>Ga0210410_10000309_pt1 | contig 60083 bp, 48 predicted proteins | sample IncBWC4MmetaG_FD_161058 | JGI IMG/M metagenome (GOLD analysis project Ga0210410, IMG submission 161058) | Forest soil microbial communities from Barre Woods Harvard Forest LTER site, Petersham, Massachusetts, United States - Inc-BW-C-4-M | ecosystem: Environmental > Terrestrial > Soil >...
GAGGAAGTCGAGGTTTACCGAGTCACAGATCGTTGCGATCTTGAAGGAAGGCGAAGCCGGAGTCGCACTCAGCGAGTTGACCAGGAAGCATGGGATCAGCCGTGCGACCTACTTCAACTGGCAAGCGAAGTACGCCGGACAAATCCCAAAGCGCTCATCGACGGCCGATTACTCCCGAGACGGAATCTCGTCAGGAAATCAAGCACTGACCAGAGGCGCGTCTGGCTCGTTTCGCCGAATTCACATTGACGGGATCCGCGTTTATCGGGAGCTAGGCGATTAATGCCATTCTGCCGACAATCCGGACTATCTCATTTGTCGGATTGGATGGGGAGCAAGTGAAACGGCCACTTCCGCGGGAAGCGCGTTTTTCGTCAGTTGGACTGCTTCACAAATCGATGACGACATCGCTCGTCGGCTGTGAACAGCAGACGAGCAGGTTCCCATCGGCCGGCTGGTCGAGTGGCTCCGGCCCGTACACGACCGCCCCTGAAACTAAACCACTCTCACAGTTGTGACAAACACCGGTTCGACACGCCCAACGGACGGGAACATCACACGCCTCGGCCATTTCCAGGATGCTCCCGTACCGCGACGCGTCCCAGTGTGCGGAAATGCCACTGCGCGCGAACGATACCAACGGGCCAGTGTTTGCCGCGTCGCTAGGCGTATGCGGAGCTCGCGTGATTGCGTCGACCACTCCAGGGGTCATGGACTCTCCGCCGTTGAAGATCTCGATATGAACGTGCTCTGGCGCCACACCTAAGGCCGTGAGCGCCTCTTTCATGTCCGCCATGAATCGGGTTGGCCCACAAAGATAGATATCGGCGTCTCGCGGCAGGCCGAGTTCATCCAAAACCGATCGCGAGAAGCGACCCGTCGCTTTGAAATCCTCACCCGTTTTGTCGATTGAGTCCGGTCTGGTGTAACAGACGTAGCTGCGGCCGTTCGTTAGCGTGCGCATGAGGCGGCGCACTTCGCCGGCAAACGGATGATGCTGCCCATCACGGGCTGCGTGGAACCAAATGATCTGACGTGTAGAGCGTGCCGATGCGAGAGCGTGCAGCATCGCCAGAACGGGTGTCGCACCGATCCCGGCACTGAGCAGCACGATCGGTCGCTCTCCCGGCTGCAGAACAAAACTTCCGCGCGGCGAGCTGACGTCGAGGCGGTCGCCCACACGGAGATGTTCTCGCAGGTATTTTCCAGCCGCTCCATTCGGCTCGATCTTCACGCTAATTCGATAGCGCTCCGTTGAGAGCGGACCCGAGAGTGAGTAGCTGCGAAAAAACGTCGGGCCGCCTGTGGTGGGCTTAAGACGCACAACGACATACTGACCTGGCAGAGCCATGGCAAGCTGGTGACCGTCAGCGCTCTGCATGGTCAACGAGAGGACGTCCGCGGACTCGCGATCAATTGAGGTCACGACGATCGACTGAAATCCTGGCGAGGCCGGATGGGCCGCCGTGGCAGGCGCCAGTCCCGCGTTTCCCGTTTTCGCCCCGTTTTGCTGACTTTGGAGCAGCGCTTCAAACGAGCCACGCCATCCGTGCGAAAGCGCTTCGATCCGCAACGTGCGCTCAAGCCGATCGCGTGAATGATTGGGCAGATAGAGAAGCGCGTTGACCTCTGCGACGGTCATCTGCTCTCCCGCTTCTCCCACCTTCACGATTTCGTCGCCGGCGGCCACTTCACCTTCACGGAGAACGCGGAAGTAGAAGCCCGGCCGGCCGCTAGCCGTCAGCAATGCGGCCATCCGGGGTTCGTTCATCCGAATGCCCACGCGAAAGCATGTCACGCGGGGTTGAGTGACCTCGAAAAATGCGGTGCCGATCTGAAATCGATCGCCGATGCAGACAGCGTCATCAGCCAGCCCTTCAATCGTGAAGTTCTCACCGAACTGTCCACAGACGAAATCGCTCCTCTTCAATTGCTCCTGCCAATACCGATACGATTCAATCTGATACACGAAGACGGCTCGATGCTCGCCTCCATGCCCGGCCAGGTCGCCTTGACCGTCTCCCTCGAGATTCAACCGGCCGACGCGACAGCGACCGGTCACCGGATTCTTCCAGACCCCGGTGTGTATAGTGCGGCCTCTCCACACGATGTCGCGCGGAAGCCCCACGTTCACCGATAGCAGCCGAGCCATACCGTTAGGATTCCTCCCGCACGAACCTTCCTATCATAGAAGGGGCGCCGGATAGCCGACTCAACCTTCATAGGATGCCCCTTGAAGACACCGGGCTACTAGTGAACAATTCGAGACAGATGTCCAACACTGGCGGTTTCCAAATGACGCCGCGATGAAGATTTCTGGATGAAGTGCGCCTGGCAGACAGGATCGGGGTATTCCATTGCAGAAGGCGTTTCCTCTCGCTCACGAAGTCCGGCGGCTATCACGGGCCAGATTGCCAAGTGACACGGTTGAGCTGGCCGGATATCTCATCGGGAAAACCATTGTGCGCAAGACCGGGCGAAACAGGATTAGCGGTCGTATTGTCGAGACAGAGGCTTACCCACCGGGCGATCGGAGTGGGCATGCTTATCATGGACGAACGGCCAGAAACCAATGCCTGTTTCTGGACAGGGGGTTTGCGTATGTGTACTTCATCTATGGGACGTCATACATGCTCAACGTGACGGCCGAAGAACCGGGGGTTGGAGCAGGAGTGCTGTTGCGCGCCATTGAACCCCTTGAAGGAATCAACCTAATGAAACGGCTCCGCAAAACCGACAAAGTTATAGATTTGGCGAGGGGGCCGGGACGGCTTGCAGCTGCATTGCAAATCGACAAGAGGCTGGACGGAGTTGACCTGTGTGCCGAAGGTCCGCTTTGGCTTGGGACTGCGGTTCGAGAGACTGCGCACGTTAGCACAACTGTGCGCATCGGCATCACGCATGAGGTGGATCGGCCGCTGCGTTTCTTTGAGGTGGGCAGCCCGTTCGTCAGCGGCCCCTCAACGAGATAAGCAGACGGCAGGAAGACCAACCTACAAAATGGATTTTAGTGGGATTAGATCCTGACCGTAGACAATGGTAATAGCCATCGAGCTCTTGTCTGGCAACGAGCTGCTTCGTCGATCGATCACCTCAGTAACTTGTCGGCGAGCCAGAAATCGGCACTGAGCTTTCCCGGACCAGAGCAGATCAGCCAGCTAAAGAAGAGCACGTACAGGACTTCCGGAAGGTAGAGGAAATCGTCGAGCCAGTTAAGCGGCGAAAGTCCTTTAGGTATGGTGGAAACCGCGCTGGTCAGGGTGGCGACAATCATATCGATCAATAAAACCACGCAGGCCGGGCTCGAAAGAAACCCCACGGTCACCAAGGATCCGCCAACGAACTCGACACCCGACACGAAATAAGCCATCAGGTGGGGAAACGGGATTCTGGCCTTAACGAGCGTTTCGTAAACAGGTTTCGTGCCGCCGGCGACAAACAATTTGTTTGCCCCGGAGATGGCGAAGAACAGCCCGATCGAAACGCGTATCAGCAGGATGGCATATTGTTCAAAATCGCTGTTACCCTGCAGCGCAAACTGGACCAACCGTTTCCAATCCATCGTTTGTCCCTCTATCGGAGGATATGCTGTAACGATAGCCCATATCCTACAGCTCGACTTCTCGGGTAACCACGTGAATCAGGACTTAGCGGGTCTCTGACGTTAATCTCTGTTCGCGACAATTGTGCTGCAAACCGCAAATGGCGGAGTCGTCAGCGAATGCTCGCGCCTCGAGATTATGGCTCCATCCGTTCGACCCATTGAGCGCGCGATGCGGGAGCCACGAATGGGTCGGCAAAGTACTGTGTTTCCCGCGCAACCTTGTCGTCCCTGAACTCCATGATGCTCACGGTGTAGGACGGCTTGCCGTCATAGGTCAGGATGAATTCGGTGACCCAAAGATCACCGCCGCCAATGATGCGTCGGATAGAAAACCGCTTTTTGTTCGGCTGACTAGCGCGTTGATTCTGTATGTTGCTTCGACCGCGGGTTCGCTCGCCTGACTGCGGGTATTCCAGCACTGCGTCCTCGTGGTAGATGCGGTGCTCCGTTTCAAAATCGTTGGCATCGGACGCCGCCCAATGCTGATCCAGTGCCGCTCGGATTTGTTCCTCTTGCTTGGACTGCTCGGGCTGCGGTTTCGCGCTCATATACGCTCTCTTTCGGAATAAAGCCCGGAATGCCAGTTTTCACCGCTTCATTCAGCCTCTGTCTGGTCGGAAGGTTTCTTTGCTTTAGGGGACATCGGCATGCGACTTTCCTTTCTGCGTCGCTCTCGTCGGTTCGCTGCAAAGCGTAATTTAAAGCCAAGTAGCAGGGCCCGGGCGCTTTGAGGCCGCCTAAGGTGGGCACCCATCCGCCATCCATTTTGCGAATAGTTCAATGCGAGATTGAGGCCAAGGACCTTCTCCTCTTGGCGGTGGCGGCGGCATTACCGCGCCACCGATTCCCCGAATGCGGTCGTAGATGGCGGCCGCGTGCGCTTTGACGTCATCATAGCTTGCCAGGTTGAACCCCTTGATCATGCCTTGAATGTCTCGCTCCGTAAAAAGCGGGCGAATGTCCGCTTGAAAGCTCGTCAGTTTCGTCATTGACACCTCATCCTCCTTTCGGAATGAAACCTGGAACGCCAGTTCCTCCTAGCTATGGAGCCAACGCTTCCCACTAGCCGATGCGCAGGGTTTGTTCCGTAGAGTAGCACTAGCTGGTCGTCCGAAGGTCGCTATTCCCACGCTCGCGCTTTAGATGTGCTGGTTCTAAAGGCGGCTATGTAATATTCCGCCACTTGGAAGCCCCATTCGATTGCCAAGAGAGGAGAAAATGGAGTTTAGCTTGGTCACCCGATGCGCGGGCCGACCGTTAGTGCGAACGAAGGCGTCCAGGTCCATGCGTTACGGCAACGGACCAATGTTGAAAACTATGCAGATGCCAATAGTGTGGACGCCGAGGAAATTCTTGCACGTGTGCGTCAGTATTCCTGATTAGTCGCGTACTCGCACAAGTGCCCCTCACGGGCCCGAAACGGGGTTGTGGGAAATGATGACCAAAGTTCCAGATAGATTGTCGTCCCCGCACGGAAGTAATCTGAAACTCGCTTGCCGATTAGTACTGGGAAGTCGGCTGGTGTAGAGCTATCCGAGTTGTAGGGTTCCGTTCGGGATTTGGGACTGAATCCTCGGCCCTACTTCGCCGGCCGGGAGCCGGCGATGAGGATGTCGACGAGTCTTTTCGCGCTTTGCTGCCAGTCGGGGCTGGTGGCAACGTTCGCGACGCCAACAAGAGCCCGAAGCAGATCCATGGGGTCGAGGTCCTTGCGTATGTCGCCGCTCTGGACCGCGCGCTTGACCAGTCTATGATTTGCCTCGTGCAGCTGAGCGTAGGAAGCTTCGAACACCTTCTTGGGATCCCCCACGAGCGCAGTCAGCGCCGGAGCGATAATGTGCTTCGTGGCGATGTTATCCACAAAAAGCAGCAACCAGGCCCGCAACGCCTCGATCGGGGACATGGTTGCCGCGAAGCGCTGCTCCGCTGCGGCTAGCTTTTCCATTCCCGTCCGGTAAACCGCCTTTAGAAGTTCCTCGCGCGTGGGGAAGTGGCGATACAAAGTTCCCGGGCCGACACCGGCCTGTTTGGCGATGTCGTCCAGGCTCGCATCCGCGCCCGAGCGGGTAAACTCCAGCTTCGCGACCTCCAGGATGCGCTCGCGATTCCGCTGCGCGTCCGCGCGGGGCTTGCGGCTGAGCGATGGAGAACGTTTCCTAGTCATTTTCAAAATCTCTTGGCCATTTTGAAAAATCTCAAAAAAGCTTGTAACCGGAGACAAGCTCCGGTAATCTGTATATGTGGAGACACTCTCCACTTTACGCCAAGCGGCCAGACTCGTCAACACCGACTGCCCGGCGCGGTGGGGCGAGCGGCTCAAGGAGGGAAAATGGTGGAAGTACTTGGAGCAACCTCGACTACGGATGAAGTTCTTTCAGGGATCAACCTGCGCGGCAAACGAATTCTCGTAATCGGCGTTTCGGCGGGTCTGGGCGTTGAGACGGCGCGAGCACTGGCGGCGCACGGCGCAGATGTGGTGGGTGCGGCGCGCGATTTGAAAAAGGCGGAAAGGGCGACCGCGCAGGTACGCAGAGATACGGCGGCTGCGGGCGGGAGCTTCGAGCTGATCGCGCTCGATCTCGCCAGCCTCAAAAGCGTGCGCGCATGTGCAGACGAGCTGCTCGCGAAAGGGCAGTTCCTTGACGCGATCATCGCCAACGCCGGAGTGATGGCCACTCCGTTTGGCCACACCGCGGACGGCTTCGAGACGCAGTTTGGCACCAACCATCTGGGCCACTTCGTTTTCGTCAATCGGATCGCGCCGCTTCTGCGGAAGGGCAGCCGGCTGATCAACCTTTCTTCCGCCGGCCATCGTTTTTCCAACGTCGACCTCGACGACCCGAACTTTGAGCGGACCCCCTACGAACCGTTCGTGGCCTACGGCCGATCGAAGACCGCGAATATCCTGTTCGCCGTGGCGTTCGACCGACTGCATCGCGGGCGCGGCGTGCGCGCCGCAGCTGTGCATCCAGGAGTCATCGAGACGGAGCTCGGGCGCCACATGGGCCCAAGCCAAATACAAGGCTTGATTCAACAGATCAACGACCAGTTCGCGGCGCAAGGCAAGGGCCCGTTCCGGTGGAAGAGCGTCGCGCAAGGAGCGGCAACGTCGATATGGGCCTGCGTAGTGGCAGAAGCTGAGGAAATCGGCGGCCGCTACTGCGAAAACTGTCACGTCGGCGAGATCTCGCCGGAAAACGTGCCCATCAGCGGCGCGAGCGAAGGCGTACGTGGCTATGCGCTCGATCCCAAGAACGCCGAAGCGCTTTGGAAGAAAAGCGAAGAAATGGTGGGAGAGAAGTTTTAGCACTCAGGAGAAAAAACTATGGATCTATCTATCACAGGAGCTACGGGATTCTTCGGTTCGCAAGTCACTCAAGAACGAGACGGACGGGATATACGCGTCAACCCGGTGACTCCGGGGGCCGGGTCCATCGTCACTGCGATTTGGAATGCGCTCGGGCTCGCAAAGGAAGCCGTCGACGAATGGACGGAGCAAACCGCGACAGAAGTACCGCTGAAGCGCTTTGGGCAACCGCACGGAGTCGCGGCCATCGCGGCGTTCCTTGCCTCACACGACGCCTCGTACATCACCGGTGTAGAGTTCAACGTGGATGGCGGGCTCGGGCAGTTCTGAGGGAGCTCCATCCGTGTTAGTTTCAAAGAGAAAGATGTAACCGGAGACATGCTCCGATTATCTAGACATTTGGAGACACTCTCCGGTTGACAAAGATTCGAGAAGCAATGCAACAGATGAGAGGGGGAAGAAACAATGACGAAAGAAACCAAACTGGGCGGCACTTTCAAATTTCCTGGCAGTTCCACAAACGTCTACCGCATGGGATACGGCGCGATGCAACTTGCCGGCCGCGATGGCAACAAGCTGGTATGGGGGCCTCCCAAAGATGTCGATGGAGGGATCGCGGTTCTGCGAGAGGCGATCGCCTCCGGCATGAACCACATCGACACGAGCGACTACTACGGCCCGCATGTCACTAATCAGATCATCAAACGGGCGCTTCATCCCTACCCGAAAGGCCTGGTCATCGTGACCAAACTGGGTGCCCGTCGCGGCGCGGATGGATCATGGATTCCCGCCTTCTCACGCGAAGAGTTGACTGCGGGGGTTCACGACAATCTGCGCAATCTGGGTCTGGAGCGGCTCGAGGTCGTCAATCTGCGCGTCGGCGGCGTCATGGAGCCGACGGAGGGACCCATCGAGGAGCCCTTGACGGCGCTTGCTGAACTGAAGAGCCAGGGGCTGATTCGCCACATCGGCCTCAGCAACATCACTCCTCGGCAATTCGAGGAAGCACAGAAAATTACGGAGATCGTTTGCATCCAGAACTTCTACAACGTGGCACAGCGGACTGACGACGCCTTCATCGATGCACTCGCGCAACAAGGCGTAGCGTACGTTCCCTTTTTCCCGTTGGGAGGATTCACGCCGTTGCAGTCCTCCGTGCTCGACGGGCTCGCGGCGTCGTTGCAAGCCACTCCAATGCAAGTCGCGCTGGCCTGGCTTCTGCAGCGTTCTCCCAACATTCTGCTGATACCCGGCACATCTTCGTTAAACCATCTTCGAGAAAATCTTGGCGCGGCAGCGTTGGAATTGCCTTCGGCCACGATCGCCGAGCTCAACGCTATCGCCAAGAATGCCGCGCCGGCTGCGCGTCAGGCTGCGCACTGATTTTGCTTTCCGTACGTCGAAATAAAGGAGCGATTTATGACCATTCTCCGGGCCGATGAGGGCAACCGACCTCCCATCCGACTGGACGTAGATGATGGTCAATGCGGAAAGTTCGGGAGTGACTGAGGGTTGGTACTGAGAAGCGCCCATGTCGTCAGGAGCGATTCTCGGTTGATGACAAATCGCCAAAGCGCTCATCGACGGCCGATTACCCCCGAGAAGCGCTTTTCGTTGAAGTAACTACACTCGGCGTCTCGATTACGCTGCCATCCTATAATCCCGGATGGTCCGGATACGGAAATTGTGCCATAGCCCTTCACGATCCGCCCGACGGCAGTCTTAGGTACGTGCAAAGTTCGTCTTCGGCGTTCGATTCGCTCTAAATGCGTTTATCCCAATTTATCCCAATAGGCTGCCAACCGTGCCCAAACCGCCCAGAACGAGCCGAACGCCACCTAGTGTTATCATTAGTTTGGAGCGGAGCCGGAGCGCAATTACCCGCCTTGAAAACCGTTAGACTCGAAAGGGTCTCGTGGGTTCGAATCCCTCCTCCTCCGCCAGATGCGATTAGATGCACCAAATCTCTCGGGCCCTGTTGGGTAATCATTACGCTATGATCCGGCGAGTCGCTCCCACCCCGCTTGGGCATCCGCCCGTAAAATAGAGAGTCTGTAGAACTATGTCCGAACCCCGCAGAATTGCCTGGCTGGTGGCGGCCTGGGCCGTCTTCCTCGGTTTATACGCCGGGGTTTCTTTCTATTTGAAGCCGGGCGTATCCCTCAGCGCGTTCGGCGATATTGTGCAGTGTTTCGTTCCGCTGATCGCCAACGCCGGCCTGCTGATCAACGCAGGTACGCCTCACTGGCGGCGCAACATTTTCTGGATGCTGCTGGCGCTGAGCTGCTCGATGTGGATGATGGGGCAGTTTGAGTGGACGTACTACGAAATCTATCTGCACCGGGAAGTGCCCGACCCGTTTGCGGGCGACATTATTTTTTTCCTGCGCGGCATTCCGTTGATCGCAGCGCTTGCGCTGCAGCCCCACCTGAAGCGCGAAGAGTTGCGCATGGGACTGGGATACCTGGATTTCGCGCTGCTGCTGGCGTGGTGGACGTTTGTGTATGCGTTTTTTGTGCTGCCGTGGATGTACGTCAGCTATTCGGCCGCAGTTTACAACTACGCATACAACGTGCTCAATACGCTGCAGCAATTGGTCGTGATCGTGGGATTCGGAATCTTCTGGCTGCGAACGCGAAACGCGTGGCGAACCGTGTACGCTTATCTTTTTACCGCCTCGGCGTTGTACATGCTCAGTTCCCTAACCAGCAATGTGGCGATTTCCCGTCACGATTATTACACCGGGAGCTTGTACGACCTTCCGCTGCTGACCGTGTTTTTCCTTTACGGGTTGGCCGGGCTCGTGGCGTTTCAGCGGAGGACGCAACTCGATCTGCCGGCGGACGGCAGCATGGCGGGGGGAACGGAAGGCGTGGCGACGGGGAATGTGTGGGCTTCGAGACTGGCGATGGGGGCGGTGATGTCGCTTCCCCTGTTTGCGCTGTATGCCATGCATTTGGAACATGACACGCGGGCGATCCGGGATTTTCGATTGACGGTGACACTGGTTGCGGCGGTGCCGCTGGTGCTGCTGGTGTTCCTGCGCACGCACCTTGCCGACAAGGACCGCGCGCTGCTGCTGGCCAAGTCCGAATCTTCCATCGAAAACCTGCAGCGCCTACAAGCGCAACTGGTGCAGTCTGAAAAACTGATTTCACTGGGGCAACTTGCGGCGGGAGCAGCGCATGAAATTAATAATCCGCTGACGGCGATACTCGGATATTCAGACTTGCTGGCCGACGATCCTGCCTTGCCGGATCGCGCGCGAACGACGGCGGGGAAGATACGTGAGCAGGCGCGGCGGACACGCAACCTGGTGCAGAATCTGTTGAGCTTCGCGCGCCAGGTGCCGCCCGAGCGGACCCTGCTGGACATCAATTCCGTCATTTCGAATGCCGTACAGCTCCGCGCACTAGACTTGCACAAGGGCGGGCCACGCATTGAAACGGAACTGGAATCCGTACTCCCGGGCGTACGCGGTGACAACAACCAGTTGATGCAGGTTTTCTTCAATATTGTGAACAACGGGCTGGATGCGATGGGCGACAGCAGTGGCGGCGTGCTGACGATCAAGACGCTGCGCGACCGCGGGAGCGTGGTGATTCTTTTTTCGGATAACGGGCCGGGCATCAGGGAGCCGCATCGCGTGTTTGATCCGTTTTACACCACGAAGCCTGTAGGAAAAGGGACTGGCCTAGGACTGAGCATCTGCTACGGGATCGTGCAAGAGCATGGCGGAAAAATACTTTGCTACAACGGGCAAACAGGTGGCGCGGTATTTCGCGTGGAGCTGCCGGCAGTGCTCGCGGTTTTGCCGAGCAGAGGTCCTGTGCCTCCCAGCGCGGCTCCGGTATCCAGCAAACAATCTTAAGCAGGACATTGCGGCGCGGCAGGTAGATTTGCGGCGAAAGAGTACCTGGAAGCTCATGGTAGAGTTTGCCGGCAAGGGTGTCGGCAAAAGGCTGGAACATGAATGAAATTGCCATCCGTACGGAACAACTGACGCGGCGATTCGGAAGGTTGACCGCCGTAGATTCCGTGGATCTTCGCGTGAATGCGGGGCAGTTCTTCGGATTCCTGGGGCCAAACGGCGCGGGAAAATCCACGACCATCAAGATGTTGACCGGATTGCTGGCGCCGACTTCCGGACGGATGGAGCTGCTGGGTTTGGATTTTCAGCAGAACCCCATTGATGTGAAACGCCAGATCGGTGTGGTGCCCGAAGGAATGGGTCTGTTTGAGCGGCTTACCGGCAGCGAATACCTGCACTTTGTGGGGCGCATGTACGGACTGGATGGAGCGACGACCGAAAAACGGACGGCGGAATTGCTGGAGTTCATGCAACTTGCGGATCGGGAGAAAACGCTGGTCGCTGATTATTCACATGGGATGCAAAAAAAACTGGCGCTGGCAGCGGCGGTGATTCACGGGCCGCGGATTCTCTTTCTGGACGAGCCGTTTGAAGGCGTGGATGCGCTGGCGGCAGGGGCACTAAAAGCGCTGCTGGGACGGATGACGGAGCGCGGTGTCACAATTTTTCTGACTTCGCATGTACTGGAGATTGTGGAGCGGTTGTGCAGCCACGTGGCAATCATCCATCAGGGACGATTGGTTGCGCAGGGGTCGCTGGAAGAATTGCGCGCGGGAATTCCGGGGACGGAAGGCGAAAAGAAAACGCTTGAGCAGATTTTCCTTTCGATCGTGGGGCAGAGTGGCGGCGAGCAGGCGCGGCTGGAGGAGTTGACGTGGCTGACCTGATCCAGATGCCGGGTGTTTGGGAACAGCTGAAGCTGATCGCCGGGCTGCGCTGGGATCTGCTGAAAAACGGTTTGCAGCGCAAGAACAGCCGATGGGACCTGATCGGCATGATCCTCGCCGCCGGCGGGAGCGCGGTAATGGTAGTGGGCTTGTGCGTGGCGTTTTACATGGGGGCGTATTTCTTTCTGACCACGGGCCGGGCCAGTTGGATGTCGCTATTGTATTGGGCGATCTTTTTGTGGTGGCAGGTAGTTCCTATTCTTGTTGCGGGTTTTGGGGCGAATTTTGAGTTTCGGAACCTGCTGCGTTTTCCGTTGAGCCTGCGCGCGTTTTACATCCTTGGATTGGGTTATGGTTTCGTGGATTTTGCGGCCGTGTCGTCGCTGTGCTGGATTGCTTCGATGCTGGTCGCGACAGCGGTGGGGCGGGTGCAGCTCTTTCCAGTCATGGCGATGCTGAGTCTGCTGTTCATTCTGGTAAATGTCACGTTGGAGCGGTTGATCGGCTCGTGGCTGGAGAGAATCTTTGCGAACCGGCGGGCGCGGGAATTGTTGCTTGGATTGTTCGTGCTGTCGATGGCTTCGATGAATTTCCTGAACCCGGCATTGCAGCGGTGGGGAGATCACGGAACGCGCCCTCGAATTGTTCAACTGGTGCCATATATTTCTTGGCTGCCGGGTTCTTTGACGGGGGATGCGCTGGCCTCTGTGAGCGATGGTGATTCACAGGGGCTTCTTCTGACGGTTGCAGGCTTGCTCGTTTGGCTGGGCGCGACCAGCGTCCTGTTGTGGCTGCGCTACAAGGCACAGTATCTGGGCGAGGAATTGAGCGAGAGCGCGGCGCCTTTGGCAGTCAGGCGCGGGGCTCGCCGGCAGGCAACCGCATTGGGGCTTCCGCGTTTTCTCTCCCCTGCGATTGCAGGGGTGATGCGCAAGGAATTTCACTACCTGACTCGAAATGGTTTTGCCTTTATCGCACTGATACTTCCACCCGTGATGGTGCTGTTCTTTTCGATACAGTTTGCGGGTAGCAGTTCGCAACTCAAGGAGCACGGCCTGTCGCCGCAAACGTTTTTCCCGGCCGCGATGGCTTACCTGATTCTGATTCTGCTGTCCCCCGCATACAACTCATTCGCTTTCGAAGGTCACGGGATTCAGTCGTATTTCATGGCTCCGGTACGCATGCGCGACATCCTGGTGGGAAAGAACCTGTTTCTTGTTTGCGTGGTGGCGGTTGAACTGACGATTTCGCTCGGCGTTCTGGTCTGGCGGATCGGATTTCCAGGCCTCCCGTTATTTCTTTCGACAATTGCCGCCGCTGCGTTCGCGGTGATGGGGCAGTTGACGATTGCGAACTGGTCCGCATTGAGTTTTCCCAAGAAGATGGAAATCGGAAAGATGAAAGGGCAACGTAATTCGGGAGTCGCAGTGTGGACCGCGTTTGGCGCGCAGATATTGATTGGAGGAATTGCCACCATGGTGTTGTTAGCTGGAGGATGGTTCGGGAATCCTTGGTTGCCGGTAGTGGTGTTCGCCGGATTGACCGCTGCCGCGCTCGGCGGTTATGTGGCCTCGCTTGATCCGCTCAGCCTTCTTGCGGAACGCAATAAAGAATTGCTCATCGAAACGCTTTGCCGGTAGGCCACTCCATCCGTTACTATTCTCGCTCGCGATTCCAACTTGAAGGGGCCAAACATGAACGGCTTCAACCGGATAGTGCTCGGTGCGCTGTTTCTGGCCGCGGGTGCCGGAGTTTCACCCGCACAAAACGCGAATGATCCTCTAAATCCCGGCGATATGCCGGCGATTTCCGGTTATGAGCACGAACTTTCGAAGGAACTTGCCCGCGAATTGAAAGTATTTTCTCCGAAAACGGATAACATCGGAAATGTTTGGGTGGAGTTCGGCAGCGGAGAGCCGCATCGCCTGATCGCGACGGGGATCGATCAGCCGGGATACGTGGTGAGCACGATCACCAGCGACGGCTATTTGCGGGTGCAACGCCTGCCGCAGGCGACGCCGAACGGAGTGTTCGACGCGGTGAATTTTGCACAGCCGGTTTGGGTGCTGACGCGAAATGGAACAAAAGTGAGTGGCGTCTTCGCGGGGCTTTCCGTGCACCTGCAACCGGGGCGCGTGAATGGGCCCAAGATGAATCATCCGGACGAAATGTATGTGGACCTGGGCGCAAAGGGCAGCGAAGAAGTGCGGGCTGCCGGCGTGGATGTATTGGACCCGATTGTGCCGCAAACAAACTGGATGACGATTGGAAAAAACGGCGAAGCTGGATTGGGCGCGCTGAATCATCTGGACATCGAGATGCTGACGCAGTTAATCCGGGAAATGAAGGCGTCGAAGGCGAAAGGGACGACGACGATTGCATTCGTTACTCAGCAATACATCGGTGGGCGCGGGTTGAACCGGATTCTGACGGAGATTCAAGCGAGCGAAATGATTTATGTGGGGAGAGTGCGGCCGGAACAGTCAGCTAACGGTAAGGTGGTGCCTGAGGCGCCGAGGCCTGGAGCGGGGGCTGTGCTGGGTTCGCCTTCGACGGCCACCGCGGCTGGACAAGAGTTTGTGAAGGAACTGCAGGCGGTCGCGGAGAAAGCTCAGATCAAGACCGTGAGCGTAGCTGCGGCGGCGCCACGAATTGCGAGTTATACGAAAAGCGCGGAACTTCCCGGCCGCTTTGTAGAGTTAGGAGTGCCGACGCTGTGGCCGGTTACACTGGCAGAGTATGCGTCGCGGCAAGACGCGGAACAGATGCAGAGGCTGCTCGAAACGTACCTTGGAATTCAACGGCCATCAGGTGGCGTGGGCGGTGGCAGCGGCGGCGGAACGTCGCAAAGCTTGTTGCAGGCGCTGGTGATGGCGTATGGAGCGAGCCGGCACGAGGAAGCGGTACGGCGAATTGTGCTGAACCGGCTTGACCCGCGGCTAAGCAGCAAAGTGACGACAGATGCAGGCGGGAATCTGGTGCTGCATCTGGGAGACGGGAAGAAGGACGCGAAGACACCCCGGATCGCCATCGTGGCGCACATGGATGAGATTGGCTATGAAGTGAAGAAGATTGAAGACGACGGACGGTTGCAAGTGGACGTGCTGGGCGGCGGTTACACGCAATATTTCCTGGGACACGTGGTGCTGGTGCATAAGAAAGATGGAAGCAGGATCGGCGGGGTGCTGGAGTTGCCGAGCGGATGGGAAAAGGCTGCGTTTGAGTGGCCGATGAGCTCGCGTTCCATGGACGAGCCTGCGCGGGTTTTCGTGGGAACTCAGTCGAAGACAGAAACCGAAGAGCTGGGGGTTACCGCCGGCGATTTCGTGACAGTTCCGAAAGAATATCGCGAATTGCTGGGCACGCGCGCCAATGGGCGCAGCTTTGACGACCGCGTGGGCTGCGCCGCGCTGATTCAGGCAGCGAATGCGATTGGCCCAGAGTTGCCGGGGCGCGACGTGACGTTTGTCTGGTCAACTCGCGAAGAGATCGGGCTGGAAGGCGCCGCGGCTTTCGCGGAGCAGGCCGCGAAGGAAGGACGCTCACCAGATTTTGTGTTTGCGATCGATACGTTTGTCAGCTCCGATTCGCCGCTGGAGTCGAAACGCTTTGCCGACGCGAAAATCGGAGACGGATTCGTGGTGCGAGCGGTGGATAATTCGAACATCGCGCCGCGGGAGTATGTGGACCGTGTTGTGGCGATGGCGCGCCAACATTCGATCCCGGTGCAGTATGGAGTGACCGGGGGCGGGAACGACGGCTCTGTTTTTGTGCGCTATGGTTCTGTGGATGTGGCGATGGGCTGGCCGTTACGGTATGCGCACTCCCCAGGCGAAGTGATTGATACGAAGGATGTGGATGCGCTGGGGAAGATTGTGGAAGTGGTTGCCCGCCAGTGGTGAAACTCAGACTGTGTCAGCGAGAATCCAGCAGGGCGGCGAATCGTTCGGCGATAACTGTGACCGATGAGGCCAGCGGCCGGATGGGAATCCTGTCGTGGAGCAGACACGCTTAGTGTACGCCAGTTGGAAACAGGGACGGAAGAGGACGGTCAGAGATTCACTTTAATTCGTAGTCGCCGATATACGTCTCGCGGCTGATACCCAGCATGCTGAGAAAGAAAGAAGAAAAGATGATCTGGGTGCCGAGAAAAAGCCACGTGGACCAGAAAAGAATCTGGCGAATCTGATAAAGAGGCCCGAAGCCGCCGGCCGCCCATCCCCAGGTGATGCGAATGCAACCGATCAGGCCGGCGAGGAAAATGAGACCGCCCAAAAGTAAGCCGGTTTCCAGAGTGATTCGCTTGAGAAAGCGTTTCAGAGAAATGGTGCCACGGTCAAAGCGCGCAGCGTAGCTGAAAACTTTGGCGAAGGCTCCGATGGATAGGATTTGCGCGCCAAGAAGGGTGAAGATCACGCCGAACACCATGGTGTGAACGTCCAGAGTGACGCGGGAAGTTAGGTGTCGGGGGCCGGGCAGAAGCCAGAAGATCAGGGCGAGTCCGCACGCGAGAAGCAGGCCACCAGGCACAAGATAGAGCCAGTTAGGGGCGTACAGGAGCATAAACCGAAGGCTCCGCCATCCATCGCGGAAACTCCGGAGGTGGGGCGGACGCGCGCGCTTGTCGGGCCATAGGATGATGGGAATTTCGGAGATGCGGGCGCCGATCTGGGTGGCCTTGATGACGAATTCGAGGGCAAACTCCATGCCTGAGCAGCGAAGGTCCAGTTTGTCGTACAGTGCACGGCGGAAGCCGCGCATGCCGCAATAGCTGTCTCCGACCCTGGCGCGAAAGAGAAAATTTACCAGCCAGCTTAATCCAGGATTGCCAAAATATTTGTGCAACGGGGGCATGGCACCCGGCTTGATGCCGCCGCGAAAGCGATTGCCCATGACGAGGTCGTAGCCTTGGCGCAATTGCTTTACAAAATTGGGGACCTCGCTGAAATCATAGCTATCGTCGGCATCGCCCATGATGACGTATTCACCGCGCGAGGCGGCGATGCCCGCTTTTAATGCAGCTCCATAGCCTCGCTCGGGCACGTGAAGCACAGTGGCGCCGTTAAATTCGGCGATTTGAATGGAGCCGTCGGTCGAACCGTTGTCCGCGACGATCACCTCGCCACGCAGGTTCGCGTTGCGGATGGCGGCGATCGCTTTCTCCACGCAGAACGCCAAGGAGTTTGCCTCGTTGAGGCAGGGGATAACCACGGAAACGTCTAGCTCGCTGCCGCTTTGCTGGACATCCGACTGCCTTTCCTGGGCCGGAACCTGCGTCTGTTCGTTGATCCTCATGTCCGATTCAGTGTTCAAGTGAAAATTTCATGTTGCTTGGGCTGTGCTGTGTCGGGCGACACCGGCCGGGAGAAACAAGGCGAGTTTACGCCCTGAAACAATATAACACGATAGGAAAATGGAGGAACTCAAGCGACACGCCGGGCAAGTTGCGCTGCGTGAACGGGATGCTTCTCCCTTCTAGCGGAATGAGTACGCGCATTTCAAGAAGACTTCGGCAGCAAGCGTGCGTAACAGGGAGTGTCACCCAGGTGACGCCGATGGCGGTCTGTTTTTAGCGACATCTGTTTTTAGCGAACCTTGACATCGCGCCACACCAGACTTACCGGGAGTTGACGCAAGTGCTTAGTCAAGCTTCATTAGCAATTGGAACAATTCGGCGCATTCGACTTCGGTTTTTAGGATGTCCGGGGCTTCACTGTGGGAGACCGACGCGGCGTATTAGGTCTTGAAATCGTCTATCCGTCCGAATGCCATCGAAAACCGGATCGGCATTGAGGGTGACCATTAAATCGCTACGGTCTTGAAAGCCTTTCTCCAGGCATTCAAAAGCACAATCTCTTTCCCCAACTCGCGCGCACGCTTGGGCCACCATTCCAGCATTGACGTATCCCGATCTTGCTGCCTCTCGATAGTCCTCAAGGCGGCGCAGCCAGAAGCCTCTTGCGCCGGACTTACGAAACGCTTCCTGCAGCCGCGCAATTTTTTGTGGCTCGGCTCCGGAGAGGCTTTCAAACTTCAAGTATTCCTGAACCGATTCCGTCGGTTTACCCATTTGCTCGTAGACGAGCGCCAGGTCGTAGTGGTTCCAGGGATCGTTGGGGTCCAACGCAATCTTGGCCGTTGCTAACTGCACCGCCTCATCGTACCGGTGGGCCAGGTAGGTGACCCATATTGGATAATCTCCGCCTCTGGAATAGGGATCGAGGCTGATAGCTTGTCTCACATGGACCAGGCCTTCGTCCGTTCGACCCAAGTTGACCAGCTCCCACGCATAATAGTTGTGCGCAGAGACATCGTTCGGATCTAGCTCCAGCGCCCGTTTAAACTCCTTTTCGGCATCCGCCCAGTTCCAATCGTAGCAAAGCTCAATATAACCCATTTCGCGGTGAGCACCGGGGAGCGTCTCGTCGAGAGCCAGCGCCTTCTGTGCGGCCTCCCGGGCCTTTGGCATTTTCTCTCGCGGTCCGGATTCCCCTGGATACCACGTGGCGTAGGCCCCAGCCAAGCCTGCGTATGCAGGTGCGTACGTTGGATCTTTTTGAATCGATTGTTGGAAATAGCCGATGGCATTCTGCGCTGCTTCCGCGGTCTCCGAATTACGGGCACGCAGCCCACGGAAAAACAGATCTTGAGCAGCAGGGTTTACAGTATGGCTGCTCAGCCGTGATTGTTCCGGCGGCGTCACCCTAAGTTGAATCTGTCGAGCGACAGACTGTGCCACCTTCGCCTGCACGCTCAAAAGGTCTTCGGCTTCGGTCTCATAGTTTTCCGCCCAAAGATGCCTTTCGGGCCAAGCTTGGATTAGATTCACGGTGACCCGCACATGGTTCCCCGAACGCAGCACGGTCCCTTCGATCACAGCATCCACGTTTAGATCCCGCGCGATCTCCGGAACCGTTTTCTTGCTGCCTTTGTACTGCATCACCGAAGTCCGGGAAATCACCCTGAGGGCGCTGAATTTACCGAGGTCGTTCGTCAACGCCTCCGTTAAACCGTCGGAGAAATACTCCTGCTCCGGGTCCCCCGAGAGATTTGCCAGGGGAAGGACTGCCAGTGACCTTATGTGGAGCGCGTTGCTGAGGGAGACGCGGCGTTCGCGCACGATTTTCCAGCCGAGCGAGCCGAGCAAGGCAGCAACCATCGCGAAGGTAAGCACCAAGACCGTTGCGCGCTTTCTATTTCCAGCCACAACCCCTGGCTCCGCCGTCAGAGTCGTCTGAGGCAGTAAAGTCTGGGCAGGAGTTGTAAGCGCATCAGTTGCAAACTCGCGCTGCTCGCCCAGCGCTTTTTCCGCGCTTGGCAACTGGCGGACGGCTCCGACGAAGCGGTAGCCTCGCTTGGGAACCGTTTCAATGTACGGAGGGTCCTCTCCCAAGGCCTTCCGCAAGACGAAGATGTTGTTGGATAGGTTGCCCTCCTCGACGAAAGAGTCGGGCCAAAGCATCCTGAGTAACTCATCCTTTTCCAGCAGGTGTCCGCTATTTCGGACGAGAACTACGAGCGTGTCAAACGCTTTCGGGGTGAGTACCACAACTTCGTTGTCGCGCATTAGTTTGCGCTCGGCCGGTTCCAGCAGGAAAGGGCCGAATTCGTAACGTTCTCGCCTATCCCTGTCAATCTTATTTTTGGCAACAAAGAGAGAATCGCGGCTCTTTATCGAGCCACTTGGCCGACCAATTTCGTCGCTCATGCCCTTCTCCCAGATCCTCGCGAGAATTCTTAGAGAATTTTCTGAGCCCGCCGAGAGGACTTCGTGGACTGTGCGCGGCCTAATATGCGCAGAAAACAACCGGAACGCCCGATTGGCAGGGATTCTAACACTGGCTTTCGGTCGCTTCAAAACCTATTAAAAGAGGTGATCCAATCATGATGAAACTTTTGCTATCTTGCGCTTTGGCAGTAATGACGTTTGCGGTGGCACCCCAAGCCCTACAGGCAGCCGGCGCACGGTGCCCGCTCCTGAACGCGACCTTGCATGGGACCTACATGCTTCACGGAACGGGTACGATTGTGAACGTGGGCCCGATTTCCGCGGTTGGAGAAGTCACATTCGACGGACAGGGGAACAGTACTGCGACTTATACAGCAAGCGTGAACGGCACCATCCACAAGGGCGTCACGGTAACCGGCACCTATGCCGTGAACCTCGACTGCACCGCAACGCACGCCGAATCCGACGGCTCCCATTACAGTTATGTGGTCACTCCGGATGGGAACAAAGTTACCTGGATTGAGACCGATCCCGGAGTGGTTATCAGCGGGACTGAAATCCGATTGCACCCAACGGACACGGAGGATGCGGTTTTGGTGAGTCCACGGAATGGGGGGGCCGTACAAGTTCTGCTGGGCAGTGCCGCGAGCCCCGAGTCGCTGTCCATTGCCCTCCTCGCTCCGGAAAATGCTAGAAGCGACCGGTCCCTTCAAGTATGGCTATGTCATCTTGACGGGCACCGAATGAAGACAACTTAACCGCAATTAAGATTGGACTTATTCCCAATTCCGGGTTGTCGGCAATTCACCGCGTGCCTTTCCAGCATTCAGCCTAGGTCTGTCTGATTACGCCCATAACGGACTCACAGAAGCAACGCGCCAGTGCGCGCTCTTGCACCGGCAAGTCAGCATTCAAGGCTAGCACGGCCACCTTTGACTGGAGTGGAGTTAGAGGGGCAGCCAAAGCGGCGGAGGCGTGCTTCAAGATCATCCAGGACCTTTGCGCGGAAACTGACAGCGTTCAGCCCGCGGAGCGCTTGGCTACTACAGCCCCAGAAAGCAAACTTTCTTTTTGCCGGAAATAAGCCGACACCCGGTCGATGATATCAGCAAGATTTGTCTGGGGGCGAAAACCCGTCAAGGCATGCAGCTTCTCAATGGAAGGCACGCGCCGCATCATGTCTTCGAATCCTGGCTCGTAGGCCTTGTCGTAAGCCACAAACTGGATGGGAGAATCGCTTCCGGTGCGGTGCTTTACGATTTTTGCGAGATTTTCGATGGTCACTTCTTCGGTGTTGCCAATATTGACCACTTCCCCCACCGCGCGATCGAGGGGCATCAAGCGGAGCAGGGCCTCCACCGTGTCCCGGACGTCGCAGAAACAGCGGGACTGCTGCCCATTGCCGTAAACTTCGATGGGATCCCCATCGAGCGCCCGCTTCACAAAGTTGGGGAGAACCATTCCGTAGCGCCCCGTTTGCCGCGGGCCAACGGTGTTGAAAAAACGAACAACGATTACGGGCTGTTTCTTCTCTTTCCAGTAAGAAAGGGCCAGAAATTCGTCCAGCGCCTTGGAAGCGGCGTAGCTCCAACGCCCCTTGGTCGTCGGCCCGAGCACCAGGTCCGCATCTTCGTGAAACGGTACGTTGGTGTTTTTCCCATAGACCTCGGAAGTGGAGGCGATCAGAACGAGTTTCTTTTTCTTGGAAGCCGCTTCCAGAATCATCTGGGTCCCGTTGACGTTTGTTTCAATCGTGCGGACAGGGCTCTCCACAATCAGCTTCACGCCGACCGCAGCCGCCAGGTGAACGATGACATCGGCGTCATCCACCAACTCCGCAAGGATCTGCCGGTTTTCGATGCCGTCGAGATGATATTCGAGCCGGTCGGAGCCTTTCAGGTGGCGGATATTTTCCATGCTGCCGGTGGAGAGATTATCGAGCAACACCACCTGTTCGCCTTTTTCCAGCAATCGCTCGGCAAGATGGGAACCGATGAATCCAGCGCCGCCCGTGATCAGATATCGCACACCACCTCCTAGAGTTTGTCCGAATCGTCCCGATCCAGGGGCTTGGATGGGACATGCTCGGAAACTTCTTCGTGACCCATTTCCAGGGCTTCCTGAGGGCCATAGCCATAGGAATAGGGATAATAGCGGTAAGAATAGTAGTAGTCCGGGGCGCTGGCATCCACGGCATTCAGAACCACACCCAGTAGGCGGCTCTTCACGCTGGTCAGCAGGTCGCATGCGCGCGTGAACGCCTCTTTGGGAGTCTCTCCAGAGCGCACCACGAGCAGCACGCCATCCGCCTGAACCGATAGAATCACTGCGTCCGTCGCGGCCATGATCGGCGGCGAGTCAATCACCACGAATTTGTATTTGGTCCGGAGTTCCACGATTGCATCCGCCAGCTTGTGCGAAGAAAGCAGGTCAGCAGGGTTCGGTGGCAGCGGACCCGTGGGAATGGCGGCGAGATTCGGAATCGCCGGGTGCGGCACGGTCACCAGATCCAGCGTCGAGACACCTGCGAGATACGAACTCAAGCCGGCATACTTGCCCGTGCCCAGATTCAACAATCTGCCAACGCCGGGTTTGCGGAGGTCGGCATCCACCAGAACCGTTTTGTCACCGAGTTGCGCCAGTGTAACCGCGAGGTTCGCGGCGGCGGTGGTTTTGCCCTCGCGCGGGAGCGCGCTGGTCACGAGGATAACCTGGGGCGGGTGGTCCGGCTGAGAAAGCAACAGCGCGGTTCGGAGCGCGCGGAAGGCTTCAGACATCTGCGATTTCGGGAGATGCTGCGCCACGAGCTCGATGCGCTTCTCATGACCATTCGTCGAAGGACCGCTGAAGAATCCCATTCGACGCTTGTGACTCCCGCCATCGCCAAAAGCCGGCACCACGGCGAGGCTGGGCAAGCGCGTGAGCGTCTCGATGTCGTCGGGAGTCTTCACTGTGTTGTCGAGGTATTCGCGCAAGAGGGCGAGACCGATTCCTCCAACCAGACCAACCAGGAAAGCGAGCGCGATGTTGCGAGCCTTGGCGGGCCGCGCGGGATAGGAAGGGATCATGGCCGGATCAACTACACGAAGATTGGAGGACTTCAATCCTTCGGATATGCCCGCTTCCTTCAGCTTGGTCAACAAACCTTCGTAAAGAGACTTATCCGCTTCGGACTCTCTTTTGAGAATGTTGTACTGGACCATTTTTTCGGCCATGTTGTTGGTTTCGGCCTTCTGCAATTCGAGCGCCTGGCGGATGAGTTCTGCGCGCTGTTTCGCTTCACGATAATCACTTTCCAGCTGAAGAATGATGCCCTTGCTTTCGCGGGCAATCTGATCGTCCACCTCTTTCATCTGTGCCTGCAGACGCTGCACCTTGGGGAAGTTGGGGCCGTACTGATTGACGGATTCGGTAAATTGCACGGAGAGGTCTGCCCGTTTTTTTTGCAAATCCTGCAAAAGGGGATCGGCTCGAATTTCCGGTACGGCATCGATATCGCCGGCCTTGGCGTACTCGTAGAGAGCCTGCTTTTTCAGAGTTTCGCCTTGCGCGTCGGTGAGCTGCTTGTCCAGGTCCGCCAGCCGCTGGGTGGTGATGTTGGACTTGTCGTCTACGCTCCAGATCTGGTTCTGCCGCTCGTAGTTGATGCGGGCGTCTTCGGATTGCTTCACCGTGAGCTTGAGTTCGTTGAGCTGTGAGGTGAGGAAGCGGGTTGCTTCGAGCGTTGCTTCGTAACGACTCTGGATATTCTGGGCTTTGAAATTATCGAGGTGCGCATTGAGAATGCGGGCCGCCAGCACGGGGTCGGTCGATTCATAGCTCACTTCCATCAGGCGGCTGGAGGGAATGCGCTTCACGCTCAAGCTGCCCAGGAAAGCGGCGACTTCAGGTGGGCGCTTCTGGTTGGCGAGCGAGCCGGTGGCGATGGCTTCCGAGGGAACACCCCCGGCCGAGAATTCGGGATTCGCGGCGAGACCGGTATTGCGGATGGTCTGCAGCGCCAGGGTTTCGCTGGTGAGAACCTTGGATTGGGTCTCGATATAGTTGTCGAGATCCATCATAGAATCGTAAGCGTCGGCGCCCTGAAACGGAAGAATGTTGTTGCTCTCGCGATCGATTTCAATGGTGGCCTTCGCGATGTATACCGGGCGCATGCGAAACGTGGCAATGCTCACGATGGTCACCACGGTCAGCAAGAAGGACAGAATCAGCCACTGGTGCTTGCGAAGAATCAGCAGGTAGTCGTAAAGGTGCGGCTCCCGCGGGGACAAATCGATAGCCGGCAAGCGCGTCGACGCGGAAATCACGTCGACCGACCCGTTGCTTCCGGGAGTTCGTGGAATCAGCTTGGAGTCTTCGATCATAGTCCGTTCTTAGTGGTACGCCAGCCGAAAAACCGCCACGGCCGTGCCAATACCGAGGGCAATCTCCGCCGTCTTTATCAAAGCTTGCTTGGTCCGGTCATCGGGAATAAAAAGAATATCGCTGGCGTGCATGGTGATGTCCTCGGACTGCCGGTTCAACACCTTCTTCAGGTCCACCGGCGTTTCCGTCTGTTTGCCGGTGTCGTCTTTGCGGATGATGACCGCATGCTGAGTCTTCGCGACAGTTGTGAGCCCGCCAGCCAGCGAAAGCACCTTCAAGGTCGTCAGTTGGGTGCGGTCGTTGGAAACAACGAATCCGCCCGGGCGTGACACTGCGCCCAGGACATAAACAATGCCGGCGTGCGGAACGGTGACCACATCGCCCGCGTGCAGCAGGATGTTATTGCGCGTGTCGCCCGTCTCCAGGAGATCATTCAAATTAATGGTGATGGCGGTGGAGTCCGGATTGGAGGAGCTGGAAGTCGCCCCGGGAGTCGCGGACGGCGCCTGCGCCAGCTCCTCGGCGGAAGGAAAGGACGGAGCCTTTGGACTAGCATCGGCTTTATTCTCCGCCGGCCCAGACGCGGCCGGTGGATCGAGTGGCGGCGGTTCGCCGGAGCCAGACGCGGCAGTTGCGGGAACGGTTTGCGGATTGGCGGCTTCGATAGAGGTGGCGTCCCGGTGGCGGGTCACGATGACGGTGTCACCGGCATCGTTCATAATGCCGCCAGCTTCGGCGAGAACTTCCAGCAAGGTGACATCGCGGTCAGCCTGATACACCATCGGGTGCTGCACCGCTCCGACCACGGTGATTGGCTGGCTGCGATGCTCTTTGACAGCCACGGCAACCTCGGGATGCGATACCAATCCGTTTGCTTCGAGGAGCTCCGCAATTTTTCCTTCCGCTTGCGTCTCACTGAGCCCTGCAACGCGGAGACGAACGGGGATGAGCGGAATGTTGATCGTGCCGGACTGGCTTACGCGCACTTCTTTTGAAAGTTCCGGCACATCGAAAACCGAAACGTCCAGTAAGTCCCCGTTGCCGATCACATAGTCGTGCGCGGCGGAACTCTTCGAGCCCATCGTCAGCGTTCGAATGCGATCGTTTACCTGTTGGGGCGTTTCACCGACGGTGACATTCTGTTGCTGTTGTGCGCGCGCAAGGGAAGGCACGCTGAGCAAAGTTGCGGCAACGGCGCAGAGAAAGAGACGGCGCCGTCCCATGGTTGAATATGGGACCATCAGAATGGGTGACTCCCCCATCTGCATTATACAGTCTGACATCATTGACTGGCCTCTACTTTTCTTACTTTCCGGCGGGGCGGGGCGCTTTCCGGAGTTTCCGGCGTCGACGTTTGCGGGCGGGCGGTTGCCAAATAGGCCGACACGAAAAACAACAGGGCGTTGGCCGGGATATGAAGATTAAAGTCTACTAAACTATGGACCAGCAGCCCAGAACAACCGACAAGCCCCGATAAGTTCAGCGCCGCTCCAAACGAGCCTCCCAAGTCCTTCATTCCCTTGATTGACTCTATAAATAGAACCGCCAGGAACCACACGCAACAAAGCGCTCCGGCAACACCTGTTTCCGCAAGGGCTTCCAGGTAGTCGTTGTGCGTATGGTTCACGACCTTTGCGTCGTAGGAGGACTCATAGGGCGGGAAGACCACTTGCAGCGTTCCCAAACCGGTCCCGAGAAGCGGGTGGTCCAGGAAGATCCGCCAGGTGTCATGCCGCATGGAAGCCCTTTTACCCATCGAAACATCCAGCGCCTGGTAGTTGGAAAACCGCTCTAAAACCTGCTGAACACCGATCCAGGAAACCGCCAGGATCGCGCAAAGAACCAGAACCCCGCCGACCAGCATGTACCTGCTTTGCAGGCGCCGGACCAGCAAGAGCGAGAAGAGAATCACCATCTCGACCGCGAAGCTCACGATGCCTCCGCGGGAAGCCGACAGGAGCAGCGCCACGATCGGCACCACGGCAAACAAAGCCACGAGAGACAGGCGTTCCCGCCTGACCTTTCCCAACACGAGCGGCACCAGCGCCACGGGAATCAAAATTTCCGCGAATCCGGCGAAGTGGTTCCGGTTCACGTACGGCCCGAAGGGATACCCGCCATAGCGCATTACCCGGAACCAGTAAAGTTTCCCGTTAAAGGTCAGGTGCTGCAGAATACCGAAGACGGAGACGAAGAATCCCAGCGACATCAGGAACCACAACAGGCCTCTCCAGTGGCTCATGCGGTAGTACGCCTGCGGCAACAGAAACAGCAGGATGATGTAGGTGATCAGCAACTGAAGCTGCATGCGCGTGTCGTACACCGAGGCGGTCCGGTGGAAAATCAACTGGATTATTGCCACCAGGGCGAACGCCAAAAGCGGCGGCAGCAGAGGCGAAATCGCGATCGCTTCCTGGTTCCAGGCATATGTGCGCAGCGCCCAGATCACCAGGAGCAGCGCAAAACCCACTTCCAGGACAGCTTCTGACCACTCTTCCACTCCTCCATAGGCCAGCACCGCGAAACTGAGAAGTACGCAGACGCCCACTCGCAGGATTTTCATGGCCGCCGGCGCTCCACGGCCTTAGGCACGAGGGTTACATCATCCACCCAGGCGTCGCCCGAAATGTGGATGTCCGGATCGGTGCTTGGCTCCCGGCTGACACACACTTCCACCTGTCGAACACCGGGGCCGGCCGTCCAATCCTGTTCGATGGAAGTCCACGGTGTGGTTCCATGGATCTCGCGGGTGGCGGCCGACGGAATCTGGTTATTCCCAACGGACCTCAGATGGAATCTGACTCCCTGGTCACCGGTGATATTTCTTGTTTTCACCCAGCCGGAAAAAAGATATTTCGTTCCCGGCGTCACAGCGCCCGACGCGCAAGCAATATCCGCACCCGGGTTGTGTTTCCCGTCGAAGGTCAGACGAAGCGATTGTTTTCCGGAAAGTTTCTCGTTCCTATCAATTTCGGTGTGGACTCCCTCCACCAGTGAGCGGAAAAACCAGGCGAAGGAAATATTGCTAAGGCCGGACTCGAAGCTGGGATCCCAGAGGACCGAATCGCGGGGCTGGATCAGCGGCGGAAGGTTCATTGTGGCGGTTCCCTGATCCCAGACCTGGCGGGCGGCATCGTAGTCGCGATGGGCCTCGAGCGCCCCAACGAATCTGTCGAGTTGCCTAAGCTGCAGGTGCGGATTCAGTTTCATGAGCCGCATCCACATCGTTTGCGCGACCGCCAATTGCTCGGAATCCACCGCTTCCCCGATCGCGGCAACATACACGGCGGGAAGAGGGGGCAGAAGATCATTCAAAATTGTGTCGATGTCCGGGTCTGCGCGATACACGCGTGAAAAGACAGCGCCCGCGAGGCGCGGATCCACCTCCAAGGCATGCCTGAGTTCGGCGAAGGCTTCCGGCAGCGTGCCTTGCCGGAGAAGAAAATTGCCGTATCGCCAAGCAACCTCGGCGGAAGCGGGATATGTTTTCTTCGCCCGCAAAAATGCGTCCTGCGCCGCGGCTATGTTCCCGTCGATTTCGTATACCGTGCCAAGATCCAGCCACGCTTCGGTATAACCCGGATTAAGTGCGACAGCTTTCTGATAGGACTCGAGCGAAGCGACAAGGTCGGGCTGTTCCAGATTGAATTGCTGGTAGTGGCCCAGCCGATACCAATACTCTGAATTGTCCGGCTCCAGGCGGACGGCCCATTGCAGATCACTGCTTGATTTGCCATCCGCCGCGACTCCGGCAATTCCCGAACGCACGCCAAAGAAAGACACCCCTAGCGCGACGAGCAGGGAGCCGATGACGAGCAAGCCTCGTGAGAGGGAATCCGAAAGGCGCAGGATCATCGCAAATTACTGTGCCTAGAGTGAACAGGAGAAGCAAGAATAAATTGAAACAGCTTGCAGAAATTTCGTTCCAGATTGGAACAGTCTACTTTCCGGACCAAGCGACCTGGCCTTCTTCCACTCGGCCACGGCGACGCACGTCAATTCCCAGGCGCTTGATTTTCTGGTTCAACGTGGAAAGAGGAATCAGGAAACGCTCAGCGGCTTCCGTCTGGTTCCATCCCGTGCGTTCGAGCATATCCACAATGATGCGACGTTCAACTTCGTCGATGATCTGAAAGAGTGAAGGGTTCGGATTGTCGGCTGCGGTTCGAGAACCGGCTTCGCCCGGCAGCGGCGGCAGAAATTCCGAGAGCTGCAGCCGCACACCGCGGACGATTTCCTTGCTGCGCAGGGATTCCGGCAAGAGGTCGACGTCCACCCGTTCCTGTGTAGAAAGCACCACGGCGCGCTCGACCACATTCTCGAGCTCGCGGACGTTTCCCGGCCAGTCGTAATCCATCAGGAGTTTCATGGCGGATGGCGTGAACAGGCGCAACGGCTTGGAGTTTTCCGTGCAGAATCGCTCCAGAAAATGCGCCAACAGCATCGGGATGTCTTCACGACGCTCGCGAAGCGGAGGCAGGTGAAGATGGATAACGTTGAGGCGGTGATAAAGGTCTTCGCGGAATCGCCCTTCCTTTACGAGCGAGAGCAGATCGATGTTGGAGGCGGCGACGATGCGCACGTCCACCTTGAGTTGTTCCGTGCCGCCGAGGCGCATGAACTCGCGCTCTTGAATCACGCGCAGGAGTTTGGCCTGGGTCTCCGGACTGACGGTTGCAATTTCGTCGAAGAAGATCGTTCCCTGGTCGGCGACCTCGAAAAGACCTTTTTTGGAAGCGACGGCGCTGGTAAACGCGCCTTTCACATGGCCGAAAAGCTGTGATTCCAACAGATCGACGGGAATGGAGCCGGTGTTGACCGGCACAAAGGCGCGGTCGGCACGCGTCGAAGCGGAGTGAATCGCTTTCGCGATCAACTCTTTTCCCGTGCCGCTCTCTCCGCTGATCAGCACCGTCGATCTGGAAGGCGCCACCTGCGCGACCAGGTCAAATAGCGTCAGCATCTTTTCGCTTTTACCGATGATGTTCGGAAAATTAAACCGCTGCTTCAGCGCCCGCTTGAGCTGGACGTTTTCCTCACGCAGCCGATGAGCCTCGACAGCTTGTGCCACCTGCGCCAGCAATTCGTCGTTCGACCACGGCTTGGTGATATAGTCCATTGCTCCGCTTTTGAATGCGGCGCGCGCCATCTCGATGGAGCCATAGGCGGTGATGAGCACGATTGGCAGATGCGGATCATGCCGCCGGATGTCTTTCAGCAATTCGATGCCGTTGCGATCCGGCAAACTTACATCCAGAAGCAGCAGGTCGTAGGGCTGTTCACCGAGACGCGAAAGCCCGGATTGCCCGGTATCCGCCATGGACACCTGATACCCCTCGGTTTTCAGAAGGAGTTCCAGCCCTTCGCGAATTTCCGCTTCGTCGTCAATTACCAGAATCGAACCTTTAGGCATGAACTGCGTTCCTCACGGCCGGAAATTCGACGTGGAAGGATGTACCTCGCCCGGGGGCGGAGCGCACATCGATCTTGCCGGCATGTTCTTTGATGATCCCGTAGCTCACGGACAAACCGAGGCCCGTGCCGCGGCCTCCGGGCTTGGTCGTGAAGAACGGGTCAAATATCTTATGGATGTGATCGCGGGGAATCCCGTTGCCTGTGTCCGCGACTTCGATTTCCACGCTGCCGTTGTGAGCGCCCGTCCGGACTTCCAGGATTCCACCCGTGGGCATGGCATCGCGCGCGTTCAGGAAAAGATTCAGGAAGACCTGCTGCAATTTGTTGGCGGAGCCGCGCACGGCCGGTAGGCCGTCGGTGAGATGCTTCACGACCTGGATTTGCGATGTCTTCAGCGGATGGGCGACCAGCGAAAGGGTTTCTTCCACCACGCGGTTCACGTCCACATCGGCCAGCGCGCTTGGGCCGGTACGCGAAAAATTCAGAAGATTGTTGACAATTTCACTCGCTCGAAAGGTCTGCTTCACAATTTTTTCGATGATGGATTGCCGTGGATCGCCTTCCGGCATTTGCTTGGCGAGCATTTGAATGTAATTGGAAATCACGGCCAGCGGCGTGTTCACCTCGTGCGCGACGCCGGCGGCCAGCAGGCCAAGCGAGGTGAGCTTTTCGGTCTGCGACATCTGCTCTTCCATCCGCTCGCGCTGGGTCACGTCGTCAAAGAGCAGGAGGCGCCCGATGCGCTCTCCCGACTTACTGACCAGCGGGGTGATGGAAACGTTTACCACCATCGACTGCCCCTGGTGCTGCAGCCTCTGTTTGTAGATGCCCGTCACCTGCTCGGCATCGCCGCGGCTGGAAATTTCCTGGACGAGTTCGACGGGGAGGAGACCGGCGAGCGGCTGGCCTACAGCGTCGTTTCGCGAAACCTGAAAAAGCTGTTCCATGCGGCTGTTCCAGGCTTCGACCGTTCCATACAGATCGACGGCCAGCACGCCCACGTTGAGCGATTCCACAATGTTTTCGCTGAAGTCTTTGAGGCGGGCCACTTCGAACGCCTTTTGTTCGAGCGAGGTGTACAACTGGGAATTGTCCAGCGCGATGGCCAGGTATCCGGCAATGGTCTGCACCAGTTCGACGTCGTCACTCGACAGGAAATCGCCGTCCACTGTCTTGCCAAGGCCGAGGAAGGCAACGGTACGCTCTCGAATGCGGCAAGGAATGAAGTAGTTGAGATCCAGTTGTTCGATCGTTCGGCGCACGGAGTCCGCGACATCAGGAACGCTGCGGGAAGATTCGAAGAAAATCGTGTTGTTTGCAAGCTCGGGTGTGGCCGATTTCAAAAAGCTCAGATCGAGGCGCTCGCTCAAACGCACTCCCATGGACCGCGCGAGGCGCATCTCGCCGGGGTTCTGCGAATCTTCCACGAAGATGGCCAGGCGATCCACAAGCAGCGTCTGGGAAACACGATCCATCACTGAACCCAGCATAGGCTCCAGGCGCACTTCGTTCGTGAGGGTGCGGCCAAATTCAATCAGCGTGCGGCGGTAGTCGAGGCGATCGCGGTAAAAGAAACGATCCAGCCGGGCCTGAATGCCTTCGCGGAACGGCTGGAACAGGAAGGCCGCAACGACGATGGCGATCATGCCGCCGACAGATCCGGTGGTCTGTTCGTGGAAAATCTGCGCAATCAGGGCCACCAGTCCGAAGTACACCGCCGCCACCGCCGCGGTCGCCGCCGTATACGCCAAACCACGCTTGAAGATGATGTCCACATCCATCAGCCGGTAACGAATGATGGCATAGCCAAAGCAGAGCGGGATCAGCACCAGGCTGAGCGCGGAAAACTGCATCCAGGGCAGTGTCGCGGCGTCAAAAATGTAGGGGGCGATGTAGAGCAACGTGAACGGCAGGCTGCCCGCCAGCGTTCCGCCAGTCAGCCACTTTAATTGTTGCCGCAATACGCCGGAGCGCGAGCGCCGGTAACTGAGATTGAAGATCAGCCCGGCAGCGAGGAAATAAAATCCCAGGAAGCCGAGTTCCAGCTGGTCCAACTCCACTCTCGACCTGGTGGTGGGAACGAATCCGCCGGCGTTCAGGGCCACCAGGATGTGGACCGTGAGCAACACCAGCGGAGGAAGATAAACCCCCGCAAACTTCATCAGGGATTTCCGCGGAGTTTCCGGCCGCTCCGGAAAGACAAGCGCGAAATGCAGCAGCAGGGCCGGCGCGAACAAACCTGCCACGACGCTTGACCAATAAACTTCCAGATCGAACGTGTCCAGCTTGCCGCTGTAGTGGAACGAACAAACGACAAAGGAGACGAGGCAAAAAACGTAAAAATGCACCGCGCGCGGCGCATTCCACCGTCTGGCAAAAATGAATAGCCCGATGAAAAGATACAACAAGCCAACGACGCGCAGATAATTCTCGACGCTGATGGGCTTGTGCGGCGGCGTGGTGATCAGGCGGGTTTCAAATTCCTCGCCGTTGCGGGAGAGCTTGTAGCGCAGTTGCGTCCAAAGCCCGGCGCGATACAAGCGGTTGGCGACGGAGGCCGCCCTGGGCACCGTGACGTCATTGATTGCCAGTAGAATGTCCCCAGGGTGAATTCCAGCGGCGGAGGCTGGTGAATCGGAGGCGACTTTCCAGGCTTCAACGCCTGTGGCTCCATCGGACCAGGCCACGCCGTCATCCACCAGGTCATAACGGGAACGCTGCAGGAAGTTCAGCCAGGCAAAGACAATGGCAGCCAGCGTTGCTAACGCCAGCACGACGGCCCCTACCCGGACGCGGAGATTCTGTCGCATCAGAAACCAAAAAAGCTCGCACCTAACCTTAGCTCAATTGCAGCAACTCGTGTTCCAATCTTTAGTAGATGCCTATACCCATAACAAGATGCAAACAAACAGCTTAAAGATCTTCTAAGAGCGCAGGGGAGGTTGCATCCGGTTTTCAATAGGCTAGATACGGATTTCGAGAGGTCTCCAACTCGTTAGAACTGAAGGCTCACGCCACCCCGGAAACTCCGAAACGCGGGCACAAGCAAGAGTTGACCATCTCGGGTATTCAGAGAGAAGTAACCCTGGGCGAGCAGATTGTCACATTCGGCACTGGCCTCCCAGCGCCCAAACAACATCCGCGGCAAGGGTTGCCGGATGCCCACATTCAAGTAGGGACTCACCTGATAGGCCGCCTCACCATAGGGGTCCACCCTCGAAAGAGCCGTATCGTTAATCCATTTGTAGCCGGCGCTCAAGTGGGTTCCGGTTTGCGGAATCCGCGCGGTGATTTTCGTGGCTACCGATTGACGCTGGGTAGTGCGCAAGCCTTCGCGCAAACCGCCATCCATTTCCGCTACGGGAACCAACGCTCCTGAAAACGCATAGATGGCCGTCAGCTCCAGATCGTCACTGAGCTTTTCCCGAAGGGCCACGCGGCCACCCCAATCGTTCGAAGCTCCGCCGTCGTAGGCAAAACCTCTTGAAAAGAAATCCTGGAAAAATTCCTCGGGGGGCAGGCTGTTGCCGCGCCCAAAAAGGGCGACGTGGCTGTAGTTGTCGTGAAAGGCGGCCATCTGGAAAACGCCGCGCGTTCCAAGTTTCCGTTCGGCAGCCAACTCTTCATGGCGACCGCTCTCTAGGACGGGGTGGCCGCCGCGCATCAGGAGCGCAGGAAAAGCATCAAGTTGGTTCAGTGCGTCGGCCAGGACGCCAGGAGTGTCCATACCTTCAAGCGCGGCATTCAAGGCGTCATTCGGGGTGGTGCCATTGGGCAGTGCCGCGTAAATCGCATCCACATACCAGCTCGAAGTGACGCGAGTTTCAAGCTTCACACGCGCGCGAAGGCCTGAGGCGGGCGCGCCCAAGCCCACCAAAACGTATTCACCACCGGCGCGCAGGAGGAAGCGGCTGCCAAGCGCGACGGTTTCGCTCTGGTCGAGGCGGACACCGCGGAAGGTCAGGCCGTTGGTCCCGAGCTTCGCCTCGCGCAACACCATCGTGCTCGATGGACCTGATTCAGCTGAGCCTGTCGGCAGCCATACCGTTGCGATTCCGCCCGCGGGAGACTCCTCATCGGGTGTAATCTGGCCGGCAAAAACAATGTGATTCGAGCCGGCGATTTTCTGGTCGTAGGCAAAAGCAGTGCTGGGCGCCGCCGCAACGTTCGAAACGGAGCCGGGCCGGCGCGCGCCATCGGTCAAGGCGACGATTCCCAATGGGCGGTGCACATTCTGCTCGACCACGATCGAAGACGTGATCGACCCGGCAGGATCGGGGTCATTCCAATGCAAGACGGGGCGCAAGCCAGGCGCGGAGCGCAAGACCCATTTCCAATCGTCGGCTTCCGCGGCGCTTGCCGCCGGCGGCCGGCGAAGCTGCTCGATCGAAGCAAACATGGATTCGAGTTGAATTCGAACCGTGGTTGTGAGGTTCGGGGAGATCTGGATGTGCTTTTCGAGGAAAGGTAGAAAACCGGCCAGTGTGACGCGCACAGTGTACGCGCCCGGCGCCAGCTTTTCACCGTTGAAGGTGCCTTCCGTATTTGTCAGGAACAGGTAGGTAGCCGCTGCGCCGGGTGTCTCCGAAAGAATGGCGACAGTGGCGCCCAATTGCGGGACTCCGCTGGCATCACGCACTTGTCCGGATAGCTTTCCGAGGCTCGAAACGGGTTGCTTATTGGCTTGCGCAAGAAGCGAAGGGGCACAACAAGTCACACCCACAGCTGTGCCCAGCAGGACCCCGAAGCACAGGAGGGTGCCGCGCTTCACTCGTTTACCTCCCAGGTGTGACGTTCGCCGCAGTCTTCTGTTCCACCGGATTCTTCACGGAGAACTCCGCGGAACGGGAAATAGTTACGTTTGACAGCAAGTCGGTCGCGTTGACCTCGAGAGTATACTTCCCCGGAGCCAGCGTGGCCAGAGGCAAAAGCCTCTCGATGGTCACCTGATCGCCGGTCTGCTTCATGTCGGCAGAGGTCTCTTTGAACTGCATCACCTGCTGGTCGCCCTTCTTTACGGTATAGACGAAAGTGGCGTTGCTCTTGTGGGTTTTCTCGTCGCCCTTCAAGTTATAAATCTGAAGATAGATGCCCAGCTTGTCGGCAGTGGTAAAGTCTGCATCCAGCCGCGGGCGCACTTTGGAAGAGCCGAGCACAAATTGGCCGGTGCCGATCTGCTTGGCGGGAACGTGTTCGATCTGGTCGGCAAGGATCAGGCTGCTTGCTTCCAGCTTTTCATCCTCATAACGCGGGACCGCAAGTCGCGTGTTGACTGCGCCCACGTTGCCACTATCCACGTCCTTGATAACCAAGTCCAGGCGGTACAACCCCGGCCGCAGAGGCAAAGACTTTTGATAAACCGAGGAAAGCTTCATGGACTGCTTGTAGAGCGACTCCGGATAATCTCGCGTTACGGAGTCCTCAAAGGTCTGCACGACGCGATTGGTGAGCGTGCTGACGCGGCCGAAGATGTTGAGTTCCGCACTGTATACGCCGTCTTTATTCTTGAACTGAAGCTGGTTGTTCGGCACCTGCACGGTCACGGGCACAAGAACCGTGTCGTTGGTCACCTTCAGAAAATCGGTGCGGTAATTAAACTTCACCTGATCACGCACCATGCGCGACGTCACCAGCGCTTCGAGGTCCTTGTATTTCACTTCCGGCGGCCGCTGGACCTTTGCGTAAAGCTCGAGGCGGGTGAACTCATTCAAGCTGGCCGGCGTCCCTCCAAGCGAGGTGGGAAGGTGGGTGCCGTCGGAGCGCGTGAAGCGGTCGGTCTTCGATGCCAGCCCCATCGATTCCATCAAGCTGAGACCTGCGCCCGGCACGTTCAGCAGTGCGTCTTTTTCCGAAGGATCCATGGTCAGGTGGTATTCGCCGGAACCGCTCGGGTCCACGAACTCGAGCTCCACGTTTTCCTGAATGCCCTCGAGATACCGGTAGCGCCAGCGTTCCCAAGGATAGGTGGTGGTGGACCCGCCGCCTTCTTCCATTGGGCGATCGTAGGTTCCGCCGGTCGGATGCGATTCGATTTCGTCGGGCGCGCCCCAGATGATGTAAATCCGCCCGCGGTCCGTTTTCCATCCCGGGATGCCGGAAGCAAAATGCTCGTTGGCATAGGCGATGCGCCGGTAGTGCTCTTCCTTGAAATCGTTGTCCGGCATATCCGGGTTGCTGCTGCGGCGGAGCCAGAACTGCTCGATAAACTGTTCGCGTTCCTCGTTGGTTTCAAGTTGCAGGAAGGCGGTGCGCTCTTCCGGAGAGATGATATACACCACATCCTCGTTCAACCAGGTTTTGAAGGAGTTATCGAGTTCCTTCAAAGTTTTCTTCATCTTCTGCTTTTGGTCTTTGGTGAGCTTTTGATTTTGCGGAGGCGCCTGGGGGTTGGGATCGGGTGCTTGGGCCTGTTGTCCGGCGACGGGAAGCAGCAGCAATACGTACGCAGTCAGGCTGGCTGAAACCTTGCGAAACTTCATATGCATAGAGACACCTTTAAGGACACTGAATTCTAAACCCGTGCACCCGAGACGTCAAATCCGGAATCTCGTTCATTCAAGGACATTTATCCCCCGATGCCGGTTAGACGTGGATAGGAGGTATTGGCGTTGCCTGCGAGAGGGGATTTAGCGCGGGACCGTTTTCCTACTGGACGCGATGATTTTGTATTTCGGAGCCGACGAGGGTGTCGAAGATAGCGAGGACGTGCCGCCGGTATTCGAGCATGCGTGAGAAAACGTCGCGGAGTTGCGGTTCGCGTTCGGCTTCGCGATGCCATTTGGCCAGGACCGCGGGCGGAACCTCGATGTCCTGGCGCAGTTTGTCCGCGGAATGCCCTCGCAGGAACAAACCGTAGAAAAATGCCGCTTCCCGCTGCGGATACCCCAGATCCACAGTGACTTCGGTCGGCAGGTAGGTAGACATGGTCGCCATAGGAAAAATGCAGTTTACCGAAAATCGTTTCCGCGTCAAGTAGAACTCGGGTCCTGGTGCTTCGGGCTGGTCAACATCCCCGGCCGGGCCGGCCGCGACCGAGTGCCGCTTGACCTCATCCAATCGGCATAGGATGCTTAAGCCTATGGGGAAGTTACCCAAGTCGCTCGCCCGCCGGACCGTCGGGCGATTCCTGCGCTTTGGGGTGCTGCGCGGCCTGCGCTCGGTCGAGATCGATCCCGAGGAATTTCGTCAATACCTTGCCGATAAGCACAATCTATGGATTCCGCACTTCGGTCGGATGCGGGATGTTCCTATTGAACAGCTGGATGCTATTGCAGAACGCCTGATTCACAACGCGCAACGCATTGCGCTGGCGCAGGGCGCCGGTTTCGGCTTGGGCGGCATGATCACCATTCTTCCGGACGCCAGCCTGCTTACTATTATAGCTTTGCGCCTGATTCAGCGTCTCTGTCTGCTCTATGGATTTGAGGAGCGCGAATCGGAGCGCCGTATACAAATGTGGCTGGCTGCGGCGGGCGCTGCTGGGATTGACCTGGGCAAGGATCTTGCGGAAAAACAGATCGCCGAACGCCTGGCGCCGCGGATCGCCGGGCGACTGGCTGTGCGCATTGGGGAAGAGAGCGCGGAAAAGTGGGTGGGCCGCATGGTGCCGCTTGCTAGTTCCGCCATTGGCGGGGCGCTGAACTATACGTTCATCCGGACGTGGGGCCGGCGCGTGCAGCGCCACCTGCGCGAAAAACATCTGGCCGAGCGCGCTGCTGCCGCAGAGCAGGCGCAATTCGCCAAAACTATTTCGATTCGTTAGCCACGAGCAGTTTTTGCTGAACCGCCATGACAAACCAGCCGTTTTTCCTTGGCGTCAACTATCCCTGGGCAAAATATGCCGAAGACTTCGGTGCGGGCCCCTCCGGTCATCGGGGCCTTTCACTTCCGGAAAATCTTTCGACAGTAGCGGAAGAGTTTGCCCGCATTCGCGATTGCGGCGCGAGCGTGGTCCGCTGGTTTTTGTTTGCTGACGGGCGCAGCGGGTTTTTGTCGGAGAAAGGCATTCCCTTACGCCCGGATGAATTCTTGTTCGTCGATGTCCGAACTGCCCTTGAGCTTGCGAAACGCAGCGAGTTGAAGCTTTGCTTTTCGCTGATTGACTACCTTTGGTTGCAGGACCGGACGGGTAAGCCCGCCGAACACGCCAACGAGCAGGTCTTGCAGTTCGCCGCCGGGCGTGAGGCCTTTCTGCAGCGAATTTTGATCCCGATGTTTCGGGAATTTCGAGAGCACCCTGCGCTTTTTGCCTGGGAAATCGCCAATGAGCCTGAGTGGGCCATCCGCGAATTTCACCGGCAACCGGCGGCAAGGATGCATTACGCGGATTTCCGCGCGTTTGCGGAGGAAATCGCCGAGGCCGTTCATGAATTCGCGGGCGTCCCTGCAACCGTAGGCTCGGCGAGCCTCGCATGGGTTCGCGCGTGGAGCGAGCTTGGACTGGATTTTTACCAGGCCCACTACTATCCCGTGCAGGACCCCTCCGGCAAATCCGGCCTTAGAAAGCAGCTCGCGTGTCTGCCCCCGCTCGACAAACCCCTGTGGTTGGGAGAACTTCCTGCCGCGGATGATCAGGCCTCCGGTTATTCGCTGAAAGAATCTCTGACGGAGTGCCGCGAAGCCGGGCTTCTGGGCGCCGCCGTATGGCGATGGACTGTACCGGAAAAGACGGGGACGGACGCACACTTGGGAAGCATCGATCCCAAAATCCTCAGCGCGTGGAACTCGACCCCCAGCTCACGAAACGCGTCCGCCTGAGCCGAACCGCGCCGAGATACGTCCAATGGGACGCCACTCCATCCAAGAATAAACAGGGCGCAAATGTTCGCGCTTACCATTTGGAGCACTGCGCTGGAAATACAGAATGAGCCGCCGTAAAGTGGAAGGAGACTCGGCTCGCAAAGGAAAGAGGTCCCATGAAGAGGATTCAGAAAATGCTGATCGCCGGCTTCCTTTTGACGGCCGCGGCGGGATTGCTGGTGCTGCCGCAGTTCGCCGCTTCGCCCGCGCAGCAGATGCCCGGTATGGAGCATGGCGCTGCGCCCGCGGACGAACCAACGCCGGCGTTTCACGCGCAAGCCCCTACAGATGCCTTACCGCCGACGATGGAAGCCTCCATCTTCACCGACATTCAGACGTTCAACGCGTACGTCGTTGCCGGACGTTCGAAAAAAGTTCTCTACCAACAGCCCTGCTATTGCCACTGCGATCGCAGCCAGGGACATGGCAGCCTGCTCGATTGCTTTGTCAGCCGCCACGGCTCCGGATGCGACATCTGCCAGAAGGAGGATTTCTACTCCTACGAACAGACCCGCAAAGGCAAGACTCCCGCGCAAATCCGCGAGGGCATCATCCACGGTGAATGGCAAAAGGTGGACACGGCGAAGTATTCAAAGAACTACATGCCGCCCCTTGCTACACCGTCGAAGTAATCACCAAGGCCTTTCTTAGTCCTCATGGCTCGCAAGGAACATGCGCCGGAAACTCTGGCGACCTCATTTCTTCACGAGCACAACGTTAGTTTCACGGAGCATCTGTACGACTACGTTGAGCATGGAGGCACGGCCGAGTCCGCGCGGCAGTTGGGCGCGGACGAGCACGCCGTCGTCAAGACTCTCTTGATGCAGGACCAGGACGCAAAGCCCCTGATAATCCTGATGCACGGGGACCGTCAAGTGAGCCTGAAGAATTTCGCGCGGCAGATTGGCGCGAAAAAAGTGGAGCCCTGCAAACCGGAAGTCGCCCAACGGCATACCGGCTACCAGGTGGGCGGCACTTCTCCCTTCGGCACGCGCAAAGTTCTGCCGGTCTATGTCGAGCGCAGCATCCTCGCGCTTCCATCGATTTATATCAACGGGGGACACAGGGGTTTCCTAGTTCAGATTTCCCCGAAGGTGCTGACCGATTTGCTGCACGCTCAGCCAGTGGATAGCGCCACGATGCCGTAGCCGTTTCGTGTGCGACTCGGGGGATACGTTCTGATAAACTCAACCCCCGCAATTGAGTCGTGCGCTTGTCAAAACCTTGTGTAAGTGGGGGCAACCATGAAATTGGGCCGTTCCGCAGGAATGCTTCTTTTCTTTTCGATCATCGCCTCTTGTGCAGTTCTGAGTATCTCCGCCGGCTCCGCCACAAAGGCTGCCGGCGATGCTTCGTGGGGATTTTCGCTTGCGAATCTGGACCGCGCGTGCAAACCTTGCGACGATTTCTACCAGTTCGCCATGGGCGGCTGGATGAAGGCGAACACGATCCCAGCCGAATATTCCAGCTGGGGATCCTTTACCGTGCTGCGCGATAAGAATCTCGCCGGCATGCGTACGATTCTGGAAAGCGCCGCAAATTCGAACGCCGCCGCTGGTTCGAACGAGCAGAAGATCGGCGATTTCTATTCGAGCTGCATGGACACGACTGCGATCGACGCCGCGGGCAGCAAGCCGCTTGCCGCCGATCTCGCTGCCGTTGACGCCATCCAGGATCGCAAGGGCCTTGATTCTGAAATTGCGCGGCTGCATCGCCAGGTGAACAACGTCGCGTTTGTTTTTGGGTCCACGCCGGACTTCAAGAACAGTTCACAGATGATCGCCATCGCCCACCAGGGCGGGCTGGGCATGCCGGACCGCGACTACTATCTCCGCGACGACGAAAAGTCCAAACAGCTGCGCGAAGGCTACGTGAAGCACGTCGCCAAAATGTTTGAGCTGGCAGGTGACGCTCCCGAGAAAGCGGCTGCCGAAGCACGGACGGTGATGACATTCGAAACGTCGCTGGCCAAGGCCTCGCGCACGCGGGTGGAACTTCGCGACCCGGAAAAGAACTACAACAAGATGAGTCTTGCCGAACTCAAGCAGCTGACACCGGACTGGTCGTGGGAAGCGTACATGCAGGCCGTCGGCTCTCCTTCCGTCACCGAGATCAACATCGGGCAGCCCGATTTCTTCAAGGAACTGGACCACCAGCTAAGTGCTGCGCCGCTTGCCGACTGGAAAGTTTATTTGCGCTGGCACGTGATCCACAACGCCGCACCGGCCCTTTCCGACGCTTTTGTGCAGGAGAATTTTGATTTTTACGGCAAGCAGCTTTCCGGCACCAAAGAGCTGCAACCACGATGGAAGCGCTGCGCACAGTCCGCCAACCAGAATCTTGGCGAGGCGCTCGGCGAAGTCTACGTGCAGAAATATTTCCCGCCGGAGGCCAAGGCTCGCGCGAAAGAGATGGTGAACAATCTCATCGCGGCGCTCCGCTCGGACATTCCCACGCTTTCCTGGATGGGTCCTGACACAAAGAAGCAGGCGCTAGCGAAACTGGAAGCATTCAACGTGAAGATCGGTTACCCGGACAAGTGGCGCGACTATTCGAAGCTGACCATCAATCGCGGCTCGTATCTCACCAACGTGCGGCGCGGCCAGGAATTTGAGGAAAACCGCGATCTAGCGAAGATCGGCAAGCCGGTGGATCGTTCCGAATGGGGGATGACGCCGCCGACCGTCAACGCCTACTACAACGCGACATTCAACGAAATCGTTTTCCCGGCGGGCATTCTTCAGCCGCCGTTTTACGACCCCAACGCCGACGACGCCGTGAATTACGGAGGCATGGGCGCCGTGATTGGCCACGAAATCAGCCACGGGTTCGACGACCGTGGCTCCCAATTCGATGGTCAGGGCAATCTGCGCAATTGGTGGACCCCCGACGACCGGAAAAATTTCGACGAACGCGGCCAGTGCATCGTCGATCAGTTCAACAGCTACGAAGTGGAACCCGGCCTCCACCAGAACGGCAAACTCGTTCTCGGCGAGAGCATCGGCGACCTCGGCGGCTTGAGCATCGCTTACGCGGCGTACGAAAAATCCATCGAGGGCAAGCGTTCAAAGGATATCGACGGGTTCACGCCCGAGCAGCGATTCTTCCTCGGCTGGGCCCAGGTGTGGGGCACAAATCAGCGCGAGGAGGCGGCACGGTTGCAAACCAACACCGATCCGCATCCGCTGGCCCGTTTCCGCGGCAATGGGCCGATCTCCAACCTAGAGGTGTTTGCCAAGGCCTTCGGCTGCAAGAAGGGCGACGCCATGGTGCGCGAAAAATCCTGCAAGATTTGGTGATTCGTGCCACTCTCGAACAATCGTTGAATCACCCGCTTGGATATGTAGACCTTTGACCTGCGCGGGGTCGTCGGAAGCCCTGTCCGGAAACACTTTCTCTCGTTGGGGGGGCCATGAATCGCAGCTTGCTCCGTTTCGGAAGTGTGGCGCTGTTGTTTCTAGGATTGACGGCCAGCCCATTGCTGGCCCAGCCGGCTCCAGAACCCGCACAGACCTGGCCCACTCCGCAGGAAAGTGATTATGTGGTCCGCGATTTCCGTTTCCAGTCCGGCGAGACGCTGCCGGAGGTGCGGCTCCACTATTACACGCTGGGGAAACCGGTGAAGGATAAAAACGGCCGGACGACGAACGCCGTCCTCATCCTGCACGGCACCGGCGGCAGCGGAGACGGTTTCTTTCGTCCGATCTTTGCTGGTGTTTTGTTTGGCCCTGGTCAGTTACTGGACGCGGGGAAGTACTTCCTGATTCTTCCCGACAATGTCGGCCACGGAAAATCCAGCAAGCCGAGCGACGGCCTGCATGCCCGCTTTCCGCAATACGAATACGCGGACATGATCGCGCTCGAGCACGAACTGGTCGATAAGGGTCTTGGCGTCAACCACCTGCGCCTGATTTTGGGCACCTCTATGGGCTGCATGCATTCCTGGTTGTGGGGCGAAACCTATCCGGAGTATATGGACGCCCTGATGCCACTCGCTTGCCTGCCGGTCGAGCTCGCGGGGCGAAACCGCGTGTGGCGCAAAATGGTCATCGATGGGATTCGCCAGGACCCGGAATGGAAAAACGGCGACTACACCACCGAACCTCGCGCGGGATTGCAGATCGCCGCGGATTTTCTGATTATCGCGGGAAGCGCGCCGCTCCATATGCAGGAAGATCTGCCTACGCGGGACGCCGCCGACAAATTCCTGGAAAATTCCTTGAAACGCATCACCTCAAGCCTCGACGCCAACGATTTTCTCTATGCGGTAAACGCCTCCCGCAACTACGATCCTTCGCCGAAACTCGAGACCGTTCGCGCGCAGGTGATGAGCATCAATTCCGCGGATGATTTCATCAATCCGCCGGAACTTGGCGTCGCCGAGCGTGAGATCAAGCGCGTAAAGAATGGAAGATTTCTTCTGTTGCCGGCTTCGGAACAAACCCATGGTCACGGCACGCACACCTGGGCGGCCGTCTGGCAGCAGTACCTGGGGGAACTCCTCGAACGCTCCGGCAAAGGGAAATAGCTCGCGTGGCTTAGCGCATCGGCACGTCACGGCGAAGATAATTGTCCGTCTTGTTGAGCCAGTCTTCCCGCGGCGGATCGAAGACGTCTAGGTCCAGTGTGTCTTCGAGCGCCCAGGCTTCGTGCGGCATATTGGAGGGAATACAGAGCACTTCCCCGGCGCGCACGACGATCTCTTTTCCGTCGATCGCAAACTTCAACGCGCCTTCCAGAATGTAGGTCACCTGTTCATTGTGGTGATGGTGCTGCGGGACATGGGCTCCTTTTTTCAGGAACACGCGCGCCAGCATCAGTTTGTCGCCCACGACCATTTCGCGGTCGATCAGGTCATTTAATTTTTCATGCTCCACGTTTTTCCAGGGGATGTATTTGCATTCGGTTTTTTCGCTCATCGTTTCAAGTCTCCATAAAGGCGCGCCGCATTGTCGTGCAGGTAGTTTCGCGCCAATTCCAAAGCTTTTGTTTCGCTGAACGCGCCTTCGCCCACAAGTTCCGCAAGGGCGGCCGCCAGCCCGGTCCGCGTGGTGCGCGCCGCCAGCCACATGCTCTCTTCGGCGCCCAGCGCGTCGTTGAAGGGAAATGCATCGGAACCATACATCATCTTGTCCGGGTACAGCGTGAGCAGTTGCTTCAACACCTGCTTGAACTGCGACGGGTAGAGCATCTCCGATTGAAACGAAGTATCGAGGTACACGTTCTTCACGGCCGTCAGCAGCGCCGCTTCGCGTTCGTACGGCCAGCCGCCGTGTAGCAGGACAAAGGTCACATTCTTGTAGCGCGCGTCGCGCACCACATTTTCGAGATTCAGCACATTGCCGTTTCGCAGGCTGAAATAATCGCCAATTCCCACGGCGGTGTGAAAGTGCATCGGCAAATGCAGCTTCCCTGCCTGGTCCGTAATTCTTCTGAAAATATAGTCCTGGAAGAGCCGGTAGTCTTCAGCTGTTGGCACGCCGCCCGCGCGGTATTTGTTGTAAATCGTTTCGGCTTTTTCGACCGAAGGATCCGTGAAATGCAGGCTGCGGAAATAGGCCGCTTCGAATTTGATGGCCACGCTGCCGCGCTTCTGGTTGTCCTCCATGGTTTTGTGAACGAACCCGACGTATCCAGCGAGATCCGCGGGCAGCGCGTCAACGCCTTCCTGTTTCTTCCAGCGCGAAAGCATTTTCTCCTGCAGCGGGACGTAGACTCCCATGTCCGGCGTGCTCGCTGCCTGATCGCGATTGTCGAAGGGATAAAAGAACGAGTCGCCGAAAAACACCCAGTGGAAACGCTTGCTATCGAGATACGCCGGCATCATCGCGCGGTTCGCCAGGCAGATATCCACGTTTAGCTTGTCGAGGATTCCATCGAAATACGTGGTGCCGCCGGCCTTTTCCGCCGCCGTTTTCCTTTCCGCCAGCCACTTGGCATGCTCCGGCTTGAAATCGTCGTAGGGGTAGCCGAAGAGGGCTTTCGCTCCGGCGACGAATTCCGGATTATCGTCGCGCAGGCGAAGCGTGGCGCTTTCATCGGGCGGCGAGGCCATCGCGTCCACGTCGCTGTCGTCCGCATAGCCTGGATGGGCGTGGTTGTCGTACATCGGAATTTTGTCGATTTCCTTGAGCAGCCGTTCGTAGGTCTTTTGGACGTCGGCGGAAGAATAGGGTTTTGCCTGGCCAAACGCGGAGGAAGCTTGTCCCGCAGCGAGTAAAATTCCAATCGACAGGCGCACTGCAGTTTTTATCATTCCGCGTCTCCACGAATCAGCGGATGGAGTGAGGTCGAGTTCCCAGCCATCCGGAAAATTGCTTTCGTCACCGCGCGACCGCGGCGCGCCATCGGGACGAAACCCGCCAGATCCGCTCCAGCGCGTCTTCGAGCAGGTGCGTCGCGCTGACCAGTGAAAATCGCAGAAAATTTTTCCCCTCGGCGCCAAAGGCCGCGCCCGCGATCCCCGCCACTCCCGCCTCTTCGAGCAGCACGCGCTGCACTTCCTCAGCTGGCATGCCTGTTTCTTCGATATTCACCCAGGCGTAAAACGCGCCGTCGGGCGATTGGCAGCGGAAGCCGGGAATCCGGTTGAGCTTTTCGACAAAAAGGTCGCGCCGCTTCCGGTACTCTTCCACCATTGCTGGCACCGCATTGGTTGAATCTCGGAGTGCTTCGATGGCCGCCAGCTGCGAAAATTCAGCCGTACAAGTGAAGGTATTGAGCACCAGCATATCCAGGGCATCGATCACGTGCTTCTGCGCCACGGCGTATCCCAGCCGCCAGCCGGTCATCGCAAACGATTTCGAAAATCCGTCAATGATGACGGTTCGCTCCGCCATGCCCGGCAACGCCCAGATGGATTTGTATTCGCCATTGAACAAGATGCGCGCGTAAATCTCATCCGCGATCACCCAAAGGTCGTGCTTCGTCGCGAGCTCGGCAATTTGCGCAATCACAGCGTCGCTGAAAACGGTGCCTGTCGGGTTATTCGGCGAATTGAAAATCAGCATTCGCGTCTGGGGAGTAATTTTCGCCGCGATCTCCGCCAAGTCCGGTTGAAACTTGTTTCCCTCACGCAGCGCGTAGGGCACAGCCTTTGCGCCGAGACCACGAGTGAACGATGGATAAATCGGGAAGCTCGGATCGGGATAGAGCACTTCGTCGCCTGGCTCGATCAGCGCCATCATCGCGAGGGCCAGCGCCATTTTGCAGCCTGGCGCCACAAGCACCTGCTCGGCCGCAACATCGAGCCGGCGCGTGCGCTGCAGATAGTCCGCAATTGCCGAACGCAGTGGAGGAATTCCGCGCGTCGCCACATAGCGGTCGCGCCCTTCCGCAACAGCCGCGCGCACCGCATCCACCACCGGCGCCGCCGGATGAAAATCCGGCTCACCGAGCTCCAGATGAATTATCGAGCGTCCCGCTTTTTCCAGCTCTTTCGCGCGAGTGAACACCGCCAGGGCACCTTCGCCTGTCAATTGAGCGATACGCGATGCAATTTTAGCCATAGCCGGAAAATGATATCACTTTGCTGGATGTTGCCGCTTTCAGAAGCAAAACGGAACGTGAACCGTCGCGCCCCGTGCCATTCGTTTCCAGTAATTCAGTTAGAACGTCAGCCGCAGCGAGAACTGAATCAGCCGCGGCGTCCCCACTGTGGAGATGATCCGGCCAAACGAACTGCCCCCCTCCACGTCCGTAACCGCTGGGTTCGCGAAGTTGGCATGGTTCCAGATGTTGAAAAAATCCGTCGTAAATCGTAGGCCAAAGCGTTCCGTCAGGGAGAAATTTTTCTGCAAGGAAAAGTCCCAGTTCTGCTGGTAAGGACCGCGATACGTGTTCCGCCCCAAGTTTCCGAACAAAGTTACGCACGTGTTCCCTGTGGGATCGGTGCACACCCCCGACGGAAAGTACAAATAGGGGGCCCGGGCGAAATTGGCAGTATTCAAATACCCGTTGGCAAGTTCATTGCCGATGCCTCCGCCAGTGTACCCCTTCGCTATCGAGCCTCCAGCAGCGAGGCTCCCGGTCAACGTGGTTGTGTATCCGGCACCCTCATACACCGAACCCGCAGCCGAATCGATGATCGAAAATGGCGTTCCGGATTGAATGATGGTGATGCCGCTGATGGCCCAACCACCGAGAGCCGCATGTTGCCAACCCGTTGCTCCCGCAAAAAATGGCAGGTCATAACGATAGCTCACCGAGAGGCGATGCGGCCGGTTGAAATCGGAAAGCCCGTAACCGTTTCTCAGGTTGGTTTCATTGTTGAACGCGGTGTTGAACGCCGTGTTTCCGCTCGAGTTCACGTCCGTCGATTTCGAAAACGTGTACGCGGCCTGGAAATAGCCGTGCGACCAGCGGCGCGACACCGTCGTCTGCAGCGAGTGGTAGTGCGAGTATGCGGAGTTGTCGAAGATCTGGAACCCGTTGTACCCGTTGATCTGGGGATTCAAGGAACGAATCGGTCCGTTCGCCAGGGTGTTTTGCGTGATGCTGTAAGTGTTGCCGTTCACGTCCTTCACCGTGATTGGATTCGCGGGCGATGCAATCCGCTGCGGAATGTCCGTGCGCGTTTCGCGCAGGTGAATTGCGTGCGTGCCGACGTAACCAATTTCCAAGATCCACTGCTTGCCAAGATCCCGCTGGACGGTAAGGTTCCACTGTTGCGTGCTGGGCGAAACGAATCGCCGCGGCACCGCGAGTACAAAGAGCCCCTCGGTCGGGATACTCCCCGGGCTTCCAGTCGCGCAGCCATAGTTGGCTGCCTGATTAGTCGCTGGCTGGCCCGGAACCGAACTGCCGAAACCCGTGAATACCGACTGGCAGGGAATGAAACTCGGGCTGAGCGTCCCCGCCGTGGGCAGCGCGTTAGGATTCGGATTTGGGCAACCCGGGAGTGGGCTTGCTGAAAAATAAGATCCAAGACATCCCGGCGAGCCACCTCCAAAGGCAATCGGCAAAAACGGCGCCTGAAATGAGAGCTGGTCCACGTCGCCCACATCTTCGCGGACAAAGTAAATCCCGTAACCTGCGCGTACCACAGTTTTGTTATGCCCGCCGATGTCATATGCAAAACCGACGCGCGGGGCCAGATTCTTGGCGTAATTATTGTTCAGCGTGCTGTTGTTCCCGGATCCCGCGAGGCCGGTTAGATGCAATGAGTTGGCGCAACCACCATAAATCATCGGGTATTTGTTTGCGGCCGCCAGTGTTTCGTCAATATTTCCGATGTGGCAACTGTTGTCGTGGAACGCTCCGTTGATGTCTACCCGCAAGCCCAGATTCAAGGTCAGGTTCTTCCTTGCCTTCCAGTCGTCCTGGACGAAGATGCCGAAATCGTTGGCCCGGTATTCGTGGTTGTACACGCCGCCACCGCCGAAACTTGCCGCCGGTGAGCCTTGCAGGAAGTTCTGAAAGTCGGTGAGCCCCTGTGTGTTCACGAAGAACAGCTGGCCATTAAAAGTCTGCGGAAATTTTTTGTCCAGGTTGACGCGTGTTACTTCTCCGCCGAACCGGAAATCATGAGCTCCCTTGACCCAGCTCACCGTGTCCACAATGTTGTAATTATTCTGGATCTGAAACTGATCCGCGGGGGGTGTCGGCCCGATTTGAAATCCGGAAGAGTTGAACGTGAATTTATAGATCGATTGCGTGATGTTATTTGTGGGCCGATCGATTCCCAGGTCCCCCACCGTCACCGGCGGCACGTTCACCAGGCTGTCATTGATGCGGACAAAGCCAAAACGGAAATCGTTCACCAGGGTGGGACTGAAGAGGTGCGTCTCGTTCAGGCTGAAAAACCGAGCACTGACCGGGATGTCGTAGGGGAAGTCCAGATCCGTGGCGCTGATGCTGCTTGCCAAAGTACCGCCTAGGGATGCCTGGAGCCCGCCGGCGCCGAAAGGTAGCAGCGACTCCGCGTCGGAGAAGAAAAACCGGGCACCTATCTTGTCCTGACCACCCCGGAACTCGCGATCCCAATTCGTGGTGAACTGGTCGTCGGTATACTTGCCTGTCTTGCTGGTAACAAAGGGCGCGCTATTCAGCGACACCTGGCATGTATCGGGGTTTACCGTCACTCCCGGCGTGCCCGGCAAAGAGGGAATTAGATATCCTCCCGTAGTGCTTCCGAACTGGTTGCTCTTGAACTGCAATAGTTTCAGGACCACTGGATCAACAGTGGCAAGAGACACCGCCGGGCATCCGGCGGTGTTATTTGCCGTCGGCGCCGTGCGAGGAGTGCTGAAGTCGTTGATCAGTTCCTGTTGAAAAGTCGCGGAATTGCGGTCCGAAGGAAGAATGGGAAATCCAGGGTTGTTGATTTGCGTCCCGGGAGAGAGCGCGCTGCGCTGCCGTGTCCCCTGATAATTGACGAAGAAAAAGCCGAGCTTTTCCTTCAACACGGGCCCTCCCACGCTGGCCCCGAAAATGTTCTGCTTCACCGGTGGGCGCGGCTGGCCTGTGGCGTTGTGGAAGAATTCGTTGGCGTTGAGCGCGTCGTTGCGAAAAAACTCATAAACATCGCCGTGCAATTCGCGGGTCCCGGTACGCAAAATGGCGTTTACGTTTCCGCCGCCGTTCCGGCCTTGACTGGCGTCATAGAGAGACGTCTGCACTTTGAATTCCTGAATGACATCCGGGTTCGGGAGTGGCACATAATAGGATTGCGCCACGTTGTAGTCGGTCGCGCTGATTCCCTCAATCAGGTAGTTATTGTTGTCCTCACGCTGCCCGTTCACAAAGATCTTCACGACTCCGCGGCCCAATTGCGCCGAGGCATTCAGCTCGCTCTGTGCGCCACTGCTCAACGTCAGCAACTGCTGGTAGTTCTGCGTTGCCAGCGGAAGCTCACGCACGGTCTCCGGGCCAATAGTCTGGCCGACCGTGGCGTTGGTCGTTTCCACACTCGCCACCTGGGCTGAAATTTCGATCTTTTCCGTTACCGTTCCGGGTTTCAACGGAATGGTCATGCGCGTCGTTTCCGTGACCCGCACTTCGATATTCGTTGCTTTCGCCTCGGCAAAGCCGGATTTGTTCACGACGACGTAGTATTTCGCGGGTGGAAGCAGAACAGCCTCAAAGGTCCCCTCGGCCCCGGAAGTCAACCTTCGCACTAGTTCATCCGTGGCGCTGTTGATGATCTGGACGTCCGCCCCGGCGACTGCTCCCCCGTTCACATCAACCACTGTTCCGCTGATAGCTCCGGTGGCGCCGCCCTGCCCAAACGCCGGCTTTCCGCCCACGAGCGCAAGAATCAAGGGAACTAATATGAGTACGTGTATGAATTTCAGCATTTCCCACCCCCAGGAGTGTTTCGAAATCACGGCCCCGAACCTGCTATGAATGATCTTGCGTCTTGCCCACAGGCGCAGCCACCCATGGGCTGCCAGGAATAAACTCGTATTGTGGAACTAGCGACACACGTGGAGTCTTCTGTGGTAGCCAAGGTAGTTGCTTAACCGTCCTGTTGTCAAGCACTTGGCAATCATAATTTCTTATGAGCGCAATTCGGGAATCTTATCCAACCCAAGGGTTTGCCGGAGTTTTCAGAACTCCTGAACCCCTGCGCTCCCCGTCCCCTTTCTTTGCCTATTCTCTTTAGTAACGCAACGTGACAGACTACGTTGCCGTCTAACGTTATAGACCCGCGCATCCGAGAGAGGTTTGCCATGGCCCACCGACTTTTTCTCCTTATTTGCGCGCTATCCGTTTTTTCTCTGGGGCTTTCTCCCGACGCCCTTGCTGACAGCAGCCACGCCCGCATCGTTCGGCTGAGCCTGGTTCAAGGTGATGTGCGGTTTGCGCCCAGCTTTCGTGACGATCCTCTGACCGACGCGAATGCCGGCTGGCAAGCGGCTCCCCTGAATCTGCCGATTCGCCAGGGCTACGTGGTCGCGACAGATAATGGCCGCGCCGAAATCGAATTCGAGAACGGTGCCATGATGTTTCTCGGGGCAAATACCGTCGTCGAGTTCTACGATCTCTCCCTGCGCGACGGCGACCGGATTACGCGCCTGGTCCTGCGGCAAGGCACGTCCACCGTCAACGTGAATCCCTCGAACGGCGACTATTTCAGTGTTACAGGTGGCGACTTCACTGTGGAGGCCGCGGGGCGCACCACGTTCCGGTTGGATAATTTTGACGACGGCAGCACGGTGAACATCGAGCGCGGCCACGCGAACGTCTTGCGTGACAAAAAATCCACGCCTCTCGACAAAGGACAATCCTTGTCGGTGCACGCGGGCGATTCTGCCGAGGAAGTGATTGGGCGCGCCGCGGATACGGATGATTTCGATCGTTGGGTTTCCGGGCGCGTCGACAGCGTGGTGACCGCCACAAACTATTCCTCACAGTATGTGAATTCCCCGAACTATTCCGCGGGCTTTGGCGATCTTTACACCTATGGTTCCTGGTTTTCGATGGGCGGGTACGGCTATTGCTGGCGGCCTTTTGGCGTGGGCTTCGGCTGGTCGCCCTTTAGCTATGGCGGCTGGTATCAGGATCCATTCTTCGGCAATACTTTCATCGGATCGGCGCCATGGGGTTGGCTGCCGTATCACTATGGCGGCTGGATTTTCTCCCCGATCTACGGCTGGGTCTGGGCACCGACAGGCTTTGGTTTTGGTGGGCCCGTCTATTACCGGCCAGTGACGGCCGTATGGGTTCGTAACGGCAGCACTCTCGGCATTGTTCCTCTGCACCCGGGCGACAAGCCTGGCAAGACCGTGCAAAATCTGAACCAGGGAATTTTCCCCGTGCAGAATTCGCAGGTTGCGCATACCACGCTTGCGGCTGGAACGGAAAAGTGGTCGGTCCTGAAGAAAGGACCGACGGAAGTGGTTTCCTCAAATCTCATTGCCAGTCGGCCGCCATCACGAGTGTCGCGCACGATCGTCGCCGGTGCCTCCGGGAGCCGCGTCGTGTCGCTTGGCAGCGGTTCTTCGATTTCCTACGATCCGCGTGAGCATCGCTACGTCAACAGCGGAAATCCGCCACCCAGTTCAGCAAATGCAACAAATACAAATGAGCTGCGCACGGGAACCGCCCACGCCACGGGAACGCAGCCTGTCAGTAAGATGAGCAATGCTGCTGCAGTCGAAGGAGCGACTTCGACGCGAATCCCGGCCAGGCCGGGCCCGCAGCCGGGTTCGCCCATGGTTCCGCAAGCACCTGCAACGGCTTCTGCCCGTGCCGGAGCTCCTCCGCGGGCTCCAGCTGTTCCTGCACCCGCGCGCAGCGGTGGTTCCTCATCCCGCTCGGGAGGCAGTTTCCCTTCCGGAGGCTCATCGTGGGGTGGCGGCAGCCGAAGCGGCGGCAGCTCAGCGGGTTCGTCCGCTGCATCGTCGGGGCACCCGTCGTCCACAGGTGGTGGCGGAGGCGGCCACCCGCACTGACGCGAAGCAGTTTCCGCTCTGACTTTTCCGTGAATTCTCCAATCCAGCCGGCTGGCTTAAAAGCCAGCCGCTTATATTTTCGTCTCGAAACACCACACTAAGCAAAAATCATTCCAGCGTAACCAACGACCGCGTCTCGGTCGCCGTTCACGTCACCGGAAGTCGCATAACGAACGACTTCGCCGCTCTCCACCCCGAGCTCCTTCATCGCCGTGAGCATCACAACCGCAGGCCCCAGTCCACACATGGAAATTTTCTCCTTGCGGCAGACTTCGAATAATCCCCTGGCATCCACGGCTTTCATGCGATCGATCGCTTTCGCATCTTTGATGCGTGTGGTTTCGTCAGGCTCGTAGTGATTCATATCCGACGAGGTGACGACCAGAATCTCTTCCTGGCTTTCCTTGAGGACGCGCGCGAGCCCCATCCCCAATTCCTGCAACTCCTCGAAGCGCAACGTGCCCACCGCCACGGGCACAAACGAAAAACCCGGATCAAGGATTTGCAAAAAGGGGATTTCCACTTCGAGGGAGTGCTCACGGCTGTGGGCGACGCCGTCTTCCCGCAAGCCGGGACAAGCCTTCTTTACCCGCTGCGCCAGACCTGCATCCACTGGCGCGTCCCCAAGCGGCGTTCGCCACGCACCTTCGGATAGAATGGCGAGATCTTCGCCCACGGGAGAGTGCCGCACTCCCAAAACCAAGATTTGTTTGGGCAAAATCATTCGCGCAAACACGGCTCCCACGACTCCGCCGGAATAAATGTATCCGGCGTGCGGCACCAGGCAAGCACGGACGCGACTTTTCTTGATGCCGGGTTGTTCTGCGGAAAATTTCCGAATCAGGTGGGTCAGTTCGCGGGGATCTGCCGGATAAAACTGTCCGGCGACGGCAGGGAGGCGCAACATTTTACCCTCCGGGATCAGAGGGACTTCGAAGGTTTGCCTTTGAACTTCACAACCCTCATCGACTGCGGGTCATACTCCAGCTTGACCTTGTCGCCGTACTGGTAGCCGCCCTTGTCGATAATCTGCTGCATTTTTGCGGAGGCTGCCTCGCCCAGTGGAAAAGTCTGGATGCTCAAGTCGTTGCCCATTGCTCTCAACGTAATCTGCGCGATGTTGGCGTGCATCACGGTGCCTTCGAACTTTGAGAGCCCGTTGGGCTTCGGTTTCGGCTTCACCGCATTGACGATGATCGGCACCGCCGTGCTCGCGATAATCGGCCCAGTCACGATTGGATCCTGCGCCGTCGCGCGAGAAATTCCCATCGTGCCCAGAAACAGGGCGCATGCACACGCGATTTGGATCTGGCGGATCATTCGACATCGTCCGTGGCAATCCGCAGCGACTTCAAAAATCGTACGTCCTGGGGCGTCATGGTGAGTCTCGCTACAGGTTTCTTGTCCGCATCCTGGTCCATCGATTCCTGGTCCACCTGGATGCGCAGCGACTCAAGGAATCGCCGGTCCTGGGTGGTGATGCGCGGGCCGTCTTCGGTCTGGCCGTCGCGCTTGGCCAATCCGATCGTTGCATCGAGCTTCAACACGATGTCGTAACCGTGCGCGCGCACTCCTGCAATCGCCCCGGTAATCCTGTCGGATTCGGACACAGTGTCGTTGATCGCATGTCCAAGTTCGCGCAAGAGGTTTTTGAGATGATCGTCGAGTTGCAAGGCGGGCTCCCCAGTACTTCAATCCTGATTCTAGGCCTACCTGTAAAGCGATACAAGTTGGCACCTGTGGATTGTCGTCAATCCGTTCATAGCCGCAAACCTGTCCTTTTGGCCGGGTATCGGCGAGTCTTGGGTTAAAATGTGTTGATGCCCATGCCGTCGCGATTAGCCGTGCTTTCGAGCGAGCCCCGCGGATTTCGCCGCCTTTGGCGCACCGTAAAACAGATATTCCACGAGGTGGTCGGCGCGATGTTTGCTGTGCTGGCGTTCGGTTGGCTCAACTCCGCGTTTCGCGCGTGGACCAGCGACGTCGCTTATTGGCTCATCGCGATGGCCGTCGCCCTTGCGGGGCTCTTCGTTCTGTTTGCCGTCAGTTCCTTTCGCCGCTCGCGACAGTTATAGTCTTTACAGGCCACCTTCAAGACTGGCCGCTTTTCCTCTCGCTTCGGAACGGGTTTTCGCATGTCCAACCACAAGGCCAAATCCGGCGTCGCGGCAGAACGCAAAACACGATTTACCACGCTTTCCGGCCTTCCGATTGAACGCCTGTATTCGGAGGAATCGCTTCCCAACTGGAATCCCGAGGAAGCCCTGGGTTATCCCGGCGAATTTCCGTATACGCGGGGAATTTATCCGACGATGTATCGCGGCCGTTTCTGGACCATGCGGCAGTACGCTGGATTTGGGAGTGCCGCTGAATCCAACAAGCGTTACCGGTATTTGCTCAGCAAGGGACAGATGGGACTTTCGGTTGCTTTCGACCTGCCGACGCAGATCGGCATGGACTCCGACCATTCCCTCGCCCTCGGCGAAGTCGGCAAGGTCGGCGTGGCCATTGATTCGCTGGAAGACATGGAACTGCTCTTCGATCAGATTCCACTCGAAAAAGTTTCCACTTCGATGACCATCAACTCGACCGCCGCGATTCTGCTGTGTCTCTACGTTGCAGTCGCAAAAAAGCAGGGCGCCGACCTGAAGAAACTTTCCGGCACCACGCAAAACGACATCCTGAAGGAATACATTGCGCGGGGTACGTATATCTATCCGGTCGACCACGCCATGCGAATCGTGACTGATATTTTTGGGTGGTGCCGCGATTCGCTTCCAAAATGGAATACCATCTCCATTTCCGGTTATCACATCCGTGAAGCCGGCTCGACCGCCGTGCAGGAGGTTGCTTTTACTCTCGCCGACGGCATTGCGTACGTGGAAGCGGCCCTTCGCGCGGGCCTGGCCGTCGACGAATTTGCCCCGCAGCTTTCTTTTTTCTTCAATGCCCACAACGACCTGCTCGAAGAAGTCGCCAAGTTTCGCGCTGCTCGCCGTCTGTGGGCCAAAATCGTATGCGACCGTTTTCATGCACAGGATCCACGCTCGCTGCTCCTCCGTTTCCATGCCCAAACAGCCGGTTCTTCACTGACGGCGCAGCAACCGGAGAACAATATCGTCCGAGTGGCCATCCAGGCGCTCGCCGCGGTGCTTGGCGGCTGCCAGTCGCTGCACACCAATTCCATGGATGAGGCACTCGCGCTGCCAACTGAAGAATCCGCGCTGATTGCCCTTCGTACGCAGCAGATCATCGCCAATGAAACCGGCGTCGCGAATGCCATTGATCCTGTCGCCGGCTCCTACGCCATCGAAGCGCTCACCAATCAAATCGAGGCGCGGGCACAGGATTACCTTGGAAAAATTGATGCGATGGGCGGCATGATCAAGGCCATCGAATCGGGCTTCGTGCAATCGGAGATTCAGCGCGCCGCTTATGATTTCCAGCGCGCCGTTGAAACGAAGGAACAAATCGTGGTGGGCATGAACGATTTCGTGGCCGCAGAGGAACGCGGCATTCTGACGCTGCGAATCGACTCCGAAATCGAACGAAACCAGGTGCAGCGCCTGCAGGCCCTGCGTGCCAAGCGCGACTCCGCCAAAACCAAAGCGGCCCTCGCCGAACTCGAACGCCGCGCCCGGACCAGCGAAAATCTGCTCCCCGCAATTCTCGCCGCTGTCGAAGCCAACTCTACCGTTGGCGAAATCTCCGACACCCTCCGACGTGTGTACGGCGAATACCAGGAATCCGTGGTCATCTGAGAGTTCGCGGTGGCTCCAGCGGATTCTGTGCATTTTTTCGACCGGTCCTTCGGCGGGCTCGCGTTGCTGCCCCAAAGCCCAGCTTTCACGCCGCATTCCTTGTAGTATTCTTTCCGCGACTCGCCTATGAAGCTGATTCTCGCGTCCTCATCACCGCGCCGCGCCGAAATTCTCGCCAATGCCGGTGTGCCGTTTTCCGTGCTCTCTTCCGCGGTGGATGAGTCTCCTTATCCGGATGAGGCGCCAGCCGCGCTCGTCCAACGGTTGGCCAATGCCAAGGCGGACCTCGTCACCGCTCGCGCTGTTGGCCCGGCAATCGTCCTCGCTGCCGACACGGTCGTCGTCCTCGACGACAAAATTCTCGGCAAGCCGCGCTCCATCGAGGACGCACGACACATGCTCCAGCAGCTCTCCGGCCGCACACACTCAGTTCTAACCGGCGTAGCCATGATCCGGCTTCCCGATGGCGAGCGACGTCAATTCATCGAGTCCACGCTGGTTCACTTCCGGCCGATCACGGACGAAGAGCTTTCTTCCTATCTCGCCACCCAAGAGCCCTACGACAAAGCCGGGGCTTACGCCATCCAGGGCCTGGCTGGGCGCTACATCCCTCGCATCGAAGGCTGCTATTTCAACGTTGTCGGCCTGCCGCTCTCCCGAGTCCTGACGGAATTGCAGACTCTCGGGTGGTCACCAAACTCTGTGTAGGGCCCACCTTCCGAGGCGGGCGCTCTTTCTTCTGGAGCGTTCTCTGCGTTAAAGCTTTTCTCTTTCTCCCGAAAATGAAAACGCCCCAGCCAAAGCCAGGGCGTTCCATCGATTCGTTGATCTAGTTTTTTACTTCTTCGGTTGCTGCGTATTCGCGTTGTGCTTCTTGTTGTAGATGTTTTTCGAAGCGGCGTTCTGTTCCTTGTTGACTTGCTTCTTCTCGCCAGCGGTCAGTTTCCCGCCGTTTGCCGCGCGGTCCGCCTTCACTTGCTGGTTGATGCCTTTTTGCTGATTCTCCAGCTTCGCCGTTTCGCCCGCGGTCAATTGGCCGCTCTTGATGCCCTGCGCGATGCGGTCCTGCTGATTTTCGCGGCGCTGGCCCACCGGATTGTTACCGTACTTCGCGGTGTTGGCATTGTGCTTGTCGTTATAAATCTGTTTCGAAACCTGGTTCTGCTGCTTGTTGATTTGCTGCTTTTCCGCTGCGGTCAGCTTGCCTCCGTTGGCGGCGCGGTCCGCGCGCGTCTCGCCATTGATCGCGGCTTCCTTCGTTTCGAGCTTCGAAGTTTCGCCGGCGGTCAACTGGCCGCTTTGGACGCCCTGCGCGATGCGGTCCTGCTGGTTTTCCTTGCGCTGCGCGATGGTTGGCTTCGGCGCGGGCGCCGTAGTGGTCGTGCCCTGCGTCGAAGAACCAGTCGAACTACTATCCTGGCCCACTGCTACCGTGCCCAGCAGCAGCACCGCTGCGGGCAATAGCGTCCACTTCGAGAACTGGAAGCTCATGGTCTTTTTCTCCTTATTTCCTGCTCGACTGACTTACTGGGTACTGGGTTATACCCAAGTCTGGGGAAAAAGTCGCAGCGCGGAAACTGGACCGAAGTACAGCCCTTGGGTATCTCCTTATTCTGCCGAGGTACTTTTTGGGCACAATTTCTGGCTTGGGTTCAAGGGCAAATTCACCAGGTTGGCCATACACAAATAAAAGACTCCCGATTTCGCGGGAGCCTTTTGTCACTCTTTCAAACTGTCGTCGTGGCGGCTTACTTCTTCTCTTCGGAGGGTTTTTCGGCCGGTGGCTGCGCTTGCGGTGGCGGCTGAGGCGTCGTCGATGTGCCGCTCATGCCGTCCTTAAAACTCCGAATGCCTTCGCCCAAACCCTTCATCACTTCCGGGATGCGGCGCCCGCCAAAGAAAATCAGCACAATGGCCAATACGATCAACCAGTGGAAAATACTGAATTCACCCATGGACTGCCTCCGCGGCTTCTAACCTCGCGCTTCTTCAACCTAGCGCAATTGCCTGCACTCAGCAAGCTTTCGCCGCCAATCTACCCTTACAGGATAACACGCTCATCCCCTGCGCGGCGCGTTTGCCTCTGCCGGTCCAGGTACTCGAGCAGCGGTATGGCGTATTTTCGCGTGATGCCGGTCAACTCCTTGAAAGCGGGTACGCCAATCCGGTCGCCTTTCGATTTCTTGTACTGGGCCAGAAGTCCAGTCAGCACATTCAGCGCATCGCGGTGAAAAATCAGGTCGGCCGAAACGCGCACCAGCACTTTTTCCCGTAGCAGGATCTGCAGCAATTTCTCGGCTCGCGAGGTTTCAATCTTGAGCTGCGAGAGAACCTCTCCGACCGAAGGTACCGCGAGTCCCGCCCTTAGAAACGCTTGCGTAATCTGCTCCTGTGCCCGCAATTCCTCCGGCGCCAGCGTGATTTCAGATCCCGCCTTCTTGATGAACTCGCCCTGCACGGTGAATTTCTTTTGCTCAAGCAACATCTGGAGTGCAGCGCTGAACGTTTCTGAACGCACGCGGCGGCCCAGGCTGGTTTTCAATTCTTCGCGCGTAATACCGGGCAGCAAAGGATTCTCCTTGTGAAAGCGCTCCACCCTGGCCAGCAGTTTCTTGCCGATTTCCGCGAACTTTGCTTCGTCCATCAGGATAAGCGGCTCGCTCGAAACGAGGCGTATGAGGTTCTTACCCGCGAGTGTTTTTGCCGCCGATAGGATTTCTGCCTCTGACCAACCAGTTCGGACTATGATTTCCTCGGCCGTGATTCCGAGAATGTTTCTTTCTGCCATCGCCCGGACAACATCGTCGCGTGAACCCTTTTCGAGTGTGGTCAGAAATTGTGCGCGCCCCGCGTCTTTCGCGGAAAAACGCCGCGCCAATGGATCGAGCACCACGCCGCCACCGATCGTCACCACCGGCGAAAACAGCCGGACGATGAACCGGTCGGCGCGCACCAGCACCGCCTCATCCTGCAAACGCAGCTGCGCCAGCCGACTTCCGCCGGGTGCAAGTTCCCTCGCTCCCAGCAAATACACTTCTCCAATTGTTTCCATTGTCCCGGCGTGGAAATGCACATGTGCCCGGTGTTTGAGCGGTGGCGCATCACGCAGAAGTTCCAGCCGCACATCCGCGCGCCGGGTGGTTCGCAACCGCCCGCGTGAAGAAAGCACCATTCCCCGCTGAACGGCTGTGTGTTCAATCCCAGCGAGATTCACTGCCGTGCGCTGGCCCGCGTCAGCGCGCTCGACGCTTTTGCCGCCGCTCTGCAGCCCGCGAACGCGCAATGCATTTCCGGCGGGCAACAGTTCCACTTCATCGCCCACGGCGATGTGCCCCGAAACAAGTGTCCCGGTCACAACGCTTCCGAATCCCTTTACCGCGAACGACCGGTCAATCGGCAGCCGGAAATATCGCCCCGTATCCTTGGCGGTGATTTCTCTCGCCGCTTCTCGCAAAACTGCTTTTAGTTCCTTAAGTCCCTGCCCGGTTTTCGCGCTCACTTCGACAATTGGCGCACCCGCAAGAAACGTTCCCTTCACAAACTCTTCAATCTCCATGCGCGCCAATTCGCGAGTATCGCTATCCGCCAGATCGCTCTTCGTCAGTGCGATCACGCCCCGGTCGACTCCCAGCAGTCTGCAAATATCAAAATGCTCGCGCGTCTGCGGTTTGATTACCTCGTCCGCCGCTATAACCAGCAGCACCAAATCAATCCCCGAGGCACCCGCCAGCATGTTTTTCACAAATCGCTCGTGCCCCGGCACGTCGATGAACCCGTACCGCACGCCTTCGTCTTCCAGGAACGCGAATCCCAGATCGATTGTGATTCCGCGGCGTTTCTCTTCCTCCAGGCGGTCGGGATGCGTGCCCGTCAGCGCCTCGATCAGAGTAGATTTCCCATGATCGATATGCCCCGCGGTTCCGACGATGATGCTCTTAATAGAATTACTCATGAATTGGAAAAGAGTTGGATGGATGCCAAGGAAATTAATTCCTCAAGGCTTCGCCGACGCGATTTCGTCCACGATTTCCTGGGCCGCGGCGCGCGGGTCCGCTGCCGCCAGGATCGGGCGCCCGACGACGATGAAATCCGCGCCCGCGCGAATCGCTTCTCGCGCCGTCGCCGTGCGTGCCTGATCATCTTTTGGTGAATCTCCATCCTTGCCTTTGGGACGCACACCCGGCGTCACGATCAGAAAATCCCGGCCGCACGCTTTGCGAATCGCCTTGGCTTCCGCTACCGAAGCCACCACGCCGTCCACACCCGCTTTTTGCGCGAGCTTCGCGAGTTTCACCACACGCGAATTGGGCGGCCCGCCAATTCCCACTTCGCGGACCGTTTTCGAATCCATGCTGGTGAGCAGTGTTACGGCGAGCAACCGTGGCCTGTCCGCCCCCATCGGCACGCCGGCGCTCACAGCCTGCGCCGCCGCATGCATCATCGCCGTGCCCCCCAGTGCATGCACATTCACAAGTTGCAGCCGCGGCAAAGCCGCTGACGCCAGCACGGCGCCCGCGACCGTATTCGGAATGTCGTGGAATTTCAGATCGAGGAAAATGTCCGCGCCAAGCTTCGCCACCTGGCGGACCGCTTCCGGTCCGGCTGTGGTAAAGAGCTGGCTGCCGATCTTGAACATGCCGACAAGATCGGAAATCTGGCTCGCAAATCTAAGGGCCGTTGACAGGGAATCGAAGTCCAGCGCTACGATCAGGCTGCTTCGTGGATGGGCGTCAAAGGTCAAGGTCGGGGACGCGCCCGAAGTTTGTCAGTTCTGGCTTCCGTCGTCTCGAGTTCGCTTCGGCGGCAGCTGCATCAATTCCAGCCGCACCTGGCTGACTCCCGAGTTGATGAGGCCAATCTTCCGGGCTACGCGATAGGATACATCAATTTCGCGTCCTTCTTGATAAGGACCCCGGTCATTAATACGAACAACCTCAAATTTCCCGTT
>Ga0210410_10000310_pt1 | contig 59592 bp, 45 predicted proteins | sample IncBWC4MmetaG_FD_161058 | JGI IMG/M metagenome (GOLD analysis project Ga0210410, IMG submission 161058) | Forest soil microbial communities from Barre Woods Harvard Forest LTER site, Petersham, Massachusetts, United States - Inc-BW-C-4-M | ecosystem: Environmental > Terrestrial > Soil >...
ACCATTATCTGATCGCCGAAAAAAATAAAGATATTAAGTACATGGTTGACCGACACGAAATGGGATTGTTCGAAAAGAAAAACACGCTGAGGGCGATGAGGGATGCAGGTCTGCGGGCGATATTTTTAAAAAATGGCCTGAGGACAAATCGGGGTGCATACGTTGGGATAAAGAAATAGCGACTTCACTGCTTGAATCAACGGTTTTTTTTCAAGTCCCGATTAGTCGCCAAATCGGAAAGGTTCCGGCTAGTACTTGACCTTACCGGTTCCGCATTAATCAGGACTTTGACGGCCAGATGAGCCGATTGATCTCTCGTCCGACCTGTGCTGTTCGGCATTCCTGCAGTCTTCTAGTCTGACCAACTCTCTTGGCTATAGTGTCTTCAGGAAAGCGACCAGGTCGTTCCTGTCCTGGTCGGAGAGATTCAAGTTGAAACGGGAGTCATAGAAATTGACGGCATCCATCAAGGTTGCCGCAGAACCGTTGTGGAAATACGGCGCGCGGCCTGCGAGCCCGCGCAAGATCGGACCTTTGATTTTCCCAACGTGATCGAACTTTCCGTCGATGAGTGCCTGGCCGAGATCGGTTGTCGTTTTGCAATCGCTGGTGGGCATGCCTGTGCTGAGATCCTTCCGGCATACCGTAATCTCCGGCAGATAGCTCACATCCAGGCCTCCCAAGTTCACGTTGGGATTGGCTGGGCTGGGGTCACCGGTGCCGATGTTTAACGGAGTGGGGAACGAATGGTTGCCGACGTTCGGTGTGTCATGGCACGTGCCGCACGTTCCCATCAGCATGGGAACGCCGCCCGCTACCAAGCCGCCCGCCGCGACGTCGTCGTTAATGCCTGTTACGCCGGTGATGGGAATTTGCAAGGTATTGAAGAGTTGCTCACCGCGGGTGACGGACCGGCGGGCCGCGGCCCTCTCACTGTCATCGTTGCTCCGCGCCCAGGCGGCGTAGAGGTTGAAGATATTGGAAGTGAACTGACCATCTCCGGGATTTGCCAAGCCGCCGGGCTGTTCAAACGCGGGAACCAAAGGGTGCACGCTGGAATTTATGGTGATGAAAAACGGCTGCTTGGAAAGAGCGATGGGTCCACCCTGGGCGCCATTCGCGTTAAGCAGGCCCGCTTGAAGGCTGAACGCCTGTGCGGTAAAGAGCTTCGTCTCGAAGTCCACAATCTGTTGTTGCTCTTCCGGAGTCGGCCTCGTCCCGTCCCCCTGTGCGTGGCCCATTGTGGCGTCCAAGGACTGGTGCGCCAGGTCGCTCATTAGCGCCGTCGGGTAGTTGCCGTAGGTAATCTTCGTCGTACCCGTGAGTGGAGAAGATTCACGGCCGTCAAACATGACCGCGCTCAAGAAACGAAGATTCGTAGTCGGCAGGGGCCGACGATACATCGAGATGGTATCGGTGGCATTGCAGCCATACGGATTGTAGACGGCGATCACCTGATAGTCGGCGTTCGCGGGAACTGCAATGCCGATCCGGATCAGGCCATGGCTGAGAAGCAGACTATACGCTCGGCGGCGCTCTTCGACCGTGGAGACATCTGCGGTGGGACAGTTCGTACCGTCCACGGGTCGGAAGATCGGATCTGTGCCGCCCGTGGCAGCGAAGCGCGCCTGAATGTGCGGCGGGGTTACGGAAAAGGCGTCGCTCGGCTCATGGCAGGTGACGCAGCGGCGGCCGTTAGAGCCCAAATCTTGGAAGAAAGGATTGGTGGAAGTGTCCGTCGGTCCGCCTAGGTTTAGCGTCGCGAAGGCCCCGTCGGGATCCGCGAACACCTGAAACTTGGGCACGGTGAGATTGGAAGTACCAGCCACGACCAGGGCGGCCGCCCCGAGCATCACCGAGACTACTACCCATCCCCTGCGCATGGATTTCCACGAGCGCCGGCTATCTCGCTTGCTTGCAGCTTCTTCAGAGGATAAAGGGTTCCGGATGGTGGCTGAGGTGAGCATGAGAGCCTCCAGGGGCAGAGTTTCGTCAAAACCCGGTGGCAACCCGTCGCGGGTGGCGGGTCGAGCCACATAGCTTACGCCCCTGCTTTCCCAAATTTAGTGCAGAGCGTCAATGCGAAAAAGGTCAGAAGAAGCTGGGAAGGAGGTCAGTGTCTAACTGCCTGATGGGTGGAACTTTGACTTGCATACAAGCGCAGCAGCAGGCATCATGCGGGGCAACTCCTCTTGTGGCTGACCATGGCTGGCCAGGAAAATAAGTATCGGTTTGGTCCTTACGAATTGAGGACCCGAACCCGGGAACTCTACAAGTTCGACGTAAAACTGAAACTACGTTCGCAGGCGTTTCATGTGCTGAACGTACTTGTCGAGCGCCGGGGGGACGTGGTGACGCGGGAGGAATTGCGCCAGTTGCTGTGGCCTGAAGAGACGTTTGTAGACTTCGAGCACGGACTGAACGGCACCATTAGCGAATTGCGTGGTGTGCTAAACGATACAGCTACCGACCCAAAATTCATCGAGACCCTGCCGAAATTGGGGTATCGCCTCATCGTCCCTGTCAGTGAGGCTCCTTCGCCTTCGAACGCGAATTCCCTTCCTGCGGCTATTTCTGAAACCTCTAAGGTGCTCTCCAAGCCGATTGTGGGGCAGGGTTGGCGGATTGCATTGCTTCTAGCAGCTTTGGTGTTGCCGGCAGGGCTTTCCTGGAGATACCTTTCCCACCCCAGCAGAGCGCTTGCGCTAAAAGAGACGGACACCATTGTCCTGGCGGACTTTCAGAACACCACGGGGGAGCAGGTTTTCGACGAGGCACTCAAACAAGGGCTGACGGTCGCTTTCGAACAGTCGCCGTACTTCCACGTGTTGCCAGACAGGAAGGCTGTGCTGATTCTCAAACAAATGGGGCGCTCTCCTGACGAACGCGTGACGGGCCAAACCGCGATTGATCTTTGTCTGCGCGCCGGGAGCAAAGCGATGGTACAGGGCTCCATCACCAGTCTTGGGGCCAGCTATCTGATCGGATTGACGGCGGTCCGTTGCGACAACAGTGATGCCATTGCACATGCGCAGGCCCAAGCAAGGCGCAAAGAAGACATTATTCGTGCGCTTGGAACAGCTTCGATTCGGCTCCGGGGCCTTCTTGGAGAGTCCATGGCATCCCTTGAAGAACACAACGCAGCTCTCGAGCAGGTTACGACTAGTTCGCTAGAAGCTTTAAAGGCGTACGGCACTGCTAATTCCACGTTCAGCCGTCAAGGGGAACGGCCCGCCATTCCCCTCTTTCAAAGAGCAATTGACCTCGACCCGGGTTTTGCCATGGCCTATGGCCAACTCGCGAGTATTTATCGCAACCTCGGGGAAACAGAGCAGGCAAGCCAGAACGCCACCAAAGCGTTCCAGTTCAAGGAACGGTTGACCGAGTCAGAAAGACTAGTGATTGAGTCTTGGTACAACATTTTCGCTACAGGGGACTTGGAGAAAGCAGCGCGGCTTTTCGAGATGGAGCTGCAAAATTACCCTGCTACTCCAGGTGTCTTGAACGACCTAGGAAGCGTCTATGCCAACCTAGGGCGGTACGAAAAAGCGATCCCTATCTACCGCCAAGCCCTGAACATGGATCCAAATGTGGAAGCAACTTACTACAATCTTGCTGCGAGCTTGCTGGCTACGGAGCAGAGCGACGAAGCGCGCACCGTTCTTTGGGAAGCCGACCATCATGAGTTGCAAACGAGTTCCTTGCTCCAGGCCCGGTATTGGGAAGCGTTTCATGAGGGCAATCGCAAGGAAATGCGGGAACTCCTATCACAAGCTACCGGCATGCCTGGAGCACGGTCCCTGCTGCTCTCCGAACAGGCCAGGACTGAAGCGTACTTTGGCCGGTTTGGACAGGCCCGTAAGCTTTCGGAATTGGCGGCAAACTTGATGTCACAAGATGGTGAAAAGGAGTCCGCCGCGGCATGCATGGCGGAAGTGGCGGTTCGTGAAGTAGAAGTTGGAGATGCTAGCCGGGCCCGCCGGACTGCTTTGCACTCACTCCAGCTTGCGCGAAACCAGGGGGTCGTTACTCTTGCCTCATTGGTCATGGCACAAATTGGAGATTTCAAGCTGGCACAGACGCTTGTCGAAGAATTAAATCAGAAGTATCCCTCGGACACACTCATCCAAAAATACTGGCTCCCCACCATTCGCGCGCGTATGGAACTTAAGCAAAAGAATTGGGCCAAAGGCCTCGAAACCCTGAGCGTCACCGAGCCGTTCGATTTCGCTGCTACCCCCGCCTTGGCGACCAGCACCCTTTACCCGGCATACGTTCGAGGGGAGATTTACGCCGCAGCAGGTAACGAAAAGCAGGCCGTGGCCGAATTCAGTAAACTGATCGCGCATCCGGGGATGGTCCTCAACTTCCCCCTAGGTGCCTTGGCACGCCTTAGGAGCGCACAAGCTTATGCAGTGGTCGGGAATTCGGCAAAGGCGCGGGAGTCCTATCAGGAATTTTTCGAGCTGTGGAAAGAAGCAGATTCCGGACTCCCCATTCTCAAACAGGCCAAAGCGGAGTACGCGAAGTTGCAGTGATTCTTTTCGCGATATGCTGGCCAATCGCGTCAGTGCGGTAAGTCGGGAAATCGGAAAAGTTCGGTCCAGTACCTACTTCGGCGGTTACCGCGTTTACCGGGACTTATCCTATTAGTTCCGAACGGCCGAACACTCTTCTTGAATAAAAAAGAGGCGCGAAAAGACGATTTCCTAAGTCAGACGTACATCAAATAGTGACAGCCAATACTGAAGGGATTGCAAGGTAAAACCGCAAAGAAGGAGCCCAATGCCGAATACGCCTAGTCGTCGCTCCTGGAGATTGTCGGCGTAATATTCGATGTAAGGATTCACCGTAATTCCCACGCCGGTGACAATGCCTGTCACCAAGCCCACGCGAATCGCAAATAGCCAGGCGTGGTCCACGTGATGGATGAACGCGCTACAGATTAACGCTGTGGCCGTGTAGCCGACGGTACGCAGCACCGTTCCCCAAAACTGACGACGCGTAAGCCGTGGACGCCGAGACGCTGCATATTCGGCCGCAGGACGCATTCCGCGAGAGTAGGCAAGGATTTGTCCGGCGGTAACCAGAATTGCAAACGCAATGGCGAATCCGAAGCCCACCATCGGAAACAGGCCGGCTCCGAAAGCAAACCCTCGAACAGCGGCAAACAGTCCTTCCCAAGGCAATGAGTAATGATCCAGCCCACGAGCTGCCCGGCTGAATTCAATCGACAGGGTAATACCGCTGGCCAAACCGGAAGCCAGCCCAAAGAAGAGACCCAGGCCAAGTCCATAGCCGATGCCGAAGACAACGGCGTACGTTACGCCACGGGTAAGCAGGCGCAACGGACCGTGTCGTCCACCCAACAGGTCGTAGGCCAGATAGAGACTACCCAGCGCATCAAGACAGGTACCGGTAATACTGACGACCGCGACGGTGTGGTGGTCCACGCAATGATTGTAGACCTAAAATCTCGGCGACCGACACTTGTACGGTAACCGCTGTTAATCAGGCATGTTCAGCACACCTGTACGTCTGACCGGGATGCAAGAGCTGTCGAATGTGGTCAAATGTTCTGAGGATAAAGCACCATGATTCGACGCTATTGTGTTTTGTTGCTTTTGATTTTCCCGCTTTTCGCAATTGCTGACAAAACCAACCCTACTTGGAGGGGACCCGAGCGCTCCGTTTACGTCGTGACCCAGAATCACTACGCGGAAGGTTTTACTCCCGAAGGTGATACCACAAAGTTCGGCGATTTGATTGCCATCGAAATCTTCAACCCTCGCGGCCCCAAAGCGGAAGAAAAGCCTATCTACAAAGTAGGTGAACACATCGCCTTATTCGTCGGCGGTCAACGGCAGGGTGACGTGCGAATCCAGAAAGTAATGCCCTTGCAATGTGATTCCTCAGCGGCCCTGGTTTCCATTGGCCCGGCCTTCCGTCTGCCCAAAGACACCATGGCCCTGGCATCGAACTCCGACAAGATTCGCCCTCATTCCAACGCCCAGCACCTGGCCAGTGAACTGGAGAGCAACTACGCTCGGCAGCTCGCGATGGACGAATTTCGCAAACACGCTCTTCCCACAACACTGGCCAAAAACATTAAAATTGACAAGCTCGTTGTGACCAAACTCGACGGCACCGATTCCGAATTCTTGGTCGGTTCCTTGTCCCTCGTAACAAAAAGTGCTCGGCATGATGTATTCCTCATTGCAAAGATTGTGGAGTCATCAGCGACAGCCGAATTCGCTCAATACCATAAGACCACAGACCTAGAAGACGGCAAGGATTCCGAGGACGTCCTTTTGGTGGACCAACTCGACCTCGATGGCGATGGTTTTGACGAAATCGTTGTTGAAGTGACGGGCTACGAAAACGAGGAATTTGCCATCTACCACCGCAGCAATGGTTCCTGGGCGCAAGTCCATCTTGGCGGTCAGGGCGGCTGCTAGCTCCCGATTAGGCTAACCGGAGAAGTCAAGTTCTCTAGGACTTTACATGGGCGATTTGCGCGTTTATCGTCCAAGTGGATTATTTCTGAAGCCCTCTCGATTACGGGTTAAACTGTTTTTAAAAAATGAGGGTATATGCCGTCCGCAGATAGACATTCAATCACACGACGCGACCTGATTCGCGGGGCGGCAACCGGGATGATCTCTTTAGCGATGGGAGCCGACATTCTAGGTGGGCAACCATCGGCAAAGCCGCCCAATATTATTTTCATTCTGGCCGACGATCTGGGCTATGCCGACGTATCTTGCTACGGACGCCCGGATCTGAACACGCCCAACATTGATCGGATCGCCACGCGGGGAATGCGATTTTTGCAGGGCTACGCCAACTCGGCCGTATGTTCGGCGACGCGCACGGCGCTGATTACTGGCCGCTACCAGTATCGTCTGCGGCTCGGTCTGGAGGAGCCACTCGCAGGTAACGTCGCTGTGGGCCTGCCGCCGGAACATCCGACGCTGCCCTCACTGTTGAAAAAAGCCGGCTATAGCTCGACGCTGGTGGGCAAATGGCATCTTGGCGTTCCGCCAAAGTTTGGTCCTCTGAAGAGCGGCTACGACCATTTCTACGGATTTCGCGGTGGTGCGGTAGATTATTTTTCGCATATGGCCGGACAAGGCAAGGAAGATCTTTGGGACGACGATGTTTCGATCCATCAAGTGGGCTACCTGACGGATTTGCTCGGCGATCGTGCGGTCGATGTGGTGAACAAGTATGCGAAATCCGCGCGGCCTTTCCTGGTCAGCCTGCACTTCAATGCGCCACATTGGCCCTGGGAGGCTCCCGGCGACGAGGCGGAGTCTGAGCGATTGCGGCAACCGGGTAGCGGAGGTCTGATGGACTTCGACGGCGGGTCGCAAAAGACCTACCAGAGAATGATCGAAGAAATGGACCGGCAGATTGGCCGTGTTCTTCAGTCGTTGGACGCAAATGGTTTGACGGAGAACACGATTGTCATTTTCACGAGCGACAATGGCGGCGAGCGCTTTGCCGATACCTGGCCGTTCACAGGTAAGAAGACGGAATTGCTCGAAGGCGGTTTGCGCATTCCGACCTTGGTCTCTTGGCCCGCTCGCATTCCGCAGGGCCGAACAACGGAGCAGGTCGCTATTAGCATGGATTGGATGCCGACGCTACTCTCCGCCGCTGGAACTGAACCCGATCCGTCCTACACCGTCGATGGCATGAATCTCCTGCCGATGTTGACTCAGAGTACCACCCCTGTTCCTCGTAAGCTGTTCTGGCGCTACAAGGCGAACGCGCAGCGGGCGGTCCGCGATGGCGATTACAAATTCCTCAAAATCCTCGACAATACGTTCCTCTTCAACGTTGTGGAAGATCCGCTGGAGCGCGCCAATCTCAAGGACCGCCAAAAGGACGTGTATCAACGCCTGGTCCGCGAATGGAATGATTGGAGCGCTTCCATGTTGCCGGAGATCAAGGAAAGTTTCACGCACAGCTTCGATGGCGAGGAACTTGCCGACCATTTTGGCGCCAAGAAATCAGACCAGATGCCGGATATTCCGGGCCCGCCAGACGACTAGGGCTAACCCGCATCGGTTCCAAGTGGACGTGTAGTTGGCTAACCGGACATCGTTCGTTCTAGAACCATGCTTAAAGTTTGCGTTCACAATGTCTCGTTCGGTTTACCCGGCGTCAGCCGAATCGAAACTCGCTTTGCATCAATCGTGCCAGCGATTCCGTAGGAATCATCTAGAGTAAGCCGAAAACCATTTTCTACCCTGTGAACTACAAGTCCGAATAAGACATTCTGATGACTAAAGCCACTGAGGCTTAGGTCCAGAATTTCCTCCAGGATAAACTCAACGACGACGTGTTTCGCCAGAACATAATAGCCGCGCTCATCCGTTTCCTTAGTCATCTCCCAGGTGTGGAGAAGTAGCGACGATGTAGCAGAGCGGTTCAGGTGCAACAAAATCACTTCGGCATCGTGAAAATTCGGCCAGTATCCAAACCAATCGCGGAGGTTTTTCGCTCCCTCCACTGCTTCCAGTTCAGGTGGAAATTCCATGAGTCGCCCTCGACATGCCGACAACATTAGACCATTCCTGCAAGCAGTTCGTCTAAGTCCCGATTTGTCGGGAAATCGGACAAGTCAAGTTCTCTAGAACTTTAAATGGACGGTTTCCGCGTTTATCAGGATTTGACCGACGATCGCACTCAATAGTAGTTCCAATTTCTTATTATTGTTTATGAACGCCTTCGGTAACTCGAATAATTAGGTTAATTTGATGCACGGCTTCATCGATGTCGGTCTCCGGTTGCAGCTGGGCTTCCGGGTAGCCATGATCGGCGTAAAGCTTGGTCGCCCTCTCCATCCCCGCACGGACTTCAGCCACGCTGAATGGATCATTCGGCCGAAGGTGGAACTGTTCCCGAAGGGTTGCAGTTGGGATGTTCAACGACCTCTCCGGTGGAACGCTAGCTAGTGTCAAATTCTTTAGACGGTATTGCGCACCTTCAGAAACGGGAACGACGACGAGGATCCGCTGTTTCCCTTCGCTTTCATTCAGGGGTTTTGATGTTGGGTCCTGGACCTCAACCTTGAAGTATCCCCGGCTTTGAAAGTCGGTCCTAACGCCGCGCTGTGCCACCGCTGCTACTAAATCTTTGACATTATCAAATTCCTGACCAGCCAACTGCTTGAGGACTCTGTCTCTCACTGCGTCTCTGTCATGAACATCACCCTCGATCTTCAAATCGCCCAAGATGTATTCCACCTTCTGAGTTGCAGAAGCGATGGTTGAGCGTGTGCCTCCGTCGTTCTCCATGGATTCGCTGCTCCCTGCGTCCTTCGCAAGCCCGATCGGCTTGAATTTCAGCCCTTGGGGCAACTCCACCCAATACAAGCTGGCCCTTTCTGGCGAGCTCAGCTCCATGCGCCAGTGCGAGGGCTCCGTGTCTCCGTCCTCCAGAAACTGGAACAGCAGCGCTTTTCCATCGAAGCGAATATCGGTGAGATTCATTGGCTCCGACAGGTTTCCGCTCACCTGGTAGACTTCGCCGCCACCCTCCAGATCAATCTGGGTGTTCATCATTTGGACGGCACCGCCCATCTGGCCTTTGACTTCATTCAAGCGAATCACGATAAAGTTCTGTCCTTTATAGTCTCCTCGCCAGGTGCCTGAATACGCTTCGGACGTAGCAGCATTGACCTGCAGTGCGAACCCGGACATTCCAAGGCAAACGACTGCAAAAACCGCCCCAACCACCCCGAGAACAATTCGTCCCACACTGCGGCCAATCTGTTTTTTTGTTGCGAGTAAACTCATAATGCGTTCCTCCAGATTGTCGGTCTCAAACAAACCCAAGACGTGGCTCGCCTGTCGTCGCATCGATTCCCCGCTGATCGACTGAGCGATTCGCAATAGGGAGCTCGCATACGCGCTGCGTGAACCGGTTTCCGCAGCTGCGATCTCATCGCATGCCAGTTCGCGCAAATCCTCGATACGCTGTTTGATCAGCGGCGTGATCGGGTGGAAGGCAATCGGAGTGGAGACAATTTCGTAAACGAGATTCAGGAGAAAATCGTGCCGCTTCACGTGCGCAAATTCGTGTGCAAGAACCCGGGACAGATCGGCTTCCGATGCCCCTCGCAACAGACTTTCAGGAATCACCAGAATCGGTCGCCGAATACCAGTAATGAAAGGGCTTGTGGTCTCTCGGGAACTCGTTACCAGCACTTTGTCCAAACAATATTGGCGCGCCAATCTGCCAACGAGTTCCGCTGCCGTAGTTGGAAGGGATACGTCTGAGACGCTTGCAACCAGATGCAGCGTACGCCGCCACGCCCACGCGAGTCGCAACAATCGATACGCGAGAATCGACAAGTAAACAATCGACAGCGTCCATTGCAGTTTTGCGCCCAGCGTAACCTGCTGACTGCGTCTGAGCACGCCACGCAAACCCATTCCACCAGAGGGCTTTTCCAGCAGCGGGTTGTATCCATCCTTGTTTGCAACATGCACCCAAGACGTCTTATCCGTTGCTCCGGCTATATTTGGTCTCGGTAGACTGAACATCGGCAAGACAATCCCGAGAAGAAGTGCCGCAACCCATACCGCATGCTGGTACTTGGCTGGCAAGCGGCTCGCGAATTTCATGCAGAGCCATGCTGTTGCCGCAATGACCGGAATCTGCCAGAGCGCATTCAGGACGTAGGTCGACAAAATGAGGTTAACTGTCGCCATCTTCGTCCTCCTGCTGCCGCTTGCTCACAAGCTCATTCAGTTCGCGCAATCTTTTGGGATCTAGTTGCTTCGTCCTAAGAAGGCTCATGACCAGCGCCTCCACAGAGCCACCGAACATTCGGTCCACCACGTCGACCAGCGCTTCCTTCACTGCTTTTTCGCGGCTCAGGATCGGACTATATGTGTAAGCCTTGCCGATTAGCTTGCGTTTCACCCGTCCTTTGCGGTGGAGGATGTTCAGCATCGTCTGGACCGTGGTATACGCCAGCGGCTCTCCCGGGATGGAGTTCTGAACCTCTTGGACTGGCCCCGCGCCAATCCGCCAAAGGACTTCCATGATTTGCAATTCAAGGCGCGTTAACTGCGACGAAGGCTTTCGCTTGGGACTCATGTTATCTCCTAATGTGTTAGGAGATTAAGTCCACACCAAAATCCTTGTCAACTAATATTTTAGGAGATTCAGTCACTTCTGGATTCGATTCAAAGTCCCGGTAAGACGTTAATCAGGACTTGGCACCCGAAGGACTCAGGAAAAAAAGTCCCTTTCAAAAAAGGGTCTTCTTGAGGTGTCAACTACTTGCAAGAGTCGCTACTTTCAGCATGCGCGGTACGAACCGAATACTGACTTTTTGTCTTATGTGTGATGCGCACAGGGACAACGACAACCGCACTCATTAGCGCCGAAGGATTGTTGGGAATGTAATCGGATGGTTTGACGAGAGTGGCGACAGTCGTCGTGTGCGCGAGCGTTGAGGTTGCCTCAACGCGCTGGCCACCCTTCATCGTCCAGAACCGCACTAACATTCCATCTTTGAAATTTACTCCTCGCAAGGTCAGGGTCTGAGGTGGCGAGTTCGCATCCTCGTCACTGGTTTTTTTGATGAACCCGTCCGAAGACGTTATGCCAACCTCAGAGGCACCGAACTGCCTGATTGACTCGGCCTCCTGGCGGTCAACTCCAGGCGCAATTGTGGCAATCGGTTGGTCTGAGTCTCCGCGGCTGCGCCTCGACTGGAGGGACCGAATACCGGCTATTCAAGGGGAAGTCTAGAGAAGGGCCTTCCTTTCCATCGGGTTGCTGTAGGGCCATCTCAAAAAGTTCAGACGAAGAAGTTACGTGTAGGCCCGGGGCGATGGTCACATTTTGCACACCGGTGTGCAAATCCCCCACAGAGATTGCTCTTATTTGAAGGTCGTCCTCTGTGTAGATGACTCGGCCTCCCTTGAGGTCTTCCGATTCACCTCGGGCAGCAACTGTGATACGGATGGGCTCGGTGGTGTTTCCCGAATCATCCACGCTCACAATTTCCGGGCTTGTTTGCTGAATTGTAATACAAGGGTTCATGCTTTCCGTCTTGGCCTGCGGATGGCCGCAGCCAGCAAGGGCTTGAACGAGGGCGGCCGCTATCAACACGATACAGCTACACAGTCTCCAGTGTCTCAAGGATTGCGCGAATGAGATCAGGCACGCTTTCTTTGATAAAAGCATACTTAATCTTCTCTCGAAGTAAGGCCTTGCCCGGTGCAGATGGTAGGGAAATTGTCGAAGAGTTAACGGCGCTCGGGCCGACAGATATTTGAAGCAATTTTGATAACTCCTGATAAGCACGGCAAATCGGAAAGGTTCCGGCTAGTACTTGACCTTACCGGTTTGCGTTAATCAGGACCTTATCCCTGATTAACCCCGCATTGTTTTGTGAAATTGACGCTGGCCTGGTTTGATATCATACGGCACGCTAGGAGACCAAACCTGAGACTGCAAATTGATATCGAAGTACAGGGAGGGTTACTGTTGGTAACAGCCAGAGGCAACATTGCCTTCGATGCAACCTTGCGGCTCCTCAAGCAAGTGTTTGATACAGCCAAAGAGAAAGAAGTAAACAAAATTTTGGTGAACTGCCTTGGGCTGAGCGGAAAGCTTTCCACGTCTGAGAGGTACAATCTTGGAGCAGAGCTAGCGACATACCTTCGGCAGGGCGGGATAGAACCTAGGTTGGCGTTTGTTGGCAAACCGCCGACAATAGATGGATTCGGAGTGCGCGTCGGCCAAAATCGAGGCGTAATCACCGAGGTGTTTTCGAGCCAGCAAGAAGCGGTGAACTGGCTTGCTATTTGGCCACGCTGAGCCACACAAGGCACAAAAGCGCAGCGACAGGAGAAAAAAACAACCAGGGCAAGCACACCAACAAGCCGCTTGGTGCCTACAATAACTGCGCGACAACCCCCGACCAAGTCCGGATTAGTCGGCAAACCGGGACAAGTCCGTCCCAGTACCCACATGGACGATACCGCGTTAATCAGGACTTACGCGGTGGAAAATGGTTTTCCCTTCTTTGAAGGTCTCGACCACTTTGATGTCGCGGATCTTGTCTACTGGGGTCTTCAGCGGGTCGGCGGTGAGGATGACGAAATCCGCTAACTTGCCGGGTACGATGGAACCGCGTCGAGTCTCCTCGCGATATTCCCAAGCCGGGTAGATGGTCATAGCCTGCAGTCCACGATAGGCGTCGATACGCTGGTCAGGCCCGAGCACGTAGCCGGAGCGGGTGGTACGCGCCATGGCCGTCCAGAGCATGAAGAAGGGTTCGAGTGGGGTCACATTAAAGTCGGTGTGATTGGTGGCTTTGAGGCTAAGGTCCATAGCCGATGCCATGGGGCTAAGGAAGGCCGCGCGCTGCTCGCCGAGGTTCTTGCGATGAACGTCGCCCCAGAAAAAGGTGTGCATTGTAAAGTAGGACGGCGTCAGCCCGAGCGCCACATACTTGGGAAGATCTTCGGGATGCTGCATCTGGGAGTGAATCACAATCGTCCGGCTGTCATCGCCCGCTTTGACGCCCGCGGCTTCGGTTGCTTTGATTGTTTGCTGAATGGCGCCATCGCCATTCGCGTGGACGAAAATCTGCAAGCCCGCCTTGTGCGCCTTGTCGACCAGATTTGCGAAATCCGTGTAGGGTAGGGTGCTGTTGCCCCGCCAGTTCTTTTGGCCCTGCGGTCCGCCGGTGAGCAGTGGCTCAAGATAGGACGCGGTCTTGCCTTGAACCGAACCATCCTGGGTGATCTTGATGCCTTGCAGCTTGAGGCGATTGTTCCACTGGCCAAAGGGGAACTCGGGCTGATTCTGCCACTGATCCATTTCGGTAAAGCCCGGCAACGCCACGATATCGATGAAGAGACGTTTTTCGCTTGCCGCCTTTTGCAGGAAACGAATGTCCTTGGTGTGCGTGAAGCCTTCGTTGGCGAGCGTGAAGCCATTTTGGGCATACATCATTTGCCCGGGCTTAAGAAGCTCAAGCATTTCGGCTTCGGACGGCTGAGGCAGCTTCGCGAAGACGGGCAGGAATGCCGTCTCCATCAGCAAGCCCTCTGGCTCCTTGCCGTCAGGGCCGCGGGCGATGACGCCGCCTGGTGGAGTGGGCGTTTCACGGCTCACGCCGGCCCATTCCAATCCCTTGGAGTTGAGCACGCCGCCGTGCAACGAGACGTGCATGACCAGCACCTTGTGATTCGGAAAAGCAGCATCGAGATCGCGCTTCTTAAGGGTGCCACCTTTTACCATCGAATCGTCATATCCCCAGCCAAGGATCCAGCCGCCGTCGGGAATCTTTGCTTTCTCTTGATACGCCTTAAGAATGGCTATGATCTGGGGCAGAGTGTCCCCTGCGCCGACTGGGGACGGCGATACATTGGCTTGCTGCGACAGTGTCGGCGCGTTGATGAAGTGGCTGTGGGCGTCGACGAAGCCAGGCAGCATGGTATTTCCGCCGAGCTCCTTGATGACCGTATTGCTGGTTTTCAGCTTCATTGCCTCTGCATCGGAACCGGCGAAGACGATCTTGCCGTCGGCGACGGCCACCGCTTCCACGTAGCTTGCCTTGTCGCCTTCCATCGTGAGGATGGGGCCACCGTGGATGATAAGAATGGCTCCCGGAGCGCCGGCATCGGGCTTATTGCAGGCACTCAGCAGAATTACCGAGAACATCGCAATCGTTAGCTTGTTCGGTGTGAATCGAAACAATTATCCTCCGTTGAGAGTTAGGCAGTTAGTGGATGCAGACGGCTCATTATCGGGTGATAGTATCCCCGAGAAAGAAGACAGTCTACCGTCAAAAGTAACAGTAGGATTGGTTACGGGTCGAGTGGGGGCACAACTAACTCCCGATAAGCACGGGAAATCGGAAAAGTCGGCCCAGTACCCATCTTTGACGATTCCGCGTTAATCAGACCCAGCGATGCAGGGCCATTAGCCCCGTAGTTTTTCAGGTGTATAATCCCGTTCAGCTCGATTCCGGATGGTGAACCTTGGGCACTAAGCAAATCCCAAATCTTTGGGTTCCAGTGTGTTGCGAGCGTGTGATGCGCTACAACGTATTCGGGCCACAAGGTGGCGCCGCCTACGGGGTACTGGTCTGCTCCGTGTGCAACAAGACCGTAACATTTGAATTGGAGCATCAAGTCGATGTGAGTGTGTATGGAGAAGGCTCACGCGTGCTGAGTATGTTGGGATCTCCAAAGCCTCCGAATGCGGAGCGGAAAAAACTGGATGGAGATGCCGCGCTGAACGACAACACATTGTGACCTAGACAGCCGCTTTCTGAAGAGCGGGCTCAGCCATGATTGACGAGATCATCTCTCACTTTCGTGTCATCGAAAAACTGGGTGCAGGGGGAATGGGCGTGGTCTATAAGGCCGTCGATACCCGCCTGGACCGCCCGGTTGCACTGAAATTCCTGCCAGATAACCTGGCGCAAGACTCGCAAGCGTTGGAGCGGTTTCGCCGCGAGGCGCGAGCCGCATCCGCCCTGAATCATCCCGGCATTTGCACGATCTATGACATCGGCGAGCAAGACAGCCGAACTTTCATCGCCATGGAGTTCATGGACGGCGAAACACTGCGCAGTCACATCCATGGGAAGGCTCTACCTCTCGAAGAAACGCTGAAGCTTGGGATCCAGATTGCGGAAGCTTTGGATGCAGCGCACGCCGAAGGAATAATCCACCGCGACATCAAACCCGCGAATATTTTCGTAACGAAGCGTGGACAGGCGAAGGTGCTCGATTTTGGCCTGGCAAAACTTGTTCCCAAAGGGGTCGCGGTAACGGGCGCGGATTTCGGCGACGAAACGCCGGATTCTGCTTCGATCGTGGGAATCATCAGCGGCACTCCTTCTTATATGTCCCCCGAGCAGGTCCGCGGAGACAATCTGGACCCGCGCACGGATATCTTTTCGCTCGGTCTGTTGTTATATGAAATGGCCGCCGGGCGTCAGGCGTTTGGCGGTGGCACGGGCGGGGCGATTATCGAGGCCGTTCTGACGCAGTCTCCTGTTCCCGCGCGGAGCATAAATCCAGATATCCCGGCGAAGCTGGAAGAAATCATCAACAAGGCACTCCACAAGGATCGAGACCAGCGCTATCAACACGCGGCTGAGATATGCACCGAACTGTATCGACTGGAGCGGGGCACCGATTCCAGTTGGCGAGTTGCGACTGAAGACGGAGGATCCGGCCCGATATCGAGCACGAGTGATTTGCACTCGACTGGAGAGCAGAGGGCAGCGAATTCGACGACGCAAACAGGCACCCTCCGGCCAGTGAGGGTCTCGAAGATCATTGACTCGCTTGCCGTTTTGCCTTTCGAAAACGCCAGCCGCGATGCGGAGCACGATTACCTCAGTGACGGAATTGCGGCCAGTCTTATCAACACTCTTGCGACCGTTCCAAAACTGCGAGTGATGGCCCAGAGCACGGTATTTCGCTATAAGGGCCGGGGAATTGATCCGCAAGCCGTCGGTCGCGAGCTTAATGTGCGCGCCGTTCTCACTGGAAAAATAATGCAAAGTGGTGGATCGTTGCGCATTGGGACCGAGTTAGTCGATGTGGCGACAGGAACTCAATTGTGGGGTGCACACTACGATCGCAAGCCTGGTGATATTTTTGCGATCCAAGACGAAATCTCCAACGAAATATCGGAAAAATTGCGTTTAAAGCTCACCCGGGCAGAAAAAAAGCGGCTCATCAAGCGCCAAACGGACGACGCCGAGGCTTACCGGCTCTACCTGAAAGGACGTCATCACTGGAACAGGTGGACCGAAGACGGATTCTACAAGGCGATCGAATACTTTCAGCAAGCAGTCGATAAAGACCCGGGTTACGCTCTCGCATCTACCGGGTTGGCCGATTCGTACGTGCTTCTCGGCTGGAATAGTTATCTGCCGCCGAAGGAAGCATTCCCTAAAGCCAGAGCGGCCGCGATGGCGGCCCTGCGGCTTGACCCGGAACTCGGGGAGGCCCACGCGCCACAGGCAGCCGTGTTATGGCTTCACGATTGGCAGTGGCCAGAGGCTGAGATGGAATTCAAACGCAGCCTGGCTCTGAATCCCGCCCATCCGACTGCCAGCCATTGGTACGCCGAGTACTTGATGACGATGGGACGCCAGGCAGAAGCTATCGCGAGAATGAAAAACAGCCTGGAGCTTGATCCGTTGTCTCTCATTATCAGCGTCGCAATCGGGTGGGCATTCTACATGGCCCGGCAATACAGCGACGCCATCGAACAACTCCAACGAACTATCGAAATGGACCCAAATTACCCCGTCACGCACTGGATTCTGGGCCTGCTACTCAGGAAAATGGGTCGCTATGAACTGGCCATCGCCGAGAGTGAGAAGGGTGTGCGGCTGTCTGGCGGCAGCCCTCTGATGAACGCGGCGCTGGCGCAAACTCTTGCCACTGCGGGTGCCAGAGAGAAAGCGCTCCAGATTCTGGATGATCTTAGAAAGCTGGCAACCCAGAAGTATGTTACGCCGTACTTTTTCGCCGGAATTCACATCGGATTGGGAGAAGAGGATCACGCGATGGAATACCTGGAGAAATCCTACGAAGAGCACTCCCACTGGCTGATGTATCTGCACATGGATCCAAGCATGGATGGCTTGCGGTCTAACCCACGTTTTCAGGACCTGTTGCGGCGTGTCGGCCTTCCCTTGCGGTCCGCGATCCCAACCTGAAGCACGCCAAAGTCGCCATCGTCCGCGAATGATCCTGCCTACGCTCCCTCTTGCTGTTCCAAAAATCCGCTGTAACCTGCTGGTTAGCGTTTACCAGGTATCATGTGGAATTACTACCGGGCGGCCCGTCACTTGGGAGCAATCGCCGGTGGATCGCAGGATAGCCAAGTTCCCGGAGCGAGAGAGGGCACTTTACATTCATCTCCGGCCACGATACTTTTCGATCCATGAAAGCAACAAACTGGGAGTTCAGGAACAGAGCGCTGCTGTTTGGGCTGATCTTTGCCTGCTCGTTTCCGCTCTACTTCTTGGATCACCAGAATTCCACGGATGCGTTGGCTAGCTCGCTTGGATTCAGGTTGCAAAAGGACCCGGAACCCGTCGCCCGTCTTCTGTTTGCCTTCGCTGCCAGCTTGGTGATTGTTGCTGCGCTCGTCCGCACCTGGGCCTCATCGTACCTACGCGCCAGTGTGGTGTATGCGGCCGAAGTAAAGACTGAGTCGTTGGTTGCCGATGGGCCTTACCGGCAGGTTCGCAATCCGCTGTACTTCGCCAATGTGTTAATGGTCATCGGCATTGGCGGCATGATGAGCCGCCTTGGATTTTTGGTGGCAGTGGTGGCAATGCTGGCTTTTTGCTATCGGTTGATCCTACGGGAAGAGGCCGAGCTCCTAGCCGACCAGGGCGCACAGTACGAGTGCTACCTAAAAGCGGTGCCGCGTCTCTGGCCAGCTCTGTTGCCCCGCATTGCTTCCGCCGGACGCAAAGCCAGGTGGGCTGACGGATTCAAGGCAGAATCCTGGTATTGGGGATTCGCAGCGGCACTTGTAGCCTTTGCCATAACTCTAAGACTCATGCTGTTTTTCGCGATTCTGGCGGCAAGCCTGGTCTTGTTCTGGGTGTCCTCGGTGGTTCTTCAAAAGAAATCAAACCCGCAAGCCTGAGCGCCGTGTCCGTTGGCTTAATGTCCGTCGCAGTCCAAGAATGGGCTTTGGGATGTGTGTGCTGGAAAGGCACGCGGCAGCGAGGCGCACGTCGATGAGAAAAGCCAGTTCGCGCTGAAAGAGGTGCCGCAAGGAAGCTTTCGGATAAACGTGAATGGAATCTCGAAGGATTGTTACATCAAAGAAGTTCAATTTGGGGAAAACGTCCTGCCCGACCACGCGCTTCACGCCAAAAGGGGCGCAAGCGGTGAGCTGAGGATCACAATCAGCAGTAAAGGGGCGCGATTGCAGGGAATCGTAGCCAACGACGAAAGCCTTCCAATCGCGGGAGTGTGGGTGGTTGCAGTTCCCGAAGAAAGTAAGAGGAGTCTACGATATTTGTACAAGGCCGTGACCACCGATCAATACGGACGCTACGATCTAAGGGGCTTGGTGCCGGGGAAATATATGATATTCGCTTGGGATGGTGTGGCGAGCGGGTAGTGGGAAGACCCGGAATTCCTTAAAATAAATATAGCAAAAGCCGTGACCGTAGAAGTGAGCGATAGCGATACAAAGTCTACCGATCTTCAATTGATCCAGCTAGAGAGCAAAACGAGCCGGGCCGAATGAATTGCACCGGATTCGGTTATTCAGCCAATTTCACTTCGTCAACTCCCGGTAAGTTCGCGGTACCGGTAACTTGGCTTTAGTTCACAAACGCCATCTCTGCAGCCTGCTTTTCTGAGAAGCTGTAGCTCAGGCCTTCCAGGCCTGAGGCTTTTCACTGCAATGGCATGATTTCGCCAGTGTTGGAAACATTTTCGCTGGCAACGCGGGTGTTGCCCGCGCTCCGGAAACCTCACCCATAAAGGGGTGAGCTACAGCGCTGCCCGCTTGGTTTCCTGCAGAATGTTTCCGCCGTCCACCACCAGGATCTGTCCGGTGATGTAGGACGCTTCTATCGAAGCCAGAAACGCCACGGCCGCCGCCACTTCTTCCGGCCTGCCCGCGCGCCCCAGCGGTGTGTATGTTGCCGCAACCAACTCTTCCGGCAGCGAAGAACCGGTCTGAATCCAACCCGGCGCCACACCATTGATCGTGATGCCATCCAATCCGTGCTCGATCGCCACGGCGCGCATCAATCCGTCCATCGCGCCTTTGGCAGCTCCATATGCGCCCGAGCCGGCATTGCTCACCAGCGGACCCGTCACCGAAGTCACGTTCACAATCCGGCCGTACTTCTGTTTCTTCATGATCGACAACACCGCCCGCGTCATCAGAAACGCCGTGTCGAGCGTCATTGCCAACTGCTGCTGCCAATCCGCGTAGCTGATTTCCTCGACCGTCGTGTTTCCAGGCTGCTTGCCGTTCTGCGCCATCCCGGCATTGTTCACCAGGATATCGATCCGTCCGGTCCGCTTCGCAACAGTTTCCACAACCTGATGCACACGCGCTTCCTCCGTCAAATCCGCAACGAAAGGAAAGACACGCTCACCGGATGGATCAAGTTGCCTTGCTGTTTCGTGGATGCGTTCGGAAGTGGCGCCGATGCCGACGAACGCGCCTTCGCGCAAAAGTTGCCGGGCGATGGCGAAGCCTATGCCCGTGGCGCTGCCCGCGCCGGTGACGATTGCCGTTTGGCCCTGAAGGGGAAGATTCATCCTGTTGCGAAGCTACGCTTTAACCCCGCCGATGCACAAATATTTGATCTCGAGAAACTCCTCGATACCGTATTTCGAACCTTCACGCCCGAGACCTGATTCCTTCACGCCGCCGAACGGCGCAACCTCGGTGGAAATAATTCCCGTGTTGATGCCGACGATTCCGTACTCCAGCGCTTCGGCCACCCGCCAGACGCGCGCAAGATCACGCCCGTAAAAATACGCGGCCAGGCCAAACTCCGTGTCGTTCGCCAGCGCAATTGCTTCCACCTCCGTTTTGAAGCGGAAGAGCGGCGCGACGGGGCCAAACGTCTCCTCGCGCGCGACGGCCATCTGCGTGGTGGCATTCACAAGGATGGTCGGCTCAAAGAAACGCCCGCCCAGCGCGTGGCGATGCCCACCGGCGATCACCTTCGCTCCCTTCGACACCGCATCCTTGATATGGCTCTCCACTTTCTCCACGGCGGCGTTGTCTATCAGCGGCCCCTGCGAAGCACCAGCTTCGAGCCCCGGAGCGGGTTTCAACTGCTTCACCGCGGTCACTAGTTTTTCCGCGAACGCATCGTAGACCGAATCCTGGACCAGCACGCGATTCGTGCACACACACGTCTGTCCGGTATTGCGGTACTTTGAGGCAATCGCACCTTCAACCGCCGCATCCAGATCTGCGTCGTCAAAAACAATGAATGGGGCGTTCCCACCGAGTTCCAGCGAAAGCTTCTTGATCGTTCCCGCGCACTGCGCCATCAAAACTTTCCCAACTTCGGTGGAACCGGTAAAGGAAAGTTTGCGAACAATCGGATTCGACGTCAGCTCCGCGCCGATTTCCTTGGCGGAGCCAGTGATCACGTTCAGCACGCCCTTGGGAACTCCCGCGCGCTCGGCAAGCTCCGCAAGAGCCAGCGCCGAAAACGGCGTCTGCGCCGCGGGCTTGATCACAACGGTGCATCCCGCCGCCAAAGCTGGCCCCGCTTTGCGCGTAATCATCGCCAGCGGAAAATTCCACGGCGTTATGCAGGCCACCACGCCGATGGGCTGCTTCAGAACAACGATCCGTTTGTCCGCCTGATGGCCCGGAATCGTGTCGCCATAAACGCGCTTCGCTTCTTCCCCAAACCATTCAAGAAACGCCGCCGCATACGCCACCTCTCCACGCGATTCCGTCAACGGCTTTCCCTGCTCCAGAGTCATCAGCCGCGCCAAGTCCTCCTGATTCTCCATCATTAGGTCGAACCACTTGCGCAGCACATTCGCGCGTTCCTTCGCGGTCCTCGCGCTCCAGGATTTAAAGGCCTCGTTCGCGACTTCAATCGCGTGCCGCGTTTCCGCCCCGCTCAGTTTGGGGACCTTGCCGATGATTTCGCCCGTGGCGGGATTGTCCACGCCAACCGTTCCGCCGCCCGCCGCCTGCACCCACTTTCCATCCACATAGCAGGCTTCGCGAAACAACCGCATGTCTTTCAGATCAACGGCGGCGACCGCCGCGTTTGTGGCCGTACTCGACATAAGACACCTCGTTCATTTGTAAGTGCGCGGAAAATGCCGGCGCGTCTTGAATAGCGCCGGGTTCCACGCAAAAAGATTTATGCGTGTGAAAGGGCAACTTGCTTTTGTTCCGAAACGAGCGCCAGTCCCGCCTCCAGCACATCGAGTCCTTCATCAAGCTGCTCGTCCGTGACCACCAGCGGCACCAGAATCCTCACCACGTTGCCATACGTTCCCGCGGTGATGGTGATCAACCCGTGTTCATAGGCATAGCGTGAAAGCTCTTTCGTCTGCGGTCCGGCAGGCTCCCGCGTCTCTCGGTTGCTGACCAACTCGATCGCGCACATGCCGCCGAGCCCGCGCACATTGCCGACAATCGGCCACTTCTGCTGCCAGGCCTTTGCGCGCGCTTCAAAACGCTTTCCAATCGCCGTCGACCGCGCCAGCAATCCATCCTTCTCAATCGTTTCGAGTGAAGCCAGCGCCGCCACGCACGACGTGGGATTCCCGGCAAACGTGCTGCCGAGTCCACCTGGAATTGGTGAGTCCATGATTTCCGCGCGGCCGGTAACCGCCGCAATCGGCAATCCGCCGCCCAGCGACTTCGCGGTAACCAGCAGGTCCGGCTCGACGCCATAATGTTCAATCGCGAACATCTTTCCGGTCCGTCCGATGCCGCTCTGCACTTCGTCGGCAATGAAAACAATGCCGTACTTGTCGCAAATCTCGCGAATCACCGGGAAAAATTCCTTTGGCGGTACCACGAAGCCGCCTTCGCCCAGCACCGGTTCCGCAATGATCGCGGCCACTTGGTCCGCTGCAACCACGCGCTTGAACGTATCTTCCAGGTGATGCGCGCACGTCATCTTGCAGGACGGATAGGTCAAGCCGTACGAGCAGTGGTAGCAGTTGGCGTATGGAATGCGATAAATTTCTGGCGCAAACGGGCCGAAACCCACTTTGTACGGGTTGGTTTTGCTCGTCAGCGTCATCGTCAGCAACGTGCGCCCGTGAAACGCATCCTCAAAACAGATCACCGCCGGCCGCTTGGTGTGCGCACGGGCGATCTTCACCGCGTTTTCCACCGCTTCCGCGCCCGTGTTCACAAAAAACGTTTTCTTCGTACCGCTCATTGGCGCCAGCGAATTCAGTTTTTCCGCGAGTGCGATGTACGACTCATACGGCGTAACGCCAAAGCAGGTATGCAGGAATTTCTCCAATTGCTCCCGCACGGCGTTTTCCACTCGCGGCGCGCGGTGACCGATGTTCAAGCAGCCGATGCCGCCAGCAAAATCCAGATAGCGGTTGCCGTCAACGTCCTCAATCCATGCGCCCTCAGCCTTCGCCGTGAAGATCGGCGTGACTAACTGTGGCCCACGCGGAATCGCGGCTTCGCGGCGCGCCACCAGCGCTTTGGATTTTGGCCCGGGAACTTCGGTGCGCAATTGAATGGTCTTCATGGCTCTCACTTCCCCCATTTGAATTCAGAAAATTTCCTGCTCAGTACCAGCCGATCGGAGTTTCGTCGAGATTCACGTACACCTGCTTGGTTTCGAGATATTCTTCCAGCCCCCACGGCCCGAGCTCACGTCCAAAGCCCGACTGCTTGTAGCCGCCCCACGGCGCTTCCACATAAGTCGGCTGCATATGATTCACCCAGATAATTCCCGCACGCATCGATTTTACGATGCGGAAAGCCTTGTAGATGTCACGCGTCCAAACCGCGCCGGCAAGTCCGTACGGCGTGTCGTTGGCAATCTTGATCGCGTCGGCTTCGTTCTCGAACGGAATCAGCGAAGCCACGGGGCCAAAAATTTCTTCGCGCGCAATTCGGGCAGAGTTGTCCACGTCGTAGAAAATCGTCGGCTCCACGTAAAATCCCTTGCCGAAGGCCTTCGCGCGTCCGCCGCCGATCGCTGTCTTCGCTTCCTTCTTGCCGATTTCCATGTACGAGGTCACCCGGTCGTACTGCTCCTTGCTGACCAGCGGCCCCATCTTGGTGTCGCGGTCGAGCGGCGCGCCCAACTTGATGCGCTTGGCTTTTTCCGTCATGGCCTCGACAAACTTCGGATAGATCTTTCTCTCAACCAGAATACGGCTGCCCGCGGAGCAAACTTCGCCCTGATTGATGAACACGCCGAAAAGCGCTCCATCCACCGCTGCTTCCCAGTCGGCGTCAGCAAAGAACACGTTGGGAGATTTTCCGCCAAGTTCCAGTGTCACGCGCTTCAGGGTGTCGGCCGCGCTTTTCACGATGATCTTGCCGACCACAGCGCTGCCCGTGAATGCGATCTTGTCCACTCCCGGATGCGCAACCAGTGCCGCGCCGGCGATTTCTCCAACGCCATTCACCACGTTCACCACGCCCGGCGGCAATCCAACTTCCTCCAGCCAATTGGCAAATTCAAGCGCAGTCAGCGGCGTCTGCTCGGCCGGTTTCAACACGCAGGTGCAACCCGCCGCAAGCGCCGGCGCCAGTTTCCAAGCCGCCATCAGCAGCGGATAGTTCCACGGAATAATCTGCCCCGCAACGCCGACAGGTTCGCGAAGCGTAAAGCTCAGGGCGTTCGCCGGCACCGGCAGCACGCTGCCATTCACCTTGTTCGCCAGGCCGCCGTAGTATTCGAAACACGTCGCCACGTCGGCGATATCGTATTCCGCTTCCACGATCGGCTTGCCGGTGTTCCGCGATTCCAACTCCGCCAGCATCGGCTGGTTCTGGCGAATCTTTTCCGCGAGCTTGAAAAGAATGCGCCCGCGATCCTGCGCCGTCGTCGCCGGCCACGGCCCGGAGTCAAACGCCGCGCGCGCCGCCTTCACCGCTTTGTCAACATCGTTCGCACTCGCGGCCGCGACGTGCGCAATCGCTTCTTCCGTGGAGGGGTCGAAAACAGGAAACGTCTCGCCCGCCGAACTCGGGACCCATTGCCCGTTGATGTAGTTTTGATAAGTTTTCACGGCAGTTTTCGCTGGACTGGACATAATCCCCTCCCACTTCCAATTTCAGGCCGGCGTCGAGCCTTCGGCCAATTTCCGCGCCGCCTTCCGGCTGCCATACACAAAAAAGAAGAAAGCCGCGAGGCCGATGAAGCCGAGTGTGCCGCCAAACATCCAGATTTCGTACGAAAGAAGCGAAGTGATTTGCTGCGCTGGGAAAAACGCGAGCGCAATGCCAAGAACCGTCGTCAGCATTCCGGAAACACCCGCGAACACCAGCACCCCTCTGCCATAGTGGCCGCGCACGAATTTTTCATCGAACGCGATCTTCAGCAGCGCCCCGAACATATAAAGAAACGGAATCAACTGCAGCACCACCGCCAGCGAAAGCAACCGCTGAAACGACTCCTGCACGCCCGAACCCACCAGCACAAAATTCAGAACCACCAGAATCAGCGACACGCCCGCATGGACAAGCAACGCCGGATAGGGAGTGGCGTACTTCGGATGAATTTTGCCGAGCCACGAAGGCAGATACGAGTCGAGGCCGGCCACAAAAGGAATGCGCGCGGAGCCTCCAAGCCAAGCCGAACCAATGCCCGCAATCGACAAGCTCAGCATGAACGCAAACGGCGCCACAATCCACGACACGCCCACTTGCCCTGCCATGTGGCTCACCGCCTGCACAATTCCCTGCAGCACGCTGATGCTGTCTTTGCTGACGGCAATCAACAGCGTCAAAGTTGCCCCGACATAGAGCAACCCGGAAAACAGCCCGCCCCACGCCACTGCGCCCGGCAAAGTCTTGCGCGGATTTTCAATTTCGTCGCCCATGATGGAGGCAAGTTCCAGCCCAACCAGGCCAAAACAAATCACGCCAAACGAATTCAGCACAAACCGCGGATTCGCCGGAATCCGAAAGTCCGCCCAGTGAATAGATGTGCCAAACCGCAAGCACACCACCACGCCCAGCCCCATCAACAAAAACGCCGCGGCAAACGTCCCGATGCCGCCCAGATTATTGATCCACTTGCCCACGCCAAGCCCCATCACGTTCAAAATCACCAGCACGCTGAGCAGCACCACGCTTGCGGCCAGCGCAAACGGCTTGTTGTCCCCAAGCGACGCGTGGCCCGGGCCCAGCACAAAAACGGAAACGCCGACGAAGTACAGCATGATCGTCGGCACGTACATCATGTTGTTGGTCCAATAACACCAACCCGAAAGAAAGCCGTGGAAGTCGCCGAAAACTTCCTTGGCCCAAAGATAAACGCCGCCCTCACCGGGATAGCGGTGCGCCAGCTCGATCACAGCGATGCCCTGCGGCCAGAAAAACAAAATCAGCGAGATGACCCAAAGCCAGATCGTGACGCCGCCATTCGCGGCAATCGAAGGCAAAACATTAAGGTTAAAAACCGCAACGACAAACAGGAGCACGAGGTCGCGCTTGCCGAGTACCCGCTTCAGGTGTATGGTCCCGGTTGTAGAAGGCGAAACGTCAGCCTCCGCAGTCGCGGCCTCGTGACTCAAGCTGTGCTCTCCTTAGTGTCCGGCCGCGCCAACGAACTGCGCGCCGCGTTCCTGTTGGGCCTTCGCGAGGCCGGGGGCGACCTCGTCAAACACTGCGAGGTGCTTGTCAATGTCGGCTTCTGTGTGCTGCACGGAGATGGTCCACTGCTCATCCCACCAGTACGGCATCGCCAGCACGCCGCGGTTGACCATGCCGAACCAGAATTGCCGCCAGATGTCGACATCAATCTTCAGCCAGTCGCGGTAGTTGCGAATCTCCTGCGGATAGAACATCAGCGCGCCATTCACGCCGGCAGTGGCCACGTAGGCCCGCACGCCATTTTTCTTGACGATGGCTCGATACCCGTCGGTCAATTTCTTGCTGAGCTTGTCTACGTGCGCATAATTTTCGCGCGTCAGCACTTCGCGGAAGACCGCAAGCCCCGCTGCCATCGCAAAGCGGTTCGTGTTGTACGTGCCCCCGTGGAAAACCTTGTGCTGGACGATCAGGTCCATCACTTCCCTGCTGGCGCCGAACGCTGCCAGCGGCACGCCGCCGCCGATGGATTTGGCCAGCGTGATCATGTCCGGTTTCACGCCGAAATATTCGCTCGCGCCGCCCCAGCCGAGCTTGGCGCCGGTCTTCACTTCGTCGAAGATCAGCAGCGCGCCGTTCTTGGTGCAGATCGCGCGCAGAGCTTCGAGGAACCCGGGTTGCGGCATGCAGAGGCCGACGTTCATCAAAATCGGTTCAAGGATAATGGCGGCAATTTGCCCCGGGAATTGTTTAAAGCGGTTTTCAACGCTGCCGAAATCGTTGAAAGTGGCGACGGTAACGTTGTCGAGCACCGCCTTGATGACGCCAAGCCCTCCCGGAACGGAATTCGGCGCATGAATATCGCCAGCGTCTTCCAATTTCGGCTTCACGCTGACCAGCGCCGTATCGTGCAGTCCGTGATACGCGCCTTCAAAGCGCAAAATTTTGTCACGGCCCGTCGCGGCACGCGCGATGCGGCAGGCGTGCATGGTAGCTTCCGTGCCGCTGTTGCCGAAGCGCACCATTTCCACCGGATACCGCGCGCAAATTTCCTCCGCCAGTTCCAGCTCCATGCCATGCGGCATGCCGAACGTGGTCCCGCTGTCGGCCATCAGTTTCACTGCTTTGGTGACCGCGGGATGCCCGTGCCCGGCCATCAGCGTGCCGAAGCACAGGTTGTGGTCAATATATTCGTTGCCGTCAATGTCCTCGATCTTGCTGCCGTGCCCTTCCGCCACAAAAATCGGATAGGGATCATACGCGCGGTAATTGCTGGCGACGCCGAGCGGGATTCGTTTCTGCGCCCTCTTGTGCGCTTCCGCGGATTTCGGCGTGCGCTTCTCATAAAGGGCGATTTCTTTTTGTAGCATGTCGTGCATTTGCTGCTCCATCCAGGTAGGCCTTCCTAACGTGGTCACCTGTGGCAGGTCTATTCCCTGCGGTCAGTGTAGGGCGGCTCGTGCCGCCTCTGTGTAGGGGCGGCTTTTATGCCGCCTCTTTCAGCGAGGTAAACAGCGCGGTTCCTGCGGCGAACTACGCTTACTAGTTTACGCCTCTTTCGCAATTTCCTGCAGCCGCAGAGGCGTCTCCGCGGCCCGATTACCTCTTTTCGCGCGAAAGCGTCCCGGCCTGGTTGGGACGCTTTCGCGGAAAAGTTCGCTCTTCCAGACCTCAGAAGAGAATCTTCAACGCAAACTGCATCACGCGCGGATCGCGTAACTTCAGAATCTGTCCAAAGGTCGAGTTCGTAAAGTTCCCGTCGGGGTTCTCGAACTCCGTGTGATTCCATGCGTTGTAGAACTCCGCGCGGAATTCAGTGTTGAGCTTCTCCGTAATCGGAGTTCTTTTCGCGATCACCAGGTCGGTATTGCTCAGTGCCGGACCGCAACACAAGGCGTGGGGAGTGTTTCCGAAGGTTCCGAGAGTTTGCGGGCACGAAGCGGAAACGACGGGGTCGCAGAAGGTGCCCGTATTGAACCACGCCCCATTGTTCGTTTTCGGATTAAGAAACTGAACCGGGCCGGTCTGGTACGGCGTGTTGGTGGACTCGAAGAAGATACTGCTCTGCAACTCGGCGTCATTCTGGTTCTGAATGCGGATGGGGAAACCGCTCTGATAAGTGAGGATGGCCGAAACTTGCCAGCCATTGGCGACCTTGCCGGCAAATCCTGCTTTCTTCGGAATGGGCAATTCCCAGACAGGGCTGAAGACAAAGCGGTGTTTTGCGCTCAAGAGGGAAATGCCGCGCGTTGCACGGGGGTTGATTGGATTCAGCTCGTTTTCAAACGACGCTCCCTGGTCAATCGCTTTGCTGAAGGTGTAGGAACCCTGGAAGAGCAGTCCGTGGGAATAATTTTTTTCCACGGAAACCTGCAGGCCGTTGTAATTGGAATTGGCGGTGGTGTCTTCCGAAAAGATATTGCTGAAAACTGCCGTGCCATCGGCCGGGCAACCGTTCCCGATGTTGGGGCCGACGGGAGTGCAGTTCGGCGAGGAATAAGGACGCAGGCCGACCAGCTCAACCGGTGTGCCGCCAGCCGCGCCGACGATCGTGCAGCCCGCAGGGTTGTGGGGATTACCAAACGGACAGGGAATGTTGGGGCTGTTCGCAGTCGGGCCCGGCGCATAGGGCAGGTGGAACGTCGCTCCAGCCGGCACGGAAAATGAGAAAAAGTTGTCTGAATTGAACGTGCTGCAGCTCAGATTTGGAATATTGAAGCTATTGATGTCGAGGCAAGTCTGGGGATTACCGTAGTTCAAATCCCTGGAGGCGAGCAAGCGGTGTGCTTGGGTTCCGACGTAAGCAACGCGCAGAAGCATGGTCCCGCTCAATTGGCGCTCGACGGTCAAATTGTATTGCTCGGCGTACTGCGTTCTCAGGTGCGGCTGAAATTCGCCGAAGAGCAGATCGGTGCGGAACAATGACCAATCCACACAACCTTTCGGTCCGGCGGAATCAAAACAGGGAGTGCTCGGAGCCTGGTTAATTATCCCGCGGTTGTTGTTCGGAATCTGGGCGCCGTTCTGCAATATATAGGGAGTATTGAAGAGCGGGCTGGAGGCAAACGCGCTGACGCCGAAGGGTGGCTCCGCGCTGAACTGTTCCAGTACGAGTTGCTCAATCGGGTTGTAGAAGAGACCGAAGCCGCCGCGGACGGTTGATTTGCCCGGTCCACCGGTAAGTGTCTTCAACCACCCGTCAGTCCAACCGGGACTCCAGGCCAATCCGATTCTTGGAGCGAAGGCCTTGTAATAAGTCGAAGTCAGCCCTTTTGGCACCCCTTTATCGCCTGGGAAAACCAATCCAAGTGGGAAATAGGCATACTGTGAGGAGGTTTGGCCGCAATCACCGGGCGCGACAACAGTGCCGCCGGCGCCATTGTTAATGGTGGTTGCTCCCTGCTGCGACAGCCAGCAAGGATATTGCGTCGTGACCTGTCCGGGACGAAAAGTCTCGATGCGGTTCTTCGTATCAACGTAAGGAGTGTTCAGTTCCCAACGCAGACCATAGTTCAGCGTCAGATTCGACTTGATCTTCCAGCTATCCTGCACGAACAGGTAGAGCGAGGTGTTGCGGATATTCTCCCCCTGTGCCGCGCCCCCCGAGTAGCTTGTCGGCGTGCCCAGGAAATAGTCAGGATAGGCGTCGCTGCCGGCAGGTGAATTGGTTGCTCCGGCGGTCTGAAAAGAAAAATCACCGTTGATGTTGAAGTACAGAAACTGATCAAACCGCTGCCGGCGAACATCGCCGCCAAATTTTACGCTGTGTGCGCCAATCACCTTGCTGTAGTTGTCCGACCATTGGAAAGTATTTCCGATCTGCGGCAATTCCCCTTCAAAGTTGTTTCCGAGCACGAATCCCCCGGCTACGCTCACAAACGGGACGCCTTCCCGGCCGGGAATGTTGGTGGTGATTCCAGCCGTGGGATTGTTCGGATCCGCAAAGCAGTTGGCAGCGGGAATGAAGGATCCGCAGGCATCGTGCAGACTCGGCAGTACATTCACCGGATGGTTCAAGTTGCCCTGCCCTTCGCGGAAGTAGTTGAAGCGGAATTCGTTGACGGCGGACGAACCAATCGTGGAGGTGTGGCTGATATTCCACTGCTGGACTCGAGTCTTGAAAATCCCTCCAAAGCCGGGAACGTTTGCGCCGGCGGCCTGGAAGAAGGAGAAGGGTTCATTGGTGTTGTCGTCGTTGAAGTAGTAATACGCGCTGAAGTGCTGCGTGGCGCTGAAATTGTGGTCGAAGCGCACAGTGAACTGATTGGAGGTTTCGCGCTGGTTCGGAACCAGGGTCACCTGCCCCGTTCCCACAGGCGCCACATAATTCTTATAGAGAGCCACAGCCGTGGGATCAAAACACGCTGCGGGGATCTGGTTGTTTGGGAAAAGGGCTGAATACGCGGTGTTCGGCCCTATGGTTGGACCACCTTGAGCCGTAATTGCTGACTGGCATCCTGTGCGGCTGCTCAGAACATTCGCAAAGTTTTGATCCGTCAGCGTGCCTGCAAATGGCGTTTCGGCGGAGAAATCCCCCCCCGCCTGTGCCGCGGTCGGCAGGAACACGCTTCCAGAAGAAATGCCCTGTGCAAGCCGGTTGCCCTCATAAGAACCAAAGATAAAGGTTTTGTCTTTCTTGATCGGTCCGCCCAAGGTGGCGCCGAACTGGTTCTGCTTATAGTCCGGCTTGGGCGATGCGACGAAGGAGAACTGCTTGGAATTGAGAACCTTGTTGCGGAAGAATTCGTAGACGTCACCATGGACACTATTGGTGCCGGACTTGGTCACTACGTTCACCACCGAACCGGAGTTGCGGCCATATTCGGCGTCGAATGTGTTGGTCAGCACCCGAAATTCTTCAATCGCATCGGGCGACGGCGAAATCGCGGGGGTGTTCACAAAAATGTCGTTGCCGTCCCCGCCGTTCACCATGTAGTTGTTGGAACGCCCGCGGCCGCCGTTCACCGAAACCACGCCCGGATTGTTGCTGCCATAAAACAGATCCGCGCCCAACTGCGACTGCACGCCCGGCTGCAACTGCAGCAACTGATACGTGTTGCGAGAATTCAGCGGCAGCTCGCGCACGGACTGGTCGGTCATCACGGCGCCAAGCTGCGTTGTCGTGGTGTCGATAACCGGCGGCGCACCGGTCACTTCCACGGTATCGACGTTCGAGCCAATCTGCAGCGGAATGTCCACCGTTGCGATTTCGTTCAGCACAAGAACGATTCCCTTGCGGGCGTACTTCTTGAACCCCGGTTGATTGACGTCTACTTCGTAGCTGCCGACCGGTACTTCCAGAAACAGATATTCGCCATTGCTGGACGTCTGCGCCTCGCGCGCAATATTCGTTCCCTCATTGATCAATGTAACCTTGGCGGCGACGACGGCGCCGCCGCTGGCATCCGTCACCGTGCCGCGAATGCGGCCGCCGGTACTTTGTGCATTGGCAAAGGAAGCGGTAAGGAAGAAGCTGAAGAGTGCGAGGACTGCCGCGAACAGAATGCTGTGGCAACAGACAGACCGAAGCTGCTGAAGGCGCTTGGCGACTTTCATTTTGGACTCACCCCTGTTTCATCGAAGATCTCCTGCCCCGGCACAAGATTCTTCGTGGTTGCTACTTCCCGCTGAACCTTACTATAATCCAGTAAACTTAGAGAAAGCCGGGACCTGTGTCAAGCAGAAAGAATTTCTCGCCCTTATCGAAAACCCTGGGCCGCCAGCCGCTACTGCGCATCTCCGAAGTGGCCCGCAGGCTTGCGATTTCCTCTTCCGCATTGCGCGCCTGGGAAGCCCTGGGTCTCGTTTCGCCGCAGCGCACCGAAAGCCGCTACCGCATGTACACCGAAGCCGACGTCCGCCTGCTGCAGCGCGCCATTTTCCTGCGCCGCGCGCGCGGCCTGAATCCCGCGGCCATCGTCCATGTCCTCAAAAAACAGGGCGTCGTCTCCGCCCCCGCCGACGCGCCGCAGCTTCCCGGCCAGCGTTTTCGCCGCCTGCGCATGCGCCGCAAACTTTCTCTCGCCCAGGTTGCGCGCGCCACCAGCGTCTCCGTCGGATTCCTCAGCGCCCTCGAGCGCGGCCAGATGCGCTGCTCGATCGCCACGCTCCGCCGCATCGCCCGCTTTTATAAAATGAACATCATGTCCCTGTTCGAAACCAACGGCGACGCCCAGCACCTCGTGCGTCCCTCCCAGCGCAAAATCCTCGAAACCAGCCCCAACGTCCGCATGGAACTTCTCGCCTGGGGCAACACCGCCATGGAGCCGCATCTCTTCCGCGTGAAACCCGGCGGCGGCAGCGGCGAATCCTACTCGCATGAAGGCGAGGAATTCCTGCATGTCCTGCGCGGCGAGTTCGAGCTGTGGCTGCATAACGAGGGCCACTATCTTTTGAAAGCGGGCGACAGCCTGTATTTTGAAAGCTCCACGCCGCATCGCTGGAAAAATCCCGGCCGCGTCGAAGCATGGGTTTTGTGGGTCAACACGCCGCCGACATTCTAGAATTGCAATCCAGCCCGCGGCGGCGCGCAATGCCGCAACGCCGCTCGGGGAGCGCTTTGAGACTGCGTTCACTTCTCGCCTTGGTTGTTTTGTTTGCCGCAGCGCTGGGGGTTACCCGCCCCATGTTTGCCCAGCAGTCTGCTCGCGTCGCCCCGGCGGAGATTTTGATCGTCCACGCCAAGGTCTACACGCTGGACCCGCAGAAGCCGTGGGCGCAAGCCATCGCCATCCGCCACGGAAAAATTCAGGCAGTCGGCCGCGATGAAGAAGTCGAACGCTACCGTGGCATCGGCACGAAACGCATTGATGCCGGCGGAAAGCTAGTGCTCCCCGGCTTCACCGATTGCCATCTGCACTTTCTCCGAGGCTCACTTCGCCTAAATCGCATCAGCCTGGAAGGCGCGAAGGATGTCGCCGACTTGCAAAAACGTCTGCAGGCGTATGCCGCGCAACATCCGGACGCGAGTTGGATCCTGGGTGGCGGCTGGGATTACACGATGTTTGGCGCAGCTCATCTGCCCGACAAGAAATCTCTCGACGAGATTTTCCCCAATCGCCCGGTCTTCCTCGAAGCATATGACCTGCACACGTTCTGGGTGAATTCCAAGGCTCTCGCCTTGGCTGGAATCACGAACGACACGCCGGACCCGCCAAACGGAATGATCGTGCGTGATTCGCGGACCGGCGAAGCAACCGGAACCCTGAAGGAAGACGCGGACGCGCTGGTAAGAAAGGCAATTCCCGAACCAAGCCATGTCGACCAGCTCGCAGCCCTGCGATTGGGAATTAAGCTGGCCAATCGAAACGGACTGACGCGGGCTCAAAGCGCTCGTTGGGATTTTGAAATCCTTCCCATCCTCGAGGAACTCCGTCAGGAAAAGCAGCTCACACTGCGATTCGACATTTCCTACCTCCTGAACGAGCATCGCTTGGAAGAAAGGGATGTCGAGTTGATCGATGGCGCGCGAAAAAAATTCCATGACGAATGGATCGACGTAAACACGGTGAAATTTGTTCTGGACGGTGTAGTGGAATCGCATACCGCCGCGCTGCTCGAACCCTACACCGATGATCCTTCGACAAAAGGTTCGCTCTTCTGGGATCCGTCAAAGTATCAGGCGGCCGTGGCCCGGCTAGACAAGCTCGGATTGCAGCTTTACACCCATGCCATCGGCGACTACGCCGTGCACACCGCGCTCGACGGTTATGAGTTCGCCCAGAAAAAGAATCACACGAAGGACCGGCGCCATCGCATTGAACATGTCGAGACCGTCGCCGCATCCGACATTCCTCGGTTTGGCAAGCTTGGCGTGATCGCCAGCATGCAGCCGCTCCATTCCTATCCCGACGCGGACACGCTCGATGTCTGGGCGCGCAATCTTGGTCCGGACCGCGCCTCCCGCGCCTGGGTGTGGAACAGCATCCGCGAAGCCGGCGGACATTATGCGTTTGGGAGCGACTGGCCGATTGTCACGCTCAATCCGTTTGAAGGCATCCAGACCGCCGTGACGCGGCAAACGATCGATGGTGCCCCGAAAGAAGGTTTTGTGCCGTCCCAGCGTTTGACGGTGGTGCAAGCCGTCGAGGGTTATACCATCGGCGCGGCCTTCGCCGGGCATCACGAAAAAACCGAAGGTTCCATCGTCGTGGATAAAGCAGCCGACGTAATCATCGTCGACCGCAACATCTTTGAAATCGATCCACACACCATCGGTGATACAAAGGTTGTGACCACCATCGTGGGAGGCAAGATCGTTTATGAAGCCGGCGCAAAATAAACTGCGTGCATTCCGCCTGTCAGGCATTTTTCTTGCTTGCGTGACTCTGCTCGCATCCTGCCAGAAAAAAGAGGAGTCGCTCAGCCTGCTCGTCTGGGAAGGCTACGCCGATCCCGCTTTTGTCCACGCGTTCGAAATAGCCCACAACTGCAAAGTCTCCGCATCCTATATGGGGTCGAGTGACGACCTGGTGGCCAAGCTGCGCGGCGGCAGTGCCGCCAACTACGATGTGATTTCGCCATCCAGCGACGTCGCCGCTTCCATTGCACGCGCCGGGCTAGCCGAACCGTTGGACCTGAGCAAGTTGCCGACCTACTCGCAGCTTTCTCCCAAGTTGCGCGAACTTCTTCTGGTGAAGTTGAATGGCAAAACCTTCGGCGTTCCCTTCATGTGGGGCCCGAATCCGCTTCTCTATGACACCACCGTTTTTGCAGAGCCGCCGGATTCCTGGGGAATTTTCTGGGACCCCAAATACAAAGGTAAAATTTCCGTCTGGGACGATCTCTCGACGCTGTACATGGCCGCGCAAATCCTCGGCTACGACAAGCCCGACCCCTCGCAACTCTATAATCTTTCTGACGACCAGCTCGCCGCGGTAAAACAAAAACTCCTGGCGCTAAAGCCCAATATCCGGAAGATGTGGTCCACCGGCGGCGAGCTCACGAATCTCTTCGAAAATCACGAAGTAGTGGCCGCGATGGGCTGGCCGCTGATGACCAATCAATTGCACCAGGCGAATTTCCCCATCGGCGAAACGATTCCGAAAGAAAACACCACCGGCTGGATTGACCACCTGATGATCACCAGCGCCAGCCCGCACAAGGAACTCGCCCATGCCTTTCTCGAATACATGATTCAGGCGCAAACGCAGAAAAAAGTCACCGATGTCACACACTACACTCCTGCCAATGCGGCGTCCGCGCAATTCATGACCGAACCCGAAAAAAAGGGATTGCATCTGGATGATCCCGATGCCTACATGCAGCGCATCTATTTTTGGCAGGATGTGCCGCGCCGCGCGAAGTACATTGAAATCTGGAATGAAGTAAAGGCCGCTCCGTGACGCAACCGAGTATCAGCGCGGAGCACAGCGCCGCAAGCGCGGCGGCTTTGGGCAATGTGCTGCTCGAACTCCGCAACGTCGCCAAGAGCTTTGGCGCGCGCGAAGTGCTGAAACATATAACGCTCGAAATTGCTTCGGGAGAATTTCTCACCCTGCTCGGCGAGAGCGGGTCCGGCAAAACAACCCTGCTTCGCCTGATCGCCGGATTCGAGCAGCCAGACGGCGGCGAAATCTGGATGAGCGGCGAGCGCCTGGACACTTTGCCGCCCTACAAGCGCCGCGTGAACACGGTCTTTCAAAATTACGCGCTCTTTCCGCATCTAACCGTGCAGGAGAACGTCGGCTACGGTTTGCAGGTCAGCGGCGTTGCCAAATCAGAAATTCCGGGCCGCGTGAAAGAAGCATTGCACATGGTGAAGATGCAGGAATTCGCGGCATCGCGCCCGGCGAAACTCAGCGGCGGCCAGCAGCAGCGCGTCGCCCTCGCCCGTGCGCTTGTCAATCGCCCAAAACTCTTGCTGCTCGACGAACCGCTCTCCGCGCTCGACGCCAACCTCCGCAAACAGATGCAGGGCGAACTGAAATCACTGCAGCGCGAACTGGGCATCACGTTCCTCTTCGTCACCCACGACCAGGACGAGGCCATGGCACTCTCCGATCGCATCGCTCTCTTAAAGGACGGTGGCCTCGAACAGGTTGCCTCGCCTCGCGAAATCTATGCGCACCCCGCCACCAGTTACACCGCCGAATTCATCGGGCAGACCAATCTGTTGCACGCGGAAGTAAAAAACGGCGTGGCTGTTTGCGGTGCGCTGCACTGGAGCGCAACACGCCCAAGCGGCGCCGCTCTCTTTTCCTTGCGGCCTGAGTCCATACATCTATCGCCGGATGGCTCCGCCCCAACAGATGCGGTGCGCTTCCACGCCGTGGTCCGGCAGCAAATTTTCTCCGGTTCCAGCGAACATCTGGAACTCGACTTGGCCGGCCAGTTGCTGCGCGCTCGAATCCCTGCGCGTGGCCCGCTTTCCGGCGAACAGGAATTCTGGTTTTCGCCCGCGGATGCCGTAGCTGTTCGCGAGTGACCTAAAAATGTATTCGCGTGCGTACAAATGGATCGTCTCCGCCCCTCCCCTCCTCTGGGTGGGAATTTTCCTGCTGCTGCCTTACGCGCTGATGTTTGCCCACAGTTTTTGGCTCGTGCGCGACGGCGTGATCATCCACGAGTGGAACCTGCAAAATTACGCAAAGCTCTTCCAAAATCCCGTCTACCTCGAAGTCCTATTCCGCACCATGCGCATCGCCGCCGGCGTCACGCTGCTCTGTCTGCTCCTCGGCTATCCGCTCGCGTATTACATGTCGTTCCACGCCGGCATGCGCAAGGATCTTCTCTATCAACTGGTAATCGTTCCCCTCTGGGTGAGCTATCTGGTTCGCGGATACGCCTGGAAAACGATTCTTGGATCCGAAGGCGTGCTCAACGGATTTCTGCAATACATCCACGTCACGAAAGAGCCCGTCAGTTTCTTCCTCTACAGCCCGTTCGCCGTCGTCCTGATGCTCACGCACATCTACACGCCCTTCGTGTTTCTCCCGCTCTACGCATCGCTCGAACACATTCCACGCAATCTCGTCGAAGCCTCCCACGATCTCGGCGCCAGCTCGCGTGCCACTTTCCTCCGCGTCATCCTGCCTCTTTCCCTTCCCGGCTTGCTCGCGGGCGCGACGTTCGCCTTCGTGCTGACCCTCGGCGATTTTCTCGCCCCGCTCCTCGTCGGCGGCCCTTCCAGCATCATGATCGCCAACATCGTGCAAAGCCTCTTTGGCACGGCTTACGACTGGCCGCTCGGCGCGGCGATTTCCGTTTGCATTCTCCTGCTGACCATCTCGCTGCTCTTTCTCACCGAGCGCCTGGAAAGAAGGTGGTCCTTCCGATGAGCCGCTCAACCAAAAACACCAGCCATTCGCCTTTGCTCGGCGTCTACGCGCTACTGGTCTTCGCATTTCTCTATTTGCCGATCGTGGTGCTGATTCTTTACTCCTTCAATCGCGCGGGCGTCGGTGGCTTCCCGCCAAAACAACTCACCTTCGCCTGGTATCGTCTCCTCTTCAGCGACGCCGCCATTTGGGATTCCGTCCTGAACAGCTTGCTCGTCGCCGCAAGCGCGGTCGTCCTCTCGCTCACACTCGGACTTCTCGCCGCTCTGGCCCTCGATCGCGCTACCTTCCCCGGCAAACCCATCTTTCGGCGGCTCGTCCTTCTGCCGTTAATTCTGCCCGGAATCATCACCGGCCTCTCCCTGTTGATGTTCGCGGTTTTCGCCGGATTGCAACTCAGCCTCGTGACCGTCTTCCTCGGCCACGGCACCGCGCTCATCTCCGTCGCCACCACGGAACTCTTCGCCGGCCTGCAAAAAATGGACCGCGCGCAGGAAGAAGCCTCGCTCGATCTCGGCGCCACTCCGTGGCAAACCTTCTGGCGCGTGACCCTTCCCAATCTGAAGCTTTCGCTGATAGCCTCAGCGTTGCTCATCTTCACGCTTTCGATGGATGAAATCGCCGTCACATTTTTCCTCATCGGCCGCGACAACACCCTGCCGCTCGAAATCTGGGCCCGCCTGCGCCGCGGCATCACCCCGGAGATCAACGCCATCTCCACTTTGATTTTTGCCGTCTCCGTAATTTTGATTTTGACCTGGTACCAGATTCGCACCCGCACTACCGGCAAGGAAGCGCAAGAACTTTTGGAACGCCCCTAGGAGAAGGAACCCCATGTCCCAAACACGCCGCGATTTCATCAAGTACGTCGTTGCCGGCTCCATTGCTTCCGGATGTCCGATCGACAAAGCGCTCCTTGAAGAGCCTGGCGGCGCAGCCGCAACGCCGCTTGTCGAAGGCGAGCACTTCGCCGTCTGCCATCAGGTTCGCGACGGCCATTCCTTTCCGAAACCCGACGCCACAAAAAAAGCGGACGTCGTCATCGTCGGCGGCGGCGTCGCAGGCCTATCCGCAGCCTATTTCCTGAAAGGCAAGGACTGGCTGCTGCTCGAAAAAGAGGATCACTTCGGCGGCAACGCCTATCAGGAAGAATACGAAGGCCAGATCTTCGGCACCGGTTCCGCGTACGGCTACCGCGGCGACCAAGGCGACCAACTCGCGAAAGAGATCGGCCTCGACATGCCGCTCATCAACATGCCCGACCCCATCATTGACAACGGCAAATACGCCCCGGACATGTGGCGATCGGGAATCAACGACCTCCCCTATCCGAAGGAAGTCGTCGCGAGCTTCAAGAAATATCGCGACGACATCATGAAAATCGATGTCAGGAAAAACATGGCCGAACTCGACCAGGAGCCGTTCACCAAATATCTAGCGCCCTACGCGCCGGAAGTCACCAAGCTCTGGGACGCCTATGGCCCTTCCAACTGGGGCGCCTTCTCCGAAGACACCTCCGCGCTCATCGGCATCGGGGACACGCAATATCTCGTCGAGGGGTTAGACGACCAGCGCGTGATTCTTCCCGGCGGCCTGGGCTGCATCACCCACAAACTCGTCGAAGTCCTCAAGCCGCATTACGGCGAGCGCATGCTGAGCGACGCCACCGTGGTCGCCGTTGTCCCCGACAAGGACGAAGTCCGCGTCACCTATGCGCAGGGCGACAAAGTCACGACCGTCTCCGCAAAAGTGGTTTTGATGTGCACGGCAAAGTACATCACCTCGCGCCTCGTCGTGGGCCTCCCAAATGAACAAAAGCAAGCCATGCGCCGCATGCGCTACGCCCCCTATCCGATGATCAACATGATTTTTGACAAGCCAATCTACCGCAAGGGCTACGACAACTGGTGCCCCGGAAAAACCTTCACCGACTTCATCGTCGCGGACTGGACCATCCGCAACAATCCCGGCTACAAGCCAAAGTACAACATCCTCACCTTCTACACGCCACTGCGCGAATCCGAACGCTCCACTCTCCTCGATGAAGGTGACTGCAAAACATTGGCGGCGAAAGCGCTGAAAGACTTTCAGGGACTGCTCCCCGAATTCAACGTCGACCCCGTCGAAATCCGCATCTACCGCCGTGGCCATCCCATGTTCATGGCCGTCCCCGGCCAGTACACGAAGAACCGCATGATCGCTTCTAAACCCATGGACCGCGTCTTTTTCGGCAATTCCGATTCCGGCGGCCCCGAATCGCTCACCAGCGAAGCCGTTCGCATCTCCCACGCCGGCGTCGAATGGGCCGATCTCGTCCTCGCCGGAAAGCCCGGCGCCGCCGACCTCGCCCGCAAAGCCTTGACCGAAGTCCTCCTCTAGAGTTCGGTGTGGCAGTCGGAAAAGGCTCAGCCGCGTCCCGGAACAGATGCAGGCGCGGGGCTGGCAAATTTTTCGCTCCACCGAATACGCCCCGTCATCTGCATAACCACAAACAGACTCAGGATCGCGCCCACCGTCACTGCCAGGCCGGTGAATCCTGCAAAGAAGAAGGCATAGGAGAACAGCACCAGATAAATCAGCTGCGCTAAGCCTGCATCCACCAAGGCGAACCTCCAATTCACCACCAGCCGGAGGTAGCTGACCACCAGCAAGATGGACACCAGTGACGAAATCGCGAACGCCAGATGAATCGAAATGTGATCCACAAGATAAGCCAGCAACAAGTGGAAAGCGAAGAAAGCACTCGCAAGGAAAAAATAATTCATCGGGTGGAGTTCGATGCCTCGCAATTCCGAGAGAATGAACACAATGAAAAAGAAAAACAAGAGCGAAACGGGCGCGAAATAGCTGATTTCTCCAGCCAGTGGCCCCGGCTGCGGTTTTTCGGGCATCGCCAGCGCGATGTCGTATCCCGAAACCAGATTCTGATAATCCCAGCGCAAGTCCCACCCGTTGCCGGTTTTGCGCTTCTCCGTCGGAGAAAGGGAGTTGTCGGGAAAATCAAAGCCAGAGAAATCCGTCTTGATCATCATGTGAAAATCGTTCGCCTGGGAAATTCCCGAGCTCAGCGGGGCAGATGTTTCTCCATTGCGTTTCTGCCCGAAATGGTATCGCCAGCTCTTCTGGCCCTGCGAACGATAAGTCGTTTTCAGAAGGCCCTGCGCGCCGCCCGGCAGCACCGCCCGCGCGGTCACATCCGATCCGCCGAACACCAGCGGCATTGGCTTCCCGTCAAGCGAAACGGACAAGCCGGCGTACACCGCCTGTTCCGCAGGCAGCGGAAGGCGGAAAACAAAGATCTGTTCCGTGTTCGAAGGATTGTGGAAAGCGTGCTCGCCGCTGAACGCGACCGTGTATGTGCTGAACCACAGCAACCCCTTCTGCCGGTAGTCAACATGGATTTGGGCTTCCACCCGGCTCGAATCCAGAGAAACGCCTTGACTGCGTTCTTTTTTCTCTTCCCGTGTAATTTTCTTTCCATTTTCCTCGGCCGTGACCGTTTGCGATTCCGTCCAGACGTATTGAACTTCCGGCGGAGCTTGTTCCTGAGGCGCGCCCCAGGTGGATGCCACGCGCCCGCTGAGAGAATTGGCCGTGCTGTAAGTGCGGGCAAAGATGGTGGATCCCAGAATGGCCCAGGCGAGTGAAGCGCCGAAAAAGATCGCGGTAATGCCAAGAATGCGTCGGAACATGGCGAAGGTCTCCCGCCGGGGGGCCCCGGCTGCGTACAATTTATGCGAAGTAATTGTCGGTGTCAAGTACTTTGTACTACAAAGTAGAACGCGCTCCTCCCTGCCTTTGAGACGGTACAATGCAAAAGTAGTTCTTCCGGAGGAACCATGCCCAACGAAGTTGACGACTTTCAGAAATTTCGTGCCGAGCTCAACGAAGAAATCCTCAATTGTGGCCACCTGGGCATCAAGCGCTTTTTCGCCCTGGACCACCAAGCCTACGACACCGGCCCGCTCGACATGCGCACCAAGGAACTTCTCGGCCTCGTCGCTTCCATGGTTCTGCGTTGCGACGACTGCATCACCTATCATCTCGTCCGCTGCGGCGAGGTCGGCTGGAAACGCGACGAAGTCATTGACGCCCTGAACGTCGCCCTCGTCGTCGGAGGCTCCATCGCCATCCCCCACGTCCGCCGGGCCTTTGCCAGAATGAGGGAGATACAAGGGCTTCAGCCTGATGTAAAATAGACGGCACTTCAGTCATGAGCACGACACCCACAGCAATCGCCGCCGAGCAGGCAAAATTCCTGCCCAGGCTACGCGGCTTTCTGGGCGCGGCACTCTTCCTGGCGCTGCGGCGTTTCCCGCGTCTGCTGCAGCTTCACCGCAACGAAAGCTCCTGGGCATTGTTCCGCGTCGCGCTGGCGTGCTTCGGTGCCGCGCTGGTTGTTCTGCCGTTGAGCCTCTGGAACGGCTGGATGACGGCTATTTTCGGTCTTCTATTATTCGTAGTGGCCATTCTGCTTCCGCCGGCCGAAACCGAATCCAGCACCGACCGCAAAGCCCGCGAACTCGGCGCGCAAACGGTGGTGAGCGGCGGCGAATACCAGCCGGGCAACGCACCCGCCGCCAGTGTCCGGCTGTTCATTTCTCCGGAACACATCTGGGCGCTCGACACCCACTTTCACCCGCTGGTGGTTATTCCCGTCGCGGAGATTTCCCGCATGCGGCTGGAGCCTGCCGCGAGCGGCTGGCTGCTTCAGGTTCGCTGGGGAGATCACAAGGCAGAATTTTCCTATCACGGCATTTTCGCGGAACGCTTCGCCAAATTGGCAGAGGAATCCATCCTCGCGGCAAACCCCTCGGCCGCGAACGTAGTCCGGAAGCAACGGGCAGCGGGTGCCTAGGCCTGGGAACACCTGCAATCGGAAGCATCGAATCATTTGCAGGATGTGTGTCAAACTAGAGCCATGGCACGCGGTTGGGAGAGCAAAGATGTCGAGTCTCAAGTGGAAGCGAAAAGATCTATGAGCGCAGCCTCCGGAAAAGGTCCCAAATCTCCCGAGGAATTGCGCCGGGAACAGGAATGCCGCGACCTCCAGCTCTCTCGCATCCGAATCGTCAACGACCTCCAGGTAGCCACAAATCCCAACCACAGAAAATCCCTCGAAGCCGCCCTGGCACACCTCGACCAGAAGATTGCCCAACTCAGCTGAGATTTAGAGGAAATTGCAGCTCCGGTTGAATTTTCCCGTTTCGTTGTTCGCTAATCCGTAAACACCACGCCCACCGCTGTCGTTCCCTTTTCCGCCCCTTCTTCAATCCGCACTACATAGCCGCGTAGAATCATTTCCTGCACGCCGTTCGCGCCGGGCGCCTGCATCACCACTTGCACTTCCGATTGCATCCGTGGGCTGTGTTTCAAGTAGATGAGCGCGCCCTGAATCGAAAGATCTCTGACCAGCGTGTCTTCCTCGAACTTATGGCCTTCGGCAGTGACTCCTGTGACGCAAGCCTCGAATTGCGCTTCTCGCCGCAACGACGTGCGCGAACCCGGCATGTGCGCCTGCACCGGCTCGCTGGCTGCGCCGAGCGTGATCACCATTCCCTCGCTGGCGGCAAATACCGAATCAAACTCTTCGCGCGCCTGCCGCAGCAGATGATCCACGATCCTGTCCGTCGAATCCGGGTCGTGATGAAACAGCACCAGCGTCTTTACCCCGGTTTCCCGCGCCACCTTCACTCCTTCACTCCACGAAGAGTGGCCCCAGCCTTTGCGGTCGTTCGCAAGCTGCGCGGGCGAATACTGTGCATCATTAATAAAAATATCCGCGCCCGCCGCCAGTTCGCGTAGGTTCAGGTCCAGGGACGGCACTCCAGGCTCGTTATCCGTGGCATAGACAACGGTCCCCGCGCGAGTCTCAATGCGGAATCCCAGGCAACCCTGCGGGTGATTCAGCCAGCGAGTGGTGATCTTGTTTTCGCCGATCTGAAACGTCTCTCCGCCGTCCACTTCGCGGAATTTCCGCTGGGCGGTCATCGCAGAAAAATCCACCGGGAAATACGGCAAGGCCATCTGTGCCTCAAACACCTGACGCAGCGAATCGGGTCCCAGGAATTTCGAACGGAAGCTGTAAAACTGAAATTGATTTTTCTGGTCATAGAGAGGCGCGAAAAACGGCAGGCCCTGGATGTGATCCCAGTGATAGTGGGTCACCAAAATGTGGGTTGTGGAGGAACTCCCCGAGCCGTCCGCACCCCAGCGATTTCCCAGCACGCGCAACCCGGTGCCGCAATCGAGAATGAACTTCGTGCCGTCCGGCGCCGCGAATTCCAGGCAGGGCGTGTTGCCGCCGTAGCGCCACGTGGCCGGATCGACGGTCGGCGTCGAGCCACGGACTCCCCAAAAGCTCAATTTGGCGATCGGGCTGCTCATCTGTCTCTGCGCGGTGTCTGGATGACCCTGACATGGGCGGCGCTACACCTGCCCATTCGTCCCTTGTGTGATAGTGGCAGTCGCGGCTAGGAGCGTCAACGAATTCGCTGGGCTTGTTGTCAAAGTTTCCAATAACAGCTTAAGACTTCAGGATGCGCCGGGGGAAGCAAGCTCGTAGAATAGACTTGATAGCGATGCACACCCACTCCCACGCCTCGGGCCATTCCCCCGCGCACGGCCAAGCGGGCGATCATGCCCATGGTCACAGCCACGACCATGCTCATCCCCCCACGCGGCCTGCGGTTCTCGCCTGGGCCATGGTGGCTACGCTCGGACTGGTGGTGGCGGAAATTTTTGGCGGCATTCTTGGCCACTCGGTCGCGCTCCTGAATGACGCGGTCCACAACCTGAGCGACGTCCCGACCCTCGGAATTTCCTGGCTCGCCATGCGCTGGGCGCAGCGCCCCGCCGACTCCGAAAAAACCTTCGGCTATCACCGCTCGGGCACTCTGGCCGCCTTCACCAATGCGGTTCTGCTGGTGCTGCTTTCCCTTTGGCTCGGCTATGAAGCCATTGAACGCTTGCGCTCACCCGTGCAAGTCGTCGAAAGCTGGATGATCTGGACCTCCATCGCGGCGCTTTTTGTAAATGGCGGCATCACGCTGGCGCTCGTGCGTGGCCACTCCGACCTGAATTTGCGCAGCATCCTGGTTCACAACTTCGGGGATGCGCTTTCCAACATCGCCATCATCGTCGGTGCGGTCATCATCCAATACACTCACGCGGTCTGGATCGATCCACTCCTCGGCCTGGCGATCGGCCTGCTCGTTCTCTATTCCTCGATCGGCATTTTGCGCGATTCCTCACACATCCTGCTGGAGGGCCGCCCCAAGTGTGCCGGTGTGGAAGAGGTGGCGCGCGCCATCCTCACCATCGAAAATGTATACGAAGTGCACGACATCCACATCTGGTCGCTCGGCGGCTCGCACAACGCGTTAAGCTGCCACGCCCGCATCCCGGACATGCATATGGATCAGTGCGAAAAAATCCTCGCGGCGATTCGGAAAAAACTTGCAGAAGACTTTCAGATCGAACACAGCACCGTGCAGCTCGAACGCGCGGGGCTGCCGGCTTCTTCGGGCTATGTCATGCCCGAACCAATGCGGAAAAACTGAATCAGGTCTTGAGTGGAGCGAATTCCCGCCCTAGGCGGGCAGGCGGATCGAAACGCCACGCTGTTCGTTGAACTGCTGCGTCGCCGCAAAATCCAGAGTATTCAGTGGAATCGTGCGGCGGAGCCCCTCGGCCGTGACGTACTGCAACCGGTCGTTAATCAGGGAATACGCGACCGCGAAGATCAGGCTGCCGTCCTGGCGCACAAAAACATATTCGGTCTGCTCCGGCGGAAGCGGCTCGGAACGCATCCGGCTACGAAAATTGCTGTCGGTATCGCGTGCCGCGGTCTGGTCCGGGGGCGCAGGTTGATTCGCCGCCTCGCTATCATCCGCCTGCGGGGCGGGCGAGCCCTGGTCCGCGTACGCCGGAACCGGCAAATAAAACCCGCCATCAATAAAAGGAATCACGAAGCCCGAATCGTGGCGGAAGCGGTGGTGCCCAGCGTTAGGATGGGTGGCAAAAAAATGAGGGTAATCGAACCCGAGGCCGGGCACAGGATTGTCATCCGCCGAAAATCCCCCGTTCGGGAAAACCGGATCGGTCGAAAAATTATTGCGGCGGGTTGTATGGTGCTGGTTCCAGCCGGTTGGATGCGCCGCTCTCGGGGCAGCACTCAGGCGCGTGCTGACCGGCGCGCTACGAACCACCGGTCTCGCAGAGACGGCAGAACGAACCGGCGCGGCATGTGCGACAGCCACGGGCGCGGCGGCAACGAAAGCGTGCGCACCGGACATGGCCGGCATCGCTCCGCCACCGTGTTGCTGTGCCTGCCCGATAAAAGGAAGTGTCGAAACAAGAAGTAGAACTAGGAACATGCGCCGCATGATCGCTACCCCGGATAAGGCCCTGACTGTACTTCATTGTATTAGACGCGCCCATCGGCTTCAACGTTACCCCCAATTCGTTCCGCCGATTCCGGCACGGCGTCTGGGCTTTCCCGCCACCCGGGACTGTGCTATAACCGAGGGGCCGTGAAACATACCGGTCAGGAAATCGCCCCTGCGGCAGCTAAGGGCGTGGTGGTCGGGGAGACTGGCCCGTCAGCGCAGTCGGCATGCGAAACTTCCACTCACCGGCAGGAAGATGTCTCACGGTATTGCCCTGTATGTTCGCAGCGGCTGGAGTCGCGGCGCTGCAAGCTGATTTGCAACGTGTGCGGGTATTACATGTCCTGCGCGGACTACTACTAGTAATCGCCCGGCGGTCGGAGCCCTGAAAAGACCGCTTTGCGAAATATACGAAAAGCAGATATGCTTTGCCGTTCCGGGCCGGGTTGCCGCCGGACCTGTAGACAGACCAGGAGGAAATTAACGTGGCATTGAAGATGACTAATCGCGAAGTGGACGGCGTAACCGTCGTTGCAATGGACGGCCGGATCGTGCTGGGCGAAGAATCAAACGCGCTGCGCGAAAAAGTGAAGGCGATGATCGCCGAGGGCAAAAAGAAAATTGTGCTCAACATGGACAACATCACGTTCATCGACAGTGCGGGCCTCGGTACGCTGGTTTCGGCGCATCACAGCGCCAAGGCGCAGGGCGCGTCCCTGCGGTTGTGCCATCTGGGCACCAAGTTCACCGAAGTTCTGCAAATCACCAAGCTGATGACCATTTTTGACGTCTACAACACCGAAGCCGAAGCGGTCGCCAGCTTCTCGAAGTAATAATTCCCAAAGTCGTAGCGAAAGATTTATCAAGTAGGGGCAGGCTTTAGCCTGCCCTTTCTCATTCCGCCACGCGGTACATCGTGATCCCGCTAAGCAACTTCGGATAAAAGTCCGTCGACTTCTGCGGCATCACTTCCCCCGAAGTCGCGACCTTCATCACCACGTCCACATCGACGGGATTCAGCAGAAACGCCAATTGCGCGCCGCGATCCACGGCGTCGATGGCGGCTGTGAATTCCCGCTCATAAGAAAGGTTCGATTCAGACGCCACCGCGTGAGGCGTGACTCCCAGTGCCGGCTCCAAAATGCCCTGGTGCAGCAGCACCACATCCAACTGCCGCTCGAACGGTGATAATCCCGGCAGAATTTGTCCCAGGTCCGCCTTGGGCCGTAGCGTCAAAAGGTAGGAGGCACGCTGCCCCCCGCTCGCTACCGGATAAGCGCCGATCGCCCGCTGCGCCTTCGCCTCCGTCAACCGGGTTCTGAATTTTTCCAACGCCTCCGCCCGTTGCGCATCATTCGCAAACGAAAAAACTTCGGTCGCAAACCACGGCTCCAGGTAACGCCCTACCGCGCTCCACGAAAAATCCCTCAAATTGTTCACCACGCGATGCGTCGGCAGAATCGTCAGCCCCTCGCTGTGTGTATTCACAAACGTCATCATCGAGCGCTCGTACGGCGCATCCGGAATCACCTTCCCCGCCTTCGTTCGCGACTCATTCCTGAAATTGAGGGAAGTCTCATACCGATGGTGCCCGTCCGCAATCACGAGCTTCTGCCCAGTCATCGCTTTCTGAATGGCCGCAATCCGCGCTGAATCGCTAATCATCCACAAACGATGCGTCACTCCGTACTCGTCCAGCAACTCCGTAACCGGCTTTTCCGCCGATTCCACCTCGCCCAGAATCAGATCCACGCGCTTCTCCGGGTCCGAATAAATCATGAACAATTGGCCGGTATGGGTATGCGTGTGCCGCAAAAGCTCCAGCCGGTCGGCCTTTGGGCCCGAGAGCGTGTGTTCGTGCCGGAAGACAACGTTGTTCGCGTAATCCTCCAGCTGGCCCGCGCCAATAAATCCACGTCGCGTCCGCTGCATGGAACTTCCCGGGACGGTGAATTCCTGGGTGTACGCATAAAACGCCGGAGCCGCATCCTGCCGCACGGCATTGGCGGCAATCCAGCCCTCGAGCGCCGCGGCCGCGCGTGTGTACACATTATTCTGCGGGGTGTCCTGCGGGGACGTCCGTCCCTTCTCCACCGCAATCAGGTTGCGCGGATCGGCGGCGTAATAGTTCTCCTGCTGCGCCGGCGAAATCTTGTCATACGGCTGCGTCAGCACACGATCGAACGGAGCAATCTCCGGGTTATAACGGTAAGCGCGAAACGGATAAACCAGGGCCATGGGCTCTCCCACCAAACTTTTGCAGCCATCGTAGCCCTCTAGTTTACGCGAATTCCCCGACATCTGAAAAAAGATACCAAATGCCCGCCTTGCGGCAGATGAATCGAACGCAAGCGGCGTATTACAATAGAAGGCTATGCATAACCCAAACGTTTCCGCGGTGCGTGTCTTTCTCTTTGACCTGGATGGCACACTGATCGACTCGAAGCTGGACCTTATAAACTCCGTCAACTTCATGCTGCGGGAGATGCAGCGTGACGTTCTGCCCCTCGCCACGGTCGCCAGCTACATTGGACATGGCGCTCCCCGGCTGGTCGCCGACGCCCTCGGCCCCGATGCCGCCGAAGCCGACCGCAAGCGCGGCCTGGAAATTTTCCTCAACCACTATAACGAACACAACCTGGACGCAACCCGCGCTTATCCCGGCGTACGCGAAGGCCTCGAAGCTCTCCAGGACCGCCCCATGGCGGTGCTCACCAACAAGCCCCAAAAAATGAGCGTCGAAATCCTCGAAGCCATCGGCCTCCTGAAATATTTCCGCGCCGTTTACGGCGGCGACAGCTTCGAAAAGAAAAAGCCAGACCCCGCCGGTGCGCTCGCCATTCTGAAAGATCTCGGCGCTTTGCCGGAGGAATCCGCGATGGTCGGCGATTCCGACGTGGACATAAAAACCGCCCGCAACGCCGGAATGCTCGCCATCGCCGTGAACTACGGCTTCGGCCAGCAAAACCGCGATGCCCAACCGGCAGATCTTTACGTGGACAGCCTCCAGGAAATCGCCGCCTTAGCGACACGTCGAGCTGATCTTGCCAATTTATCCACGTAAACCGACTGCAAGCAGTCCTTGCGTTCTTGCTCCCGGGTTTGGCAGACTCACCGCGTGCTTATTGGCCTCTTCCCCGAGCTGAATGCACCCGGCGGCATCCAACGCGCCGGCCGCCATCTCGCGTTTGTGATGAGCGAGTACGCCGCCGCTCACAAAATGGAATCCCGCTTCCTCAGCCTGAACGACACGCAGCAGCTCCATCGCATGCGCGTGGGGGAACGTGAATTCGTCTTCACCGGCGCCGACCGCGGCAAGCTGAAGTTTGCCGCCAGCGCCATGCGCGCGGCCCGCCGCCGCCCGAAACTTGTCCTGGCCGCGCATCCCAATCTCGCGCCACTGGTCCGTTACATGCGCCTGCTCGCCCCGCGGATGAAAAGCATCGTCTGCACGCACGGAATTGAAGTGTGGGAGCCTCTGCCCTCAACGCGCCGCAACGCCCTCTGCCGCGCCACGGTGGTCCTCTCGCCAAGCCGCGCAACCGCGGACCACCTCATCAACGTGCAAGGCGTCGCTCACGATCGCATCCGCGTTTTGCCGTGGGCGCTTGACCCGGATTTTGCGACGAAATTTACCGGCGCTTCTCCCACTCCTCTTCCCGGGGATTTTCCGCCGGGCCGAGTGATTCTTAGCGTCGGCCGCTGGCTGGCCACGGAACGCTATAAAGGAATGGACACGCTGATTCTGGCCATGTCGCGACTGCTCCTCCACTGGCCGGATTTGCAACTCGCCATCGTCGGCTCCGGCGACGATCGCGGCTGGCTCGAACACGTCGCGCGCGACTCTGGCGTGCAGCGCCACGTCCATTTCCTGACGGACATTTCCTACGGCGAACTCTCCGCCTGCTACGAAGCCGCGGAAATTTTCGCGCTGCCCAGCCGCGGTGAAGGTTTCGGCTTCGTTTATCTCGAAGCGATGGCCCACGGAAAGCCGGTGATCGGTGGAGCGCACGGCGGCGCACCCGAAGTGATCCAGGACGGCGTCACCGGATACGTCGTCCAACACGGCGATACGGTCCAACTCGCCACCTCCATCGACACTCTCCTTTCGAATCCAGAAAATGCCCGCCGCATGGGCGAAGCCGGAAGGCAGCGGGTCGAGAACGAGTACCGCTTCAACATTTTTTCCAAATCATTCAAGAAAATTCTTCGCGAACTATGCGAATCCTGAACGTCACGCAGAGCTACGCGCCATTTTTTGAGTTTGGCGGCCCACCCGAAAAGGTCCGCGCGCTTTCCGAAGGCCTCGCACAGATGGGTCACGATGTTACCGTCCTCACCGCCGATTGGGGCCTCGAACGCCGCCTCGCGGAACTTCCCGGCGAACCGCCCGCGGAAAACGGCCCGTTCGGCAGGAAGCGCGAATTCCGCGGAGTCAAAACCATCTACCTCGCCAACTGGTTTCACTACCACGCGGCCAGTTGGAATCCCGCGCTGCCTCGCTATCTCCGCGCCCGCCTTCAGAATTTCGACGTGGTTCACATCTTCGGCCTTTACGATCTCCTCGGCCCACGCACTGCCGCGGCCGCGCAAAAACTGAACATTCCCTATGTGGTCGAACCCATCGGCATGTTCGTGCCAATTGTTCGCAACCTCTTCCTGAAACGCGCCTATCACCGTTTCTTCGGCAAGGAAATGTTGCAAAATGCCGCAGCCATTATCGCCACCGCCGAGCAGGAAAAATCCGAATTGATCGCCGGCGAGATTCCAACGGAAAAAATTGTCCTGCGCAGAAACGGCGTGGCCCCGCCCTCTTCCCTTCCCGCACGAGGCGCATTTCGCGCATCACTGAACATTCCCCCGGACGCCCGCCTGATTCTCTTCCTCGGCCGGTTGTCGCAAAAAAAAAGCCCCGATCTCCTGTTGCAGGCCTTCGCGCAACTCCCCTCATCCTCCCCCGCAGCGCATCTCGCCTTTGTCGGGCCTGACGAGTCCGGCATGCTCACCCGCCTTCAACAAATGGCTGCGCGATCAGGAGTGGCCCAGCACGTTCATTTTTCCGGGCCGCTCTCGGGCAACCCCAAATGGTCGGCCTACCACGACGCCGACATCTTTGTTCTTCCCTCCCAAAACGAAAATTTCGGCAACACCGCCGCCGAATCCGTCGCCGCAGGCACGCCGGTGATCGTCACCGCGCAGTGCGGCATCGCACCCCTGCTGGACGGCGTCGCCGGCATCGCCGTACCACATTCGGCAAGTTCCATCGCGGAAACGATGTGCAATCTCCTTAATAATCCAGTCCTTTACGCTCAACTGAAGAATGGTTGCGCCACCGCGGTGCAGCGATTAGACTGGGGCTTGCCCATCCGCGAAATGGATTCGTTGTACAAGAAGCTGGCGGGTCTCGCTATTTCTCACGAGAAGCGCGCACTCGGGAGTCAACCTTAATCTGTGGGCAGCCATCGCGTATTCCGGTCTTTTTGGTGGGCGACCAATGCACTTCTTGCCCTCTCCCTCCTTGCGACTCTCTTTACGGGAATCTGGGAACATTCCGTTCGTCAGTACCTCAAGGGTTTCTCCGACGCCATCATCCCCGAGGCCTCTACCCCTCAGCAAAAAGCTGAAGCCATTCTCGCCTGGATGAGCTACGGTCCTCCGCGCCGCGAAGCCCCGGACACTTCGACTCTCTCAGCGCACGATCCCACTGACACTTTGAATTATCGCCAGCTTCTGGCAGTTTGCGGCAGCGCCACCAACGCTTTCCTGAATCTTTCCCGCAGCTCCGGCCTCGGAGCGCGCCGCCTGCTTCTGCTCAGCCCGGATCGCACCGCCAAGCACGTCGTTGCGGAGGTTCGTCTCGACGGCCGCTGGGTCATCGTCGACGCGACCTATCGCGCGATGATGAAAGACGCGCAGGGAAGGCCCCTGACGCACGCCGACCTGCTAGACCCGCGGCTCTTTCAGGAAGCGACCGCCCGGATTCCCGGGTACGTTTCGGTTTACTCCTACGAACGCGTGGCCCACGTGCGCGTCGGCGCTCTGCCCGTTCTCGGACCATTTCTCCGCCGTGTGCTGGACGTCATGTTCCCCGGATGGGATGAATCTCTGGACTGGAGCCTGCTCCTCGAGCGCCGCTCCTTCGCTTACTTTTTCCTGTCGGTGTGGGCGCTGATCTTTTTTCTGCTATTGCGAATCGTTCTGGCCTGGCTGGCCGATCATCGCCTGCGGATTCCGCGCCTCCGCGTGCGCGCGAGCCTAACCCGCGCCACCGCGACTTTCTTTTCAACCCCGGAGATTAAATAGCGCGTGTGCGGTATCTGCGGCTTCGCCTACGCCCCCGCCAGCAATGATGCCGAACGCCGCGTCCGAGCCATGGCGCAGGCCATGCTTCATCGCGGGCCGGATGACGAGGGCTTCCTCGTTGAAGACTCGCGCGTCCCCGGCCTTGCACTGGGCATGCGCCGCCTCAGCATCATCGATCTGCCCGGCGGTCATCAGCCTGTCTGGAACGAAACGCACGACGTCGCCGTTGTCTTCAACGGCGAACTCTATAACTATCGCGAATTGCGCGAAAGCCTGACCCTCGCCAGTCACCGCTTCCAGACAAAATCCGACACTGAAATTCTCGTGCACGGTTGGGAGGAGTGGGGCGAAGACCTGCTCGACGAGTTGCGCGGCATGTTTGCCTTTGCCCTGCTCGATCTGCGCAAGCACTTCGCTACCGTGCCCCTCGTTTTCCTGGCCCGCGACCCGCTGGGCATCAAGCCGCTCTACTACTCGCAAACCGAGGATGGCTTCGCGTTTGCTTCCGAGCTTCGCGCCCTTCTCGCCTCGGGAGCCGTGCCGCACACCCTCTCTTCCGACGCCCTCACCAGCTATCTGCTCTTCGGCAGCGTCTCGGAGCCGCTGACCCTCGTCGAAAATGTTTTTTCTCTTCCCCCCGGCCATCGCCTCCTACTGCACGTCCCGGATCGTCGCCGCACGCCTCGCGCGCGTCCCTGGTGGGATCCAAGTCGCAGCGCCGCCACACGTGATCCACGCCGCCCGCGGAATTTCACCACCGCAGTCCCCCGCGTCCGCACGCTTCTCGAAGACGCCGTGCGCGCTCACCTCATCGCCGATGTTCCAGTGGGGTTATTTCTTTCGAGCGGCCTCGACTCCAGCGCCATAGCCGCCTTCGCCGCTCGCGCGCAAAAAGGCATCCAGAGCTTCACGCTCTCCTTTCCCGATACGCCGTATGACGAAGCCCCTCTCGCCCGCCGCGTCGCCGAAGCCACCGGCACGAAGCACACCGAGATTCCTTTGCGAGGCGCAGACATGCTTGCCCGTCTCGACGAAGCCGTCTCCGCTCTCGATCAACCCACGATGGACGGTGTGAACACCTACTTCGTCTCCTGGGCCGCCCGCCAGGTCGGCCTGAAGGTCGCACTCTCCGGCCTCGGCGGCGACGAACTTTTCGCCGGCTACTCCACCTTCACCGACACACCGAAACTCGCGCGCCTCGAAATTCTCTCTCGCTTTGTGCCCGCCGCGTTTCGCCGCGTCAGCACCCCACTCATCTGCAGCCTGTTGGGCAAGCAAGGCTCCGCCGATGCGGTGCGCAAAGCCGGCGACGCCTGGCGCATGCCCAACGCGCTTCCGCATCCTTATTTCTTCACCCGTCTGCTCTTTCCGCCTTCGGATTTGCAGCGCCTCACCGAACCGCGCTTCCGCAAAAGCACCGTCGCCGCCGACGGCGTCACCCTCGATCCCACCTGGCTCGCCTGGCTCGAACGCATAGCCGACCAGTCCCGCGAATTCGAACCCATCGCCGCCATCTCCTGGCTTGAACTCCGCGCCTACATGGCCAGCACGCTCCTCCGCGACACAGACTCCGTCAGCATGGCTCGCTCGCTCGAAGTCCGCGTCCCCCTCCTTGACACGCCGCTCGTCGAATTTATGTGTGCCCTCCCCGACGAAGCCCGCATCCGGCCCGAATCTCCGAAGGCCCTGCTCCGCGCCGCCCTCGAAGGCCTGCTCCCGGCAGAAATTCTCCAGCAGAAAAAGCGCACCTTCACCCTCCCCTGGGAAAACTGGATGCGCACCGCGCTACGCCCACGCATCGAAGCAAGTTTTTCCAACCTCGCTCCCGTGCTGGCGCCCCACCTCCATTCCGCCGGCTTACAAATGGTCTGGGACAATTTCCTCCACTCCCGCACCACCTGGTCCCGCCCCTGGTCCCTCTACGTCCTAAACGAATGGTGCCGCCGCCATTTGTCTTGAACCTCCAAGCTGTTGGCGAGGCCGCTAGTGGTTCAGATTCCGTCTTAGGCTGCGTATATCGGACATATGGATTACTTTCGAATAGCGCTCGTGATACAGACACAATCGTCGAGGTAACAAAGCGGAGCGCATCTCCGGTTTAGGCGACTTCTCAACTCGGATCGAGGCTCACTCATTAAACGCAATTGGTCTTGCCTCTGCGAAGGGCATTTGTCACCATCAACTCGGTTTCATCAATTGCCTAGCGAATCGAAGTGAACATCTGAAAGGAGGCGACTGATGCATGCCGCCGTCCTGCATGCTCTCGGCAAACCGCCGCGCTTTGAGGAATTTCCCGATCCAACTCCGGGCGAAGGCGAGTTGCTCATAAATGTCTCCGCGGCTGCGCTAAAGCCTGTGGACAAACAGATGGCGGCCGGAACGCACTACGCCAGCCCGCGCGAATTTCCTGTCGTTTGCGGCATGGATGGCGTGGGGCGGCTCGACGACGGCACGCGAGTGTTCTTCGGCGGAGCGCGGCGGCCGTACGGCGCGATGGCCGAGCGCACTGTGCTTCGGCGAGTTCAATGTTTTTCGATCCCTGAAGAACTAGACGATGTCACTGCCGCGGCCATTCCCAATCCCGGTGTGTCGGCCTGGCTGTCTCTCAAGCACAGTGCGAAGCTGGCCGCTGGGGAAACCGTCCTGATCCTCGGCGCCACCGGAGTCACGGGCAAGCTGGCGGTACAGATCGCCAAAATCTTGGGCGCGGGACGCGTTGTTGCGGCAGGACGCAGCGAACACGTGTTGAGCACACTCCACGAGCTTGGCGCCGACTCGACGATTCGCCTCGACCAACCCGATGAAGAATTGATTGCAGCCTTCCGCCGCGAGGCCGGCGAAAAGCGTTTCGACGTGATCATCGACTATCTATGGGGCCGCCCGACCGAAGCTCTGCTGAAAGCCATCACCGGAAAAGAATTTGCGATTGGGGAATCGGAGACTCGACTGGTGGAGGTGGGCGAGAGCGCTGGATCTACAATCACTCTGCCCGCGGCAGTCCTGCGAAGCACGGCGCTGACGATTCTAGGAACCGGAGGCATGCCGTCTTGGGACATACTCACGGACGCCTTCCAACAAGTGCTGAACAGCGTAGCCCGCGGCACATTGCGCATCGAGACCGAGCGTGTTCCGCTCGCCGAGATCGAGGATGCCTGGGAACGCGACGCACACGCCCACAGGCTAGTCGTGATCCCGTAGCCTGACAAAAGTGCCATTCGCGGCGGCTATGATCCTGGGCGTATGGTCGGCAGCCCTTAGCTTACCGGATTGTGGAAGGGTTGCCTGTGATCCACCCGCCGACTCGCAGGAAGCCGGATAGCTTTCGGTTACCCAACGACTTGGGACTTACGCGGATCCGCACGGACTCACCTAGGAATACGTGCGGGCGCGTACTGCTAAAGTTGACCGAGGTGGTCGGGATACCTGGCTTGCAACGTACTCACCAGAACCTCAAACCCTGGTAGCTCGCGTAGATTTTTCAGACAAGGGTCTTTCAGGAAAAAAGGCCAGCATGCGAAGCCACTGGAGACACTTCGCTCCAACCACTCAAACGCAGCTTGACGCCGCTCCAACATGGCAAGTATGCAAGCGATTTGATAGTAGCTGTGGTGCGCATGGCCAAAGGATTTTGGGCTCGCACACGCCGTCGTCAGGCAATCCAGGGCCTTTCCCGCTAATCCGATCGACGCATAATAGACGCCTTGCAAACTGACGATGAGTGGTTCTTCTGGCAAGAGCTGGACTGCCTTATCCAGCAAGGTTTTTGCTTCTGTCAAATTTCCGGTCAGCAAGGCGAGTTGAACAGCAAAGTAGACAGGATACTTGTTCTCTGGATTCTCGCCGCGCCAGGCTTCGATCTCGTCACGCGCAGAGTCGTATTCCTGGTTCCAAACATACACTTGCACGATGCTATGACTAACGGCCTTGCTGGGATGAAAAGGCCGTGCCCGCTCGTACATTTCACGGGCGTGCTCGAGTAGCCCAATGTGGGCCAAGATGGTCCCCAGACGGTTGTAGGCTTGGGGCTGATTGTTCTGCAGAGCCAAGGCTCGCTTAAGTTCGGCTATTGCCTCAACGTGTTGGAAGTTCTTCGATGGCCCCCATAGCAGAAAAGCACTGGCGACGTGCGCTTCGGGCAAATCCGGTTGCAGCTCCAGCGCGCGCCGGCAATGAAACTCGGCCTTCTCCAGCCACTCGCTCGTGGGATCGAGCTCAAAGTGGCGCGTAGCGCACACTACGGAAAGAACGGCATGCGCCAGAGAAAAAGAGGGATCTCGAGTGAGGCCATTGCTCAGGTGCCGAACGGCTTCGTCCAACATCGCGGGGTTGCCTGAGGAACTGATCTTGTAGCCCCGTATGAATTCGGCATAGGCCATAGGGTCCTTGCTATAGCGCGGGGAGCGTTGAACCACTGCTGGACTCAGCGGCCGGTTCAATGCCATGGCGATTTGTTTGGCGATCTCGTCCTCGAGATCGGACAGGTGGTTCACGTCGAGATCGCGTTTCCGCGTGAAGCAAACCCTCTGCAGATGCGTGTCAAGCATTTCCATCGAGAGGCGCCAAAGGCCTTTAGAGATTTGAATGCCGCCGCGAACGATAAAACGCACGCCAAGACGGGAAGCAGCCTCCTCAGGTGTCGCCTCGGCGGACACATTTAGCACCGCAGAAGTCGGCAGGACGTCCACGCCCAGCAAATTCCCGAGGCGCACGACCAGTGCATCGGCAAACCCCAGACAAACGCCATGGTCATCTGTGGCCTTGCCGAGAAGCACCAGCGGCAAGACGGCCAACGACGAGCGCTCGCTCCACCTGCCCGTCTTTTCCGGGCCAATGGAGTGCAGAACACCTGATCCGAAATCGGATTGTGGATAGCGAGCGTCCATCACACGCACTGGGCCAACAAATCTGTAGCCTTTGCCCACCACGGTTTCTAGAAAGCGCGGTTTAGCCGAGTCGTCACCCAGAGCGGTGCGGATTTTTCGCACAATGTTGTTGATGTTCGGCTCGGTATCGATGAACAGATCCGAGCCCCACAATTTGCCGACGATCTCCTGGCGCGAAACCAGTTGGTCCCGGCGGCTCACCAGAAAAATCAACAGCTCCATGGGCTTCTTTTCGAGTTTGACACGCCGTCCCTGGCGACGAAGTTCGTAACGCCCCAGGTCCAGTTCGATCTCGACCATTGCCGGTCTTGTGCGTCGCATAAGGCTCTCGAAGGACATTATCCTCTAAGAATCAATAATTTGTGACGATATAGAACAGATAGGCAATCGGTATCCCCTCTTCATTGGAATGGCCTGCTGCGCAAGACATGATTCCCAGCGTTCGATACTGAGCGACGGAGGCTCAATCATGAAAAGACACTTGTTCCTCGTACTTGCAGTGGCGGGCATGTTCTCGTGGGCGGGGCTGGCTTTTACCAGCGCCGCGCACGATCACGCGCACGAAAAAAATGCGTTCACCCCGGACACCATTCCCTGGGGCCCGGCACCACCCGTTGTGCGTCCCGGCGCACAGTTTGCCGTGCTCGAGGGTGACCCTACCGCCTCTTCGGGCGACTTCACGATTCGCCTGAAGATGCCTGATGGGTTCCGCATCGCGCCCCACTGGCACCCGAACAGAGAAAACGTCACGATCATTTCCGGAACCTTCAAAGTTGGTATGGGCGACGAGTTTGACGCAAACAAGATGAAAGCGTTCATTCCCGGGAGCTTTGCCTTTCTTGACCCCGACATGCACCACTACGCCATGGCCTGCGGAGAAACCATTGTGCAGGTCCACGGGCAATCTCCACTTCAATTCAACTACGTCAATCCTGACGACGACCCAAGCAGGAATAAGTAGTCCGACCCTGTAGAGTGGGCAAATGTGCTAAACAGCCCGGGAAGCGACAGCGGTCGCTTCCCGGGCCTCACGCAAGGGAGCCGCATCGTGAGAACCCCCGCGAGCGCATCACTCGGGCGAGAATTCAAAGAAAATCACAAATCAAAAAGGAGAATAGGAATGGCACTGGACATGGACAAACTGAATATGTTCGTGGGGCAATTCGTTGGGGATCTGGGAGCGGCGGTCCACTCTGGCATGGTGGTGATCGGCGAAAAGCTGGGGTTGTACAAGGCTCTCGCGGAAGGCCCGCTGAACTCAGCTGAGCTGGCCGCAAAGACCAAAACAGACGAACGCTATGTGCGCGAATGGCTGGGCTCCCAAGCTGCCGGCGGCTACGTCACATATAACGAAGAAACGCGCAAGTTCAGTCTGAGCGAAGAGCAGGCATTCACGCTGGCGAACGAAGACAGTCCCGCCTATCTTCCCGGGGCCTTCCAATTGGCTCTCGGCTCTCTCGCCGCAGTTCCCAGGATTATCGACTGCTTTCGCACGGGGGCTGGCATGGGCTGGCACGAGCACGGTGAAGATGTGTTTCATGGCTGCGAGAAATTCTTCCGCCCGAGCTATGCCGCTAACCTTATAAGCTCTTGGATACCTTCTCTTCAGGGAGTACAGGCCAAGCTCGAGGCTGGCGCGCGCGTCGCCGATGTGGGGTGCGGCAAGGGTGCATCCACAGTGCTGATGGCTAAGGCCTTCCCAAAATCGCAATTCTTTGGCTTTGACTATCACGATAAATCCATCGAAGGCGCCCGCGCAACCGCCGCTAAAGAGGGTCTCGAGGTTCGCCTCAACTTTGGCGTCGCGAAGGCCAAAGCGTTTCCCGGCAAGGACTACGACTTGGTTACCGTGTTCGATTGTTTGCACGACATGGGCGATCCAGTGGGCGCCGCAACCCATGTGCGCAATTCACTGAGCAAGGACGGCGCGTGGATGATCGTGGAACCGTTTGCCCACGATGAACTAAAAGACAATCTGAACCCCGTCGGCCGCGTGTACTACTCTTTTTCAACTTTGTTGTGCACTCCCTGTTCGCGTTCACAGGAGGCGGCGCTTTGCTTGGGTGCGCAGTCAGGCGAAAAACGGATTCGCGAGGTGGTCACTGCAGCCGGCTTCGGTCATTTCCGGCGAGCCGCGGAAACCCCTTTGAACGTGGTCTACGAAGCTCGTCCCTGAGCCGTTCCACTCAAGGAAGGCAACCCTCGACTTAAATCCCGTGCTGGGTTGCCGGCACAGTTTCACCAGTCCATAAGAGCTGGGAGCAAACGCGACGGGTTGGCGCGCTTGTATTGACTGGTCTGGTCACTTTCCGCGTGACTCGGGGGTAGCCGAGCGCTCATGCCTAGAGTAGCGGAGCCTCTGAATCCAGACCTACTGATCGTTTTGATCGTCGCCTAGCGGGCGTATGGCGTGCCTCGCGACGAAATTCGCCACGTTCCTGCCCAGCG
>Ga0210410_10000312_pt1 | contig 59563 bp, 51 predicted proteins | sample IncBWC4MmetaG_FD_161058 | JGI IMG/M metagenome (GOLD analysis project Ga0210410, IMG submission 161058) | Forest soil microbial communities from Barre Woods Harvard Forest LTER site, Petersham, Massachusetts, United States - Inc-BW-C-4-M | ecosystem: Environmental > Terrestrial > Soil >...
CAAGCTGAGAGAGGAAGGAAAGAGTAAACGAGAACAGCTTCTTGATTCATCAAAAATAGCGACGGGCTACAAATTCAGCGCCCCGCAGCTCTCGCCACGCATCCAGCCAGGTTTTTTCACAGCTTCAAAATCACAAAGGGTGGGGCACCCACAGAACCTCTCGCCCGCTGGTTTTATTCACCTACGAAGCATGCCGCATCCGGCTAGAGTGACACTAGCCGAAATCCCATCGGTGCTTCTATACTCCTTGCGTGAATTCATCTTCCGCGAAACCTGAGTTGGACCTCCGCACTCCCCTGCGCCTCTACTGGGGATACGAAGCCTTTCGTCCTTTGCAGGAGCGCATCGTTCGGAGTCTGCTCGGAGGCCGCGACACGTGCGTCGTCATGCCTACCGGCGGCGGGAAATCGCTGTGTTACCAGTTGCCGGGGGCGATGCTGGCGGGGCAAACCGTCATTGTCATTTCTCCTCTAATCGCGTTGATGCACGATCAGGTGGCGCAACTCACGCAGATGGGAATTCCCTCAGCGCTGCTGAACAGCTCACTTTCGGTGGGCCAGCAGGCTCAAGTCATACAGAAAGCGCGTGCCGGCGAATATCGCCTCATCTATCTTTCGCCGGAGCGGCTGGCGCGCGGGGACACGCTCGACTGGCTGCAAGGTATTCCCGTCTCATTTTTCGCCATTGATGAAGCGCATTGCATCTCGGAATGGGGGCACGAATTTCGGCCTGAATACCGCCAGTTGAGCCGGCTGCGGGTCCATTTTCCCGACCGCCCCATCGCGGCATTCACGGCGAGCGCCACGCAGCGCGTGCGGCATGACATCATCCATCAGCTCCAGCTCCGCGAACCCGATAAATATATCGCCAGCTTCCACCGGCCCAATTTGCGTTACGTCGTGAGGGCCTGCGATGGGCGCTCGCAGCCCGATCTGCTCGTAAACGCGCTACGAAGTTACGCGGACGGGAACATCATCGTCTACGCGCCAACCATCGCGAAGGTCGAAGCGACGGCGGATTTTCTGCAGGCCATGGGGATTCCCGCCGTCGCCTACCACGGCCAGATGGAAGCCGACGACCGCAGGCGCAATCAGGAGCGCTGGATGTCGGACGAAGTGCGCGTGCTGGTCGGCACGATTGCGTTTGGCCTGGGCATCAATAAAGCCGCCGTACGCGCGGTGATTCATCTCTCGCTGCCGAAATCGATTGAGCAGTATTACCAGGAAGCCGGACGCGCCGGGCGCGACGGCCAGCCTGCGGACTGCGTTCTGCTCTGGCAGAATCGCGACGCGGGTCTGCACGCGTATTTCATCGGCCAGATTAACGATTCGGCGGAGAGAGAGCGCGCCTGGCAGCGCTATCACGAAATTCGTAATTTCGTCGAATCGAAATGTTGCCGGCACCTGCAAATTTGCCGGCATTTTGGCGAGACGCCGAAGTGGAAGACCTGCGACGCATGCGATGTCTGCGGCTCGGAGCCGGAGTGGCTCTCCGCTCAGGAAGAGGTGGCGCCGCCACAAAAATCCAGGTCCAAGCGCCGAAAAGTGGATCAGCAAAAGTTTGAAGTCAAAATTACGGCGCCTCCAGCGCCTCCCCTCCCACGTGAACAGTCACGAGCCCCGCAGGTGACCATTGCGGCAGATATCGATCCCGAACTGCGCGAGTATCTTCGCGAGTGGCGCAGAGAAACCGCAAAGCAGCAGAACACTCCCGCGTTCGTCGTATTGCACGACACCACGCTCGAGGAGATCTGCCGAATTCGCCCGCGCTCCCTCCGCGAACTTCTTCGCGTATCCGGTATCGGCGAACGCAAGGCGGAATTGTACGGCCAACAAATCATCGAGGCCCTGCGCAGATTTGAAAAGGGTTCCCGAAGCAGCCCGGCACCGGAGAAGAAGTTGAGTCCCGCCGCGGAGACGATGCAGTTGCTCGCTCAAGGAAGCACATTTGACGAAATCGCCGCGATTCGGGGCCGCCAACGATCGACAATCGTAAGCATGGTCTCGGACCTGGTGGAACGCGGAGAAGTGGAATTTCAACCCGGCTGGGTGGATCAAGAAAAACAGAAAAAAATTGAGAATGTCTGCGGGCGCATCGGTCTCGAAAAGCTTATGCCTCTGAAAGAAGCCCTCCCGGCCGAATTCACGTACGAAGAGATTCGCCTCGTGGTGGCGCGATTGCGCTCGCAGCAAGAACAAGTTGAGTAGATGCCTTCTCGCGTTGTTGTGAATGTAATTACGGGGCCGCGATTTACAGAAGTTAAAGGTTGGTGTATATCCGTATTGAGGTTACAGATTCCCATGAAACTGACTCGAAGCATTATTTTGCTCGCGCTCTGTTCGATATGCATTCCGCTTTCTTACGCCGACGAAGGGATGTGGCTGTTCAACAATCCGCCCTACAAGACGCTGCAGGACAAGTACCATTTTCAGCCCACCGCCACTTGGCTGGAGCACTTGCAGAAGTCTTCGGTGCGATTCAACAGCGGCGGGTCCGGATCATTCGTCTCCGCTGATGGCCTGGTGATGACCAACCATCACGTGGGAGCCGACTGTCTTCAGAAAATCAGCAGCAATGACAAGGACTACGTTAAAACCGGGTTCGAGGCTCGAACCCGCTCTGAAGAACCGAAGTGCGTGGACCTGGAGTTGAACGTTCTCATGGGCATCGAGGACGTTACGAGCCGCGTGGCTGGCGCCGTCACCTCCGGAATGAGCTCCGCCGAGGCGGAAAAGGCCCGCCGCGCCGTCATCAACGATATCGAAAAGGAATCCCGCGACAAAACGGGCCTGCGCAGCGACGTGATTCCGCTTTACAACGGCGGCCAGTACCACCTCTACCACTACAAGCGCTACACCGACGTGCGCCTGGTGTTCGCGCCGCAAAAAGCTATCGCGTTTTTTGGCGGCGACCCGGACAACTTCGAATATCCGCGCTACGACCTGGACATCTGTTTCTTCAGAGTCTACGAGAACAACCAGGCCGTGCACGTGGATCATTTCCTGAAGTGGAGCGAGGCGGGCGCCGCGGAAGGAGACTTGATCTTCGTTTCCGGAAATCCGGGCCGCACCGAACGCCTCGATACGATGGCACACATTGAATACCAGCGCGACCTTGTGGTGCCGGGGACGCTCAACCTCCTGCGCCGGCGAGAGGTGCTCCTGAAGAACTACTCGGACCGTAGCAGTGAAAACAAACGCCGTGCGGAAGACGAACTATTTGGCATAGAAAACAGCCGCAAGGCGTACCTCGGCATAATCGCCGGTCTGCAGGATCCGGCAATCATGGACAAGAAGCGCGCCGCCGAGAAGACATTGAGGGATAAAGTCAGCAGCGATCCGAAGATGCAGCAAGCCTACGGGGACGCCTGGGATCAAGTGGCCGCGACCTTAAAGACGCTGGTAAAAATCCGCGACGAGTACAATCTCATTGGCTTCGGGCCCGTGAAACGCGGGCAAGCATTCAACAGCGATTTGTTCGAAGTCGCGATGACGCTGGTGCGTTTGGCGCAGGAATCCCCCAAGCCTAATTCCGAACGTCTCCGTGAATTCTCGGAAGCCGGCCTGGACTCGCTGAAGCTGGAGTTGTTTTCGGAAGCCCCCATTTATGACGACCTCGAGACAGTGAAGCTGGCCGATTCGCTGGGATTGATGATGGAGGTCATGGGCGCGGACAATGAGCTGGTGAAAAAAGTGCTCGCCGGCAAGTCGCCCCGCGATCGCGCCGCTGAGTTGGTTCACGGCACCAAGCTGAAGGATGTCGCCATACGCAAACAGTTGGCGGATGGAGGCCTGAAAGCGATCGATGCTTCGAACGACCCCATGATCAAACTCGCGAAACTAGTCGACCCGCCGTCGCGCCGCATCCGCCAGACATTCGAACAGCAAGTGGATGAGCCCCAGCGTCAGGCGTACGGAAAGATCGCCAATGCGCGATTCGCCGTCTACGGCTCCAGCCTCTATCCGGATGCGACATTCACGCTGCGCCTGGCCTTTGGTGAAGCCAAAGGATACGTCGAGGCAGGCCAAAAGATTCCCTGGGCCACCACGATGGGCGGCACGTTTGAGCACGCCGACGCGCACGAAAACAAAGAACCATTCGAGCTGCCTGCGATTTGGAGGGAGCGGAAAGCGAAGCTTAATCTCTCCACGCCTTTCAACTTTGTCAACACGGCCGACATCATCGGAGGAAATTCTGGAAGCCCTGTTGTCAACCGCGAGGGCGAATTGGTTGGAATCATTTTTGACGGGAACATCCAGTCTCTGGTGCTCGATTACATTTACACGGATCAGGAATCCCGTGCTGTGGCGGTGCATTCGGCGGGAATTCTCGAAGCACTGCGGAAGATTTACGCGGCGGACCGGCTTGTGGGAGAGATCACCGGGAAGAAATGAGCGCTCTTCCGCGGCACTGCGAATTTTCATGATTGAATAGCAGCTGAAATCCTGCCGATGCACCACTCTGAGGATAGCTTGCCATGCCCAACAGAACTGGATCGATGAATGCGGTTTCATTTTCGATCGGAATTTGTTTGCTTGCGCTTGGTGTGCGCTCGCCGGCGAGGGCGCAGGCGCCTCCGGAATACAAAGTCGACGCCTCCTGGCCAAAACAGTTGCCCAACAACTGGATCATGGGGCAGGTCGGCGGGATGGCTGTGGACAAGGACAATCACATCTGGGTCCTACAGCGTCCGTCCTCGAACGTCAAGGATGACCTTGGCTTGGACGAGAAGGTTTCCATTTGCTGCACTTCGGCTCCCCCGGTGATGGAATTTGATGGCCAGGGAAACTTGATCAAATCGTGGGGCGGCCCAGGAGAGGGCTACGACTGGCCGGGGACCGAGCATAGTATTTTTGTGGAGCAGACGGGCAACGTTTGGGTTACCGGGAATGGCGCCAAAGACCGCCAGGCGATTAAATTCACCAACAATGGGAAATTCCTCCTGGAGATTGGTCATCCATCCACGGCGCCGATGGACAATGCGGATACGTCTATTCTCGGGCGTCCCGCGGGAATCGAAGTGGACGAGAAGGCTCATGAGGTCTACATCGCCGACGGTTACTTGAATCGGCGCGTGATTGTATTCGATTCAGAGACCGGAGCATTCAAGCGCATGTGGGGCGCGTACGGCAATTCGCCGAGCAATGCCAACCTCACATCGTACAATCCCGCTGATCCGCCCAGTCAGCTATTCAGGAATCCCGTCCACTGCGTACACGTGTCACGCGATGGATTTGTCTACGTTTGCGATCGAGTCAACAACAGAATCCAGGTATTTACAAAGGAAGGCAAGTTTGCAAAAGAAATCCTCATGCGCAAGGAAACGATCGGCCAGGGGTCTGCCTACGACCTCGCTTTCTCGCATGACGAAAGCCAGACGTACTTACTTGTGGCCGACGGAGAGGACAATGTGATCTGGATCGTCCGCCGGGCCGACGGCACGATCGCTGGAACGATCGGCCACGCTGGCCGAAACGCAGGCCAGTTTCATCACGTGCACGAGATTGTGGAAGATTCCAGCGGGAATTTGTACACGGGCGAAGTTGAATCCGGCAGACGAATTCAGAAGTTTTCGCTCGTACAAGGGAGCACGGCGCACTGAGAGCGGCCTTGAACCTGGAAGCTACCGACTGAATTATCTTTGTGGGTCGCGGCTTCATAGGCTGCGGAAAAAGTCAATTCAAAGCGGCTTTTAGTAGCACAGGCACTCTTGCCTGTGCGGGTTTTGCTCCGCTTATCATCGATGCACAGCCAAGAGTGGCTGTGCTACTTGACTTTTTCCGCAGCCTCTTCAGCCGCGACATTTCAGGGCCGAAAATCAAAGGCTTCAGCCTCTGAAGTCTGGTCACTTGATCTCGATCAATTCCAGCGCCTCGCGACTCGGACCTTCAATCATGACGGCGCGCGTATCGCCAAACTTGTAGGGCTGTTCGAGGAACGTGACTCCCTCTCTCCGCAGTTTGGCGATCCAGGCGTCAAGATTGCTGACGCTCAACGCGATGTGGTCGGCCAAATGTCCACGCGTGCTCACGAGCGGGCGGTCTCCTTGACGCTCGTACCAATTCATCGCCACATCATCGAAGAGCACGCCTGCTGAAGGCTGGCGGATCATTCCCTCCTTTTCGAGCGCTGGCCAACTTCGTTCGCTGCGCTGCATCTTACAATCGCCCTCGGTGTGCGGCGTCTGCCCGGCGACATTCTGGCTCACTGGCGCGTTGAGGTGCTTCTGGTACCACAGTTGCGCGCAAAACGGATCTTCCTGGTACATGTGCACGTGGTTGAAGCGCTCCACCGGCATGTCGCCCTGGTATTCCACGATGGCCCGGTCGGGGCCTTGCAGATACGCGAAGCCGGCGCCCCCGCGCGGCTCGACGCCCTTGGCCTTGGCTTCCGCGATCTGCGCCTTGGTCAGCCCTAACACGCCTCCTGTCCCCGGCCAGGTATCGCTACTGATGAGCACGGAGCCGCCTTCATCTGTCGTGTACAGCGGCAGCAGGTGAACGTCTTTCCGTTGTTTGTACATTTCGAGATTGTGGCGCACATCGACGACATGCCAACCGAAGTGCCAGATTGCGGTCTGCGGTTCGATTGGAGGCGGCACACTGACCTTCGTGAATAGCACATAAACTTTGCCCGCTTTCAGCGCCGGAAAGCCCGCGACACTCGCCTTCGTCGTGCTCGGGAACTGCTTCATGTAGAAATCGATCGCCGCGTCCGGGTCCATCGAATTGAGGTGCAGATGATGGAATCCTGGCGCAGGAAGTGCATCCGCTTGGCCTTTAGTTTGCGCGCGGCCCGCCTGCGCGAATATCACGCCGAGAATTGCAGCTAGCAGGAGTGTTTTTGTTTTCACAAAATTACCCTCGCGATACAGGAATCGGAATTCACAATTTCAATTCCATCCGTGAGCAAACCATATGCCAGCCGCGCCCTTGCGTCAATCACCAGGAGTACTCAGCGTAAGCGCAGGAATCTCCGATTGCATTTTGCCCTATTCTGGGGCAGGTGTGGAGGAGGAAGGAGAAACGCAAAGTAACGTCATTTGTGGATCGATCAGCAGTCGCTTGGGGAGGGCCGCGGTCACGAATTGAAACGAAGTTTCTTCGCCCGATGTCACGACGTGGCCCAACAGCGCCGGCTTCGAGCTTTGCGCCTGCCCGTAAATCGGCACGCGGAGAACGAAATCGTCAGGAACATTTTTCTGAATCAATTTGCCCCGTACGAGGAAGCCCTTTAGGCCAGGCCGCACGGTGTACTCCAATTCGTAGGACGGAACTCCCGTCGACCGCACGAATTGTTCGAAGAACCAATCCATCGAATGTCCGCCTTCGAGGGCCATGGCGGGCGTCATGACGCGCTCGACGGCCTTTTGAAAGTCGTCCGTACTCAGGGCGCGATAACGGTGCGATTCCAGCAGGCCGTGCAACAGCCCGATGAAACGTTCGTCCGGATTCTTCGAGGCAGAGTCCTGCAGCATGATGCGCAGCATGTGGAATATCCAGGAGCCCTTGCCGTAAATGATTTTTTCGTAAGCGCCGGGGTTACGCGAAGAATTCAAGCGGACACCGTGCACCAGAGGGCCTGCGTCGTCCACCGTGTTTTCCTGACCCGAAACTCGTGAAGTCAGGTCTTTGCGATAGAGATCGAGCCAGTGCGCCAGCAAGTGGTCGCCAGGCTTCTGCGCATCGGCGCCCACCAGTGCAATGTAGTTCGCCAATCCTTCCGTGAGCCACTGGTCGCGGTAGCTGTCCCAGCCGACGACGTTTCCCCACCACTGATGCGCGACCTCGTGGTAGGGAATAATTTCATTGAAGGTTTCCTGTGCGTTGCCGCTCAATCCGGCGCGTTGCTGCGTCGTACCCGGCACGAATGAAAGTGACGGCAAATAGAGGAGTCCTGGGAAGCCCTGCCCGATGGCCCCTGGAACTTGAGACACCACGAGCTGCTGAAACGGGAAAGGCCCCATCCATTGTTTTTCGAAGCGCATCGCTTCGGCGATTTCCTGGCCCAGCTCCTTTAGCGGATCGCCGAGCAACGCAGGCGGGTCTTCGCCAAAAGCTGCGGGGGGGCTCAGGCGTCTCCTACGTCTCATCGTGGGCAAGGGCCCCATGCTTGGCTGCGAATGGAGCTGATCCGCAAGGGCTCTTGCGAGCGCCGAATTCGTGGCCATCTGGATTTTGACGCCTTCGACGGCCTCGATATTTTCGATGTGGTAGTCGCCCAAGTTGAAACCGGCGAGCACGGCTGGCCCTTCCGACCGCCAGCGGCCCACGCGCCGGTCGCCTTCCTGATGCTCTTCGATCTTCTGTCCCGTTGCCACCAGCTCAAGTTTTCGCGGCCAGTGGAAAGTGGTGTCGAATTGCGCGAACTGCGCCATTCCCGCGAAATGCGGATACCAGATCCCGCGGCCTCCCACGAAGTACACGCCGTTTCCGGCGTCGCTGATCACGTTCCCGCGGTAAGTCAATCGAATGCGACAGAGCTCGCCCGCGCGCGGCGGCTCCGGCAGGAACACTAGCATCAAGTCGTTGCCGTGCTGGGCCAGTTGGTTCCGGCTGAGGGCTTCATTCTGAAAGAAATCGAGGGCATGGCCCTCCGCATCCTCGGCGGATTGCACTGTAAGGAAGCGCGACAGTTCCAGCACAATCGCGCGGTCTCCATTTCCGCTGGCTCGCATTTCGAGTGTGGTTGTGCCCTCGAGCGTTGTGTCGTTCTCAATCGTTGTGTCGATCGTGTAGGAAACCGGCTCGAAAGCAGGGGTCGCATGCGAAGGGGTGTTCGAGTCCACAAAGGAAGCCCAGACGTCGTAAAAATGATTTCCGGCTGCCCAACGGTCTTGTCCGATCATTACGGTATCGGTTCTGCGGCCGTCGATGAGGAGATCAAACGCGCCTAAACGCTCATCCAGGAGTTCGGCGTAGAAATAGGGGACCGGTGTTTGGGACAGCCAATCCACGAGCAGGCGTGCAGATTGTTCGGGGTTCAGGTTCGTGAGGGACTTGTCCCAATTGCTCGCGAATTCGTCAGCGTTCATAGGGTTGGCGCCGGCGCGCCGCAATTGGTCGAGAATTTCTTCGGCCGACCCGTCGTCGAAACGCAAGTAGGCGCGCGAAAAACTCTGATCGAGCAACGGAACGCCCAAAAAATGTACGAGCGATTGCTTTTCGGCGGGATCGCGCAGATTCGCGCTCACGTGGCCCCGGCCGGAAAACATAACGCCCGTGACGCGGCCGTCATAGGCCTGCAGGAAACCGAGAATTCCTTCGGAGAAGATCAGACTGACAGTGTCACGGCGCAGGCGGATCTCACTCACTGCGTAAATCTGGGCGCTGTCAACGCGCAGCGCGTTCAGCGCCTGATAGATTTCCCTGGGACTCTGCGTCGCATCGGCAAGGCCCGAGCTCCCCGCACCTTGGGAGGCAAAACACGCTCCTATTGTCACCGAAGCCGCAAGAACCGCTCGGAGCACCGTCTTCATGGTTGCTCGACTGTAGCAATATTGGGCATCAGGCAGCAAGGTGCTGCCGGAGCCGAGAGCCGTGCTTGGTAGAATAGGTTTATGAGGTCCCGCGCAGGGCATACTCTTGGGTTATACGTGGCCGTCTGTCTTGCCGCCGCGCTGCCGCGGACTGCGTTTGCTGACACCATCTATCTAAAGAACGGTAGAAAAATAACCGCGACTCACGTGGTGCAGGAAAACGGGCAGGTAAGCTACGAGACCTCGGCTGGCCGCCTGAGCCTGCCTGTTTCCATCGTGGATAAGGTCGTGCGCGAAGCCGAGCCGCTGGACTCCACGCCTGGACCGGCGGCGGACAAGGCTGCCCACCTGCCGATTGCGCCGCCAAACATGTTGAATCGGCCGGCCAATGAGGATGTTGCACGCGCCATGGTGCGCGATGGTTCGATTGACCTGGCCTTACTCGGGAAACTCGAATCAGAGGCGGACGCCAATCCTTCACCCACCGCGATAGGCCGTGTTGTCGCTGCTGAGACAGCCGCGGCACAATTCGGAATCAGCGTAGGCGATTACGAACGAGCGGCATCACACTACAACGCTGCGCTCCGCTACGCTCCTGACAACGTCGGGGTGTTGCTTGAAGCCGCATATCTCCACCTCCGTCGAAGCGAGTATTCGGCGGCGCTCAATCTCCTTGACCACGCGCGGCGGATAGAACCCGATTCCCCGGACGTTGCCAAGCTGGCCGGCTGGGCGTACTACGGATTGAACCATACCGATGATGCCGTGTCGGAATGGAAGCGCGGCCTGGCGCTGAAGCCCGATGCGGAGGTGCAGGACGCGCTCCAGAAGGCCGAGCGCGATGCGCAAGAGGAATCCACATACCGCGAAGGCGAAACTTCTCATTTCCGCTTGCGCTACAACGGTGGCGCCGCGCCTGAACTGGCGCGAGACGTCCTGCGAACCCTCGAAATTGAATTTGACGAAATTTCCTCAACCCTGAACTATGTTCCGCCCGAGCCAATTGGCGTGATTTTGTACACCAATCAGGCGTTCATGGATATCACCCGCGCGCCCAGCTGGGTGGGAGCGCTCAATGACGGCCGCATTCGCGTGCCCGTCGAAGGCTTGTCGAGCATGACCGACGAGCTGGCGCGCGTCCTCAAACATGAACTCACACACAGTTTCGTCGCCCAGAAAACGAGCAACCGGTGTCCCGTGTGGCTCCAGGAAGGCATCGCGCAATACATGGAAGGAAAACGCAGTCGCGGCGCCGCCGGGGCGCTCTCCGCCGCCTACGAGAAGCACATGGAATTTTCTCTGGCCTCCTACGAAACCTCGTGGATGAATCTATCCAAGGATACCGCCTCCACAGCGTATGCGTGGTCGCTCGCAACCGTCGAAACGATTGTGTACGTGGAGGGCATGGTCAGCATCGAACGAATTCTCGATCGGATTGCCGCACAATCCGCGACCGAAGACGCGATACACGCGGTCCTCCGCGACTCCTACGCAGATCTCATGCAATCCACCGTGCAATATCTCCGCAAGGCGTACCTCTAATCCGCCTTTCTCACGACGAAAAGAGTGATGGAGCGGAAACTCCGAATTCTGTTAGTGAGCTCGGGGGTTTCGTGGCGCCGGCGTCGCGCCGGTGGGTTCTCAATCGGTCCATATCGCGCAAAATCGCCGGCGAGACGCCGGCGCCACAAGATCGCGGATTCTTTGCGAGACGTGTGGGTCAGCGCTCTTCCACCGGTTCAGGATGAATCGTGACGCGCGCGACCTGTGGAAATTTCTCCTTCACGCGGTCTTCCAGCGCGGCCGTCACGTCGTGGATTTGCGTGATCGGCAAGCTGCCATCCATCGCGCAATGGCAGGAGGCCAGAATCTTGTGCTCCACCTGGCGGACGTGCACTTCATGGCAATCCACAAGCTCGTGGTATTCGCGCGGCAGGGTGTTGATGTAAACCTCGATGGCGCGGCCGAGTCCGGTCATTTCCCCGCGCTGGCCATCCACGGACGCGATGTGCGTCCCCAGCGGCTCGATGTGGATATTCACAATCGGAGCCGCGCCACTCGCCGGAGCGGACACGTCGCCCAGCGTGCGGATTTCTTCCTCGAGTTCCGAAGCGCGGCGGTGGGCGTCTCGCAGGCTCAGTTGTTCGGGCACTTCCAGATGCATCTCGATGAACAACCGCCCCTCAAGATGGTGCGCGGAAAGCTCATGGACGGAAAGGCCGCGTCGCGCGGCGATCACGCGAATCCTGTCGAACAAGTGCTCTCCCGCCACGGCGCGCGGTTCCATGTGCACCATCACGTCCGCGGGAACAATTTCGGCGACGCGGTGTTCGACGGCGTCTGAAATGGCGTGCACCTGCTCGAAGCTCGCCGAGCGCGGCACGCTGATGGTGACGTCCACGAAGTGCTGGTTCCCTGCTCGCCGCACGCGGACGCGCTCCGTCGATATCACGCCATCCATGCTCGCCACGGCCGTAGCAACGCGCTGCTGCAGGCCTGCGGGAGCCGCGTCGAGCAGCGCGTCCAGCGTGCGCTTTCCCAGCCGCGAGCCGATCCAAATCACGATCGCAGCAACGACGAGCGCGGCGATAGGATCGGCGTTTTGCAGCCACGTGACGCCCGTCCTCTGTCCGATCCACACCGCGCCCATGCCCAGAATCACGACAAATGTGCTCCACACGTCGGTCGAGAAATGCAGCGCATCGGCCTCCAGGGCTTCACTGGGATATTCGCGAGCTACACGCGCGAGCGCGCGCGAGCGGATTAAATCAATTCCCATCGCGAAACCCAGAATCAACATGACCAAAAGGCTTGGTTCCAGGTGCACTCGTCTATAAAGAAGGCGAACAAATGCTTCGACGATGATGTAAACCGAAGTGACCAGCAGCAGGCCGGTTTCGACGAACGCGGAGAAACTCTCGATCTTGCCATGTCCGTAAGTATGGTCGGAATCGGCAGGCCGGTCCGACACCCGCACCGAAAACCACGTCAGGATCGCGGCAATCAGATCGAGCCCCGAGTGCAGGGCTTCGGAAAGAATTCCGAGGCTCCCGGTCGCCACAGCAAGAAACACTTTGAGCCCCACCAAAACGAGTGCGGAGCCGATCGACCCAAGCGCCGCCATCTGCTTGACCGAGCTGGGAGTGCGTGTGATAGACGATCCTCGAAAGGATTATACGATGGGTTGTTACGGTTCGCGCACGCAGTGACGGCCGCCGGATCTGTTCCTCGTTCTTCTCGCGATTGGCGGGATTCACAACAAATGGTGCGATGGAGAACCTGGAGGCGAAAGCTACATCGCGAACTGAATATTTTCCAGTGCCAATTGGCGTGATATCCGCCGAGCGGTTTCCTTTACCACGACGGCAATCGACGCGATTTTTGCATCATGCAATTCGTCAACCGTGCCGGTGAGGCAGATTGCCACCGCCGTTCTCCCCAGTTGATCGAAAATGGGAGCGCCAACGCAACGCCATCCCGGCCTGCACTCCTCATCATCCACCGCATAACCCTGCCTGCGTACTTCGTCCAACTTGGTCAAGAGCCGCGGCATCGTGGTGATCGTTCGAGGTCCGAATTTGTGAAGGTCGAGGTCGGGCAGAAACGCTTCCAGAGCGGGCCTGGGACGCCAGGCCAGCAGCGCCTTCCCCACGCTCGAGGAGTGCAACGGGACGCGCTCCCCCACGGCCCGCGTCCTATCTATTTTGAAATATCTTCGCGCCACAATTTTTTCGAGATGCACGGCTTCGCGCTGGCCCAAAATCGCGAGATGGCAGGTCAGATCAACTTGGTCCGCCAACACGCGCATAAATGGCAGCGCCAGATCCCGAATGTCGGAGGTCTCCAGCACCTTTCGCCCCAGGGTGAGAACATTGGCGCCGAGTTTATAGCGTCCGTTATCCGAATAGCGGCAGACATATCCGCGCCCCTGCAAGACCCGCAGAATCGAACTGGCAGAACTTTTTGGGATTCCTAGACGCCGGGCAAGATAGGAATTTGAAAGACCAGAATCGCGTTCGGAAATCGCTTCCAGAATATCCAGAGCTCGATCAACTGCCGGACTCTCTTTCTTTCCACCCATGGGACCCTCCGGAAGACTCGCCTCTTCAGGCTTTCACCCAGCGTCACTGAAGAGGACTTTTTATCTTCCGTTCGAGCTCGAGAAAATTCCCAGAAACAATGCGCTTAATGTATGCACGACAGAGGAATTTTACAAATGATTGGACGGGGCAGTAGCGATTCGGGTTGCAAAGAAACGTGCGTTCTGTCCGAAATCGAAATGAGTCAATACTTGCCTGGCAGGAAATTCAACTGGGCAAGGGTTCCTCAAGAATTATACGCGTGACGCCGGTTCCTCCGGGTGGATCAGAGGGACGGCCGTCGCGCACACGAGCAGCGCAAATCCACCGAGCGCCACGAAGCTGGCCCTGAAAGTGCCAGTCAAGTCCGCCAAGTGCCCCACCAGCGGAGCGCCGGCCAGGATCATGACGATGCCTACCATATTCACCAGACCCATGGCCGCTCCGGTCCGCCCTGGGAATAGCGCTCCCGCGCGCGAGAACATGGCCGCGTAGGGCAGCCCGCAGCCGATCCCAATCAGGATCACCGCCATCAACGCGGGGCCAAAAGAAATCGAGGGGAACACGAACACGAAACAGCCCAGAGCGATCATCATCAGGCTGCCGACGAAGAGTGGACGGATGCCCATGTGCTGGCGCAGTGCGCCACCGAGCGGCCGGGACACTATGCCGAGCAGAAGTACAAGCGATCCAATGAGTCCCGCCCGAGTGGCAGGAACGTTCAAGACCTTCGTCAGCATGACGACCACCCACGAGCCCACGATCAAGGAAATGCTGAATGTGGCCATCTGCACGAATCCTAGCACCCAGAGCTGCGGCGCCAGGAGCATCTCGGTGAAACGGCCGGCTGCGGAGGCGGTGGCTGCGACGGGTGGCGCAGTGGTCAGCCAGATGATCGCTGCGGTCAGCGCCATTCCGGCAGACACGAGAAATGTCGCTCGCCATCCAGCCAAAAGGTAAAGCCTGGGCACAGCCAGAATCACGAAGCCTGCGCCTAGCTGGATGGAGCCGCCAAAAAAACCCTGTGCCGTATGCAGCCGCGGTCCGGCCGCCGCATTGTGAACGTATCGTGCGCCGCCCACAAAGCAGACGCCGGTCCCCATGCCGGTGAAAATCTTGCACAACAGCAACTGCCAATACGCGCCTGCGAATGCCATCCCGATGTTTCCGAGGGCCACCCACGCGAGGGCAAACAGAAGTACGCGCTTGGAGCCGAGCCGGTCGACGAGATGTCCGCCGGGAATCTGCATACCCGCGTGAGTGGCGAAGATGCCGGTCGTTAGGAACCCGGCCAGCGCCTGGTTGAAGCCGAACTCTCGCATCAGCGCGGGCGCAAGAGGTGCGTGATTGGTGTAATTGGCGGAGTAGGCGAACGCGACGATGCACCCGCAAATCACCGCCACGCGCTGCTGTGCGGCGGACAATCCCGCGGGGCCCGCGGCACTCGAAACTTGAGAATCCTGCAGAACACTCATACGCGCACTTCTCGCTCTAGTGGTTTGTCCATGATCGTCTGCATTTTGGGGGCGAAAGTCATTTATTCACGGATTCTGGTGCTGTCCTAATTTGAAAGTCTTGGACGCTAGGAGGGCCGAGCTTCAGCTCGGCCATTCCGTTCGAGCGAAACTCGGGGCTTCAGCCCCTGAAGCTTCAGGGCTTAAAAGGGCAATAATATAGTTGACGAATCAAGATAAAGTCAGCCATATTAGGAAAGTGATTGCCCTTTGCAGTCCCCAAAAGATAATACCCCATCCTGGTGGGGCGAAGAGAGTTTCTTGATGGCCGTGGACCTCGGGTTCGATGAGGGTGGGAGCGGCGACACCTTGCTAGTGTCCGTACAAGTTGGCGTGACGGAACAAGCCAGGAAATTTAAGAAGCAATGGACACGCCGATTGGGAGACTTGGTGTATTTTCACTCTAAGGATTTCAATAATTATACGTCTGGTGTTTTTACAAAGGCTGGGCTTACGAGACCACAGAGACAAGTACTCCTAAAAGATTTAGCGCAACTCATTCGCAGTCGCCTCTTTCTTGGCATCATCGGGAAAGTCAGTAAATCGGAATACGATGAGAACACTACCCAGGATTTTCGGTCACTGCACGGCACCGCTTATGGATTTCTGATTCTTATGTGTATGCTCGTAACATATCATCGAGTGGCTGATTTAGAAATGAGCCCAGAATTCAATATCTTGGTTGAGGACGGCCACCGCAATTCTCAGCAAGTCGCGCAAATATTAAAGAAGTTGCAGTTACCATCTGGCGTGAAGATTTTGACAAGCGGATTAGGTTCTAAAAAAGACCATCCGATTTTACAGGCTAGTGACATGCTTGCGTACTCGCAATGGCAAGGCGTTATCAATGGCGACCAAACTATATGGACGGCCTTACATAGGCCGGAAACGGTCCAATACCGTCCCTGGGTAATAGATTGTGATAGTGAAGTCATTCAATCATTTGTCCGTGGTAATCAGCCGAAACGATTCCTTAAGGATGCAAAATGAGCAAGGAATACCAGACCTTCGATAAAGCCATGCGGCGACTAATAAAAGTTACGCATGATGAGGTCAAAGCCAAACTAGATGCAGAGAAGGCAACAAAAAAGCGGAAGTCTAAGAAACCTTCCGCTTCGGGCCACGCTTGAGACGTTCAAGCCATCGGAGATTGGTCATCCGTCGTACCCACCTTGCCAGTCAGTTCGGCATAGGTGAGACGCTTGCCAAGAACATGAGAGAGCACAAACTCAAATCGCCCGCTATCGTTCATCGGCTGTTTGCGCTGGTTGTATCGGAATGCTTGTTCGTCCAGATAGCGGAACAAGTGAAATGGTTCGACGCTCACATAGGTTCCCTTGAGTCCGCGCTTGAACAGGCTCCAGAAGTTCTCCATCCCGTTGGTGTGGACCTGCCCCTTCACGTAAGCAACGGCATGGTCAATCATTTGGTGTCTGTACTGTTCTTCAAGGCCGTGGTAAGCGAACACGGAATCGGTGTAGAGATCGGAACCTTCCGCAATGTGCTTGCGAACCTGTGGTTGAACGTCCACCTTGCGGGTAGTCGGGATGACTTCGACGCGGACTTCCCCGCCACGTTCCAATGCTCCCCAGACAGGTTGCTTTCCCTTTGGCCCGGTGCTAGAGATTCGGCGTTTGCGAGTGGACAAGTGCATATTGATGGCCTTGCCGCCGATGTAGGTTTCGTCTGCCTCGACTGCGCTGCCGGAGCCGCCAATCTTCCCGAGGGAATTATTCTGCATTGCGAGACGGATGCGGTGCATCATGAACCATGCCGACTTCTGAGTGACGCCAATCGCGCGGGCCACTTCGTAAGAACTGACACCATTCTTGCAATTCGCAATCATCCAGACGGCAGTCAGCCACTTGTCCAAAGAGATCGGCGAATCCTCAAAGATAGTCCCGACTTTCGCGGAGAATTGCCGTTTGGCGTGGACGCTCTTGCACTGCCACTTGCTCTGATTGGCAAGGAATCGCGCATCGGTGCGCCCGCAGGTCGGGCAAACAACGCCGCTCGGCCATCGCAGCTTGACCATGTAGTCCAAGCTATTCTTGGGATTGGAGAAGAAAACGATTGCTTGCTGGAGTGTCTTTGGCTTGGTCATGTTGTTCACCTAAGCCAAAGTATAGGGGAAAGGGCTTGATTTGTCAAGTATATTATTGCCCTTAAAAGCCCGTCTTAAATCGTCCTGTACGTCGGGGCTGAAGCCCCGACCTCCTGAAATACAATCATGCGAACACCTTGATTGCGTCACAGAGCCATTTCGCTGGGCCGCAGCGCCAGCGCCAGAACCGCGCCGACAATCGAAAGCACAGACATCTGAATCATGCCTGCCATTGGCCAACCATGATTGGCTTCGATCCAACCCATCAAAGAGCCGGCGAATGCAGCGGCCGCATAAAGACTGGTCACGAACATCCCCGATGCCCGGTTCGCCAAACTGCCTCGCACCGCTTTGACGTGATATCCGGCAAGATTCACATACAGGATGGCGCTCGCGATCACACCGTAAGCGCAGGTCATGATTCGCGCAATCACAACAGATTGCGAAGCGCCGTGGAAAAACAGATACCCCAGCACCGCGCTGCACAGAAAAGCTCCCATGAGCAGGAAGCGCGGGGACATGCGATCGCCGAGCCAGCCGCAGAATATCGAGGTAAGAGCTCCGATGCCGAAAAACCCGATGACCCCTGCCGCAGTCCGCGGCGGATAATGCAGGCCCTCTCGCAAATACAATGTGTACATGCCGAGAAATCCGTACATGCTGAATCCGTGAAGCATACTCAAGACTGTCAGGATGATTGAATTCCTATTCACGAGACTCGACGCCCCGCCGGCGTCTTTGCGAGCCTCGGCGGTGCGACGGGTCTCCGAGAACCAGGTGCGAACAAAGAGGAGGATTAGGGCCAGCGTAACGAAACCGAACAACCCAAATGCGATCATCGGGGCGTGCCACGTTTTGTACGACACCAGGTATGCGCTGGCTAAAATCGGCGCATAGAACCCGCCGATCCCGTAGGAAAAATTCACCGAACCAATCGCCGCCGCGCGGTACTTAATAAAATAGCTTGCCGCCAGCGCGAATATGGACGTCGCCAGCATGGCCATGCCGATGCCCGTCACAGCCAGGCAGAACAGCATCGTCCAGAACCCCGTGGCGACGGTGGTCAACATCGTGGCCCCGGAGAAAATAGCGATGCCCAACATCAGGACTGTCTTGCGCGAAAATCGCGACAGCAGAAATCCCGTGGGTAACCCGCCTATCCCTAAGCCCAATGTAAAAATCGTGGAGAGCAATCCGATCGTAGGGACGGAAAAACCAAACTCTTTGCGCACGTCGGAATTGAGGAACGGGAAAAGGTAGCGGTCCGCCGCCATCAGCGAATACGCCACCAGCAGCACACAGTACATCGCGATGGCGGTACTGCGCGTGCCCGTCTGGCTTTCTGCTGAACTTACCTGAGTTGCGGCGACTCGGTCGTGAATTTGCTTTGCCTCCAGCTGGCGCTGAGCGGAGCGCGGCCAACTCCTACCGGGGGTTCTCCAGGATGATTTTCATCCGGCGGTCTTCGTCCGATTCGAGCATCCCGATCGCCGACGCCAAATCAGACAGCGAGAGAACATGGGTCACCAGCGGCTTAAGCTTCAGAACGCCCCGAGCCGCCAAGTCGATCGAAGCGGGAAAATCTTCACTCTTCGCGGCCCGCGTATTCACGATCTTGAGTTCCTTGAAATATAATTGATAAAAGGGTAAAGTCGCCTGCGTCGCAGACGTAGTCCCGAACAAAAGCAACGTTCCGCCCAGCCGGGCCATGGAAATCCCATCCGCGATGGCAGACACGATGCCGGTCGATTCAATGACGAGATCCGCGCCCCGGCCGTCGGTAGCGTCCATGACGCCGCGCACTGCATCCGGCCCGCTTGGCAGCGTCAAGTCCGCGCCGAGGTCCTGCGCGAGGCTTCGCTTCCACGCGCTGCGCGTGATCCCAATCACCGGATAGGCTCCCCAGGCTTTGGCCAACTGGATGTGAACTTGCCCGGTCACTCCGAGGCCCACTACGACAACGGATTGTCCGGGGAAAGTGTTGACCAGGCGGTGGGCATGCAAACAGACCGTGACGACCTGGATCAACGGGGCCGTCTGGTTATCGATCGCATCCGGCAGAGGGTAAACGTGACTGCGGGGAGCCACAAGGTAATCCGCAAAGCCGCCATCCGCGTCCCGTCCCAGGAGGGCGCCGTTCGGACACAGACTAGTCTGGCCGGCCCGGCAATTGAAGCACATGCCACAGAAAATTGCCGGGTCAACGATGACACGCTGGCCCCGCCGCAGTGTATCATCGTCTCCCTCAACAACCTCGCCGATCATCTCGTGTCCCATGATCAACGGATGGCGAACGGGAATAGCGCCTTTGTAGATCTTCAGGTCCGTGCCACAGATGCCACTGTTGGTTACACGGACCAGGACCTCATTGTGGCCCGGCACGGGCCGCTCGACTTCGCCGACACCCAGCTCATGCGGGGCTGTGAGAACCATTGCCTTCATGGAAAGACTCGTTCCTCGGGCGGCTACCTAGTCGCCTTTTGCGGCGCTGGCGACACTATTCGGAATAGTTGTGGCCACAATGTTGCGAAATTCCGCGTCTGTCAGCAGCCGCTTATGCCGTAGCGAGAAATCCTTGACGGCAGATACTACGCGCATGGCCTCTTCTTCGGTGAACTGAACGCCGAGATTTTTCAGTCCATTCTTCACTGAGTCGATGCCGCTTCCCTTTCCCATGACCACTTTCACGCGCGATTGGCCAACGACATCCCAATGGAAGGGGAAAAGCTCCGTGGCGTTTTCGTCGCCGCAGTTTTGATACCAACTGGCGATGATCCCCGACTCGATTTGGAATAGGGCGTCGCCGACAACCTGCCTGTTGCTGGGAACCGCGTGCCCCGAAAGCTGCTGCACTAGTTTGGCAAGGCTATAGAACTTGTCATGTTTCAGGCCGGTATCGATCCCGTAGAGGGTCAGAAGCGCCATCGCGGTATCTTCCATGGGTGTGTTCCCGGCGCGTTCGCCGATTCCCAGCACGGTGGAGTGGACGACTTCGACGCCTTCCGCCAACGCCAGGATCGTGTTGGCTACGCCCATTCCAAAATCCATGTGAAAGTGGGCCTCCAGCCGCTTGTTGATGCGCGCTTTCACCGAGCGCACGAAGTATTGAATGGAATGCGGTGACAACACGCCGAAGGTGTCGACGAGCGCGAGGGCGTCCATGTGGCCTTCGTTGGCAACGCGCAGGATCAGATCCAGCACCCATTTCATTTCCGCGCGGGAAAAATCAATGGGGAAGAATACGACCTCAAGACCATTCGCGTGAGCGAATGCGGTCGCCTCGATCGACAGATCGATGGCCTTCTCGAGCGGCCATTTATACGCGTACTTGATGATGTGCTCGCTGGAGGGCACCTCCATCACGATTCCGGAGACGCCGCAATCGAGCGCACGTTTCACGTCGTCCACCATGCAGCGGGAAAACGCGAAAATCTGAGGGCCGAGTTTTCGCTTCACGATTTCCTTGATGGCCGCCTCGTCGCTTGGCGATACAACCGGCATACCCGCTTCAATCCGGTGGACTCCTGCTTCCGCGAGCCCTTCCGCGATCCTAATCTTGTCGTCCTTCGTGAAGATGACTCCGGTCTGTTGCTCACCGTCCCGCAAAGTAACGTCATGAAACTTGATTTGCTTCGCGAAATGAAGCTGCGAACGAACTGATTCCTCGAAGTTCCAGGGACTTACAAACCACTTATCCGTTTTCCACGGCTGATTTGACATGATGACTTCCTCCAGGAAATTAAGATCTAGAAACTATCTCACGAATCGGTTGGTACCAAATTTTCTCCGCTCGAGAACTCGGCTACGATTACGCGCCAACGGCGCGGAGCTTGCCAGCCCGGGGCAACGCCCCGGGAACGTGTCCGCGTACATATTCCGCCCTGCAAGGGCGGAGGATCCTGCGCCCTTGCAGGGCGCTCCGTCCGATTCTAAAACCCAGGGCGTTGCCCTGGGTTGAAGTGCCGCGGCGCCTTCTGCGCCGGAGTCAAAGTCGAGCAATTCCAAATCCACGGGCCTAGATGGTTAGCCACTAGGAGATGGCGTCTAGCTGCTTCGCGCAGCCTTCAAAACTTCCGGATTTACCGGATTGCGAGCGGGCTGGCCGCTCAGGACGCGAACGACTTCTTCGGCGGCCTTGGTTTGCAGATCCTCAAGCGCTTCGACCGAGTAAAAACTCGTGTGCGGCGTCAGGATTACGTTGTCGCGGCCGAATAGCGGTGAACCGGTGGGCGGCTCCTTCTCCAGGACATCGAGCGCCGCGCCGGCCAGTTGTCCCGCATCGAGAGCCTGCGCCAGCGCCGTTTCATCCACCACGGGTCCGCGCGAGGTGTTTACGATAACTGCCCCAGGTTTCATCTTACGAAATACATCCGCGTTAAACAAATGGTGCGTCTCCGGCAGGAGCGGCGTATGAATCGAGATGTAGTCCGACATCCGTACCAACTGATCGAACTCTACCCGCTCGACCCCTGCCTGGTCCAGCACCGTTTGCGGGATGTAGGGGTCGAAGGTTACAACCCGCAACCCGAACGATTTTGCCTTCGGCGCCACGAGCTGAGGGATCCTTCCGAATCCCACCAGCCCTAGAATTGTCCCGCGCAGCCGGTGGATCGGAACCACCGCGGGCATCTCCCACCGCCCGGCATGCGCCCGCGCGCTGGAAAACGGAATCTTGCGCACCAGCGACAGCAGCAGCGCCATCGCGTGGTCGGAAACCTCATCAATGCAGTAGTCCGGCACTTTCGTCACGACGATTCCTGAGGCCGTCGCCGCGGCGATATCCACATTGTCCACGCCGATCCCGAATCGCGAGATGATCCGGCAGCGCTTCATCTGCCCAATCATTTCCGCGGTGATCTTCGCGTAGGTCACGAGAAGCGCGTCCGCGTCGCGGGCCGCTTCCACGATGCCCTCGGGCGTGGGCTGCGCGGCCATGCGCAACTCGGCCCCGACCCGCGACACAACGCCGCGGGCCAGGTCCAGGTTAGGAAAAACCGAATCAGAAACAGCGACCAGTGGTTGGGCCATGATTAACGCTTCATCGCCTCTTCCATGTGTTCCATCAAGGTGAACACCACCGGGCCTTTGCCGGAAACGAGCACGTTCTCTTCCAGGCGGCAGGTCTGCTGCAATCCGGGGTGTCCGGCGAAAGTTTCGATGGCGAAGTACATGTTCTCTTTGATCTCCGCCGGGAATTTCATCGAATAGGCCCGCGACATCCACATGCCTTCATACAATGTGATGCCGATGCTGTGCGCGAACTGCTGCAGCGTCACGGTTCCGTATTTGTCGTCGTCATATTCGGGGAAGGCCGCGACCACGTCTGCCGTCGTATTTCCGGGGCGCAGCTTTTCGAGGCCGGCGTACATCGAGTCGTACACTTCCCTATACAGATCGATCTCTTTCTGGGTCATCTTCATTCCTTGCGCCCCGCCGCACTTGAAGCAACGTACGAAGTCGATGAAGTAGCCCGAGGGACCCACAGCGTTGATGTCCACGATCACCAAGTCACCCTGACGAATCAGTTTGTCGGTTGCCCAGCGCCGGTACGGACTGGTGTTACCTCCGGACGCCACGATGATGTCGTAGATGATCTCGCAGCCGCGTTCGAGCATGAACTGATGGACATTGGCTTCGATTTCCCGCTCGCGCACGCCGGGTTTCAGCCACTCGTACTTGATCTTCCACATCGCCGCATCGCCGATGCTGGAGGCCTGCTTGAGCAATTCGATTTCATCGCGCGTCTTGACCACGCGGGCCTTCGATACAGCGGGCCAGCCATTGACAATCTTGATGCCGGTCTTCTGGAATGCTTCGAGCGACGGCATGTCAAAGTTGTCGATGCCGATTTGTTCCTTGGCGACCCCTTGCTCCTTCAACACGTCGACCACGCTCTCGGCCATGCGCCCGGCCATGTACGGCACCGCGCCTTCGGCCCACTGCCACGTGATCGCGGGACGAATCCGTCCCTCCATCCATGGCAAATCGATTTCCCCGCAATGGAGATCCGACCCTGCGGTTTCGAACAAAACGGGCTCGCCAGTGTGCGTCACCACCGCGTAGCGAATGTTAATGTTGTACTTCCAATTTCCCTGATACGACGCCGTGGCGTAACGGATGTTGGCTCCGGCGAAGAGCACCAGCGCCCCCAAATCCTGCGCCTTCATCGACGCGCGCAGTTTTTCCAAACGCTCTTTGCGCAACCGGTCAAAATCCACCCGATATTGCCAGTCCGCTCCCGTCTGGCTGTACAAGCGCCGCGGATCCCACTCGTGTGGCTGACCTAAGAATCTGGTGTCCATTATGTTTGAAACTCCCTTTCGTTAGGATGAAGTGACGTCCTAGTTTTTCAATTCGAATCTTCGCGTCAAACGGGCGAACGCAAAGTCTAACCTTAAACTTGAAATTTTGACACCTTAGCCTGCATCACGCCAAGCCAACCGCGTGGGATGCGCATACTTCTAGTATTTCTTGAAGTTTACCCCGCTCCAAGATTGATGGGACTTTTTAGTTCTTCGAGGCCGCACGCATCTACTTGGCCAACCGATGCGAAAGGGCGGCCCCGATTTACAGCCGCAGCTCGATGAAGACCAGATAGAAAGCCAAAGCCAAGCCGAAGAGCGCCACCAGAATACCTACGAGATCGACAACAAAACCGGCCGGTTCGAATTTCCCGGCTTCCAACTGCGCGCGCGTGCGACGGTAGCGAAGTAAGCCGGCGAGTGTCAAGAGCACCCCTGCGACAATCGCGATCGTGCCGAACCAAACCGAGAGCCCTGCCGTGGGCGGCGCGTGACCTTGAATTTGCATGAATTGCCGGACGGCGATGGCGAATCGGCCAATGGCAAAACCGAATACGACGAGCGCGATGCCGGTGCGTACCCAAGCGAGAAAGGTGCGCTCATTGGCAAGGTGATCGGCGACGCGATTGGTTTTTTCGCCGGCTGCGGGCGGGTTGTCGTTGGCTGTTGGACCCGGCATACATCCTCAGAAGGACGAGAAGGAAAATTAGAACGAGGGACTATTCTACGGCTTTTTCGGGCAGCGCACCGCCGCGTGTCTATGCTAACTTGAAGAGGGTGAAAAAACTCGTTGCCCCGCTCGCCGACCCTCTTTACTAGCGGTAGAATGTAGCCTAAACTGATGGTACTTCAGCGGTGGTGAGCGTAGCTCAGCTGGTAGAGCATCGGTCTGTGGCACCGAGGGTCGCGGGTTCAAACCCCGTCGCTCACCCCAACCAAGCCTGAAGAGCAAGAGGCGAACACTCGCAAGCATGGGGTACCGAGCATGGTGCGGATTGAGGGGAGGCACAATACCCAAACTAGTTGACACAGGGTGGGTGCTTGCAGGAGTCCGAGTGTTCACTCGGTTCGTCGTTGCTCGCCCGTTCTGGCCAGTTGCATGCGGCCCTTTTTCCTGTTGATGCTTCGGAGGAGAATATGAGTGTGACGGAATGGGTGTTAAAGGAAGGCGCGAAGCAGGGAGTGATGTACATCGTCAAGGTTGGGGCCGAGGGCGCGGGTGAGCCCGTTTGGCCACTTACTCTGGCGATCGAAGGTTACCGCTTCTTGAACGCTGCGATTGATGCTGATTCCGAGGCGGTGTGCAAAGAAGCTTCAGCAACCTACCTGAAGAATTGTCCGCACCTAAAAACAGTACCGACGACGTGCTCTCCTCCCACAATACGCTGCCACGAGGCCGCTCTTGCCTACCACGGGTGCGCATTCCTTTACAAGGGAACTCCTTTATTCCACCCAGAGTCGCACCTTGACACGAATCGCCTTGTGGCTAACGTTATCAGATATGATAATACAACGAAAAGGGCTGCATATTATAAGACATGGCACCTTTTACCTTGCCAGCGTTGTAGTAGAGACGAATTAGCATAACTCGGGGCGGGTGGTCCGGCATTTGTCATCGAGGGCGAACTTCGAGGTGGCCTGCCCTTCGTTTTGGAAGGGCGAGGCTTTTGGGCTTGCTAGAATTGGTGATGCGGGTTCAAACCCCGTCGCTCACCCCAAATTCCCTCAATGAGTATGCAGGTTCCACGGGTACAGGTTTTTTCGGTCGGTCACGAAATAATACGACAAACACTACCTCGGGAAGCACCCGAAAGCTGCGAAAACACTATTCAATCCCCGCTGGCGCGGCGATTCCTCGCTATTTCCCGACTCCGTTGATACTCCTGAAGGGGTCTTTCTTCTGGCGGGAAAATCTCATGAAAACCTTTGTGAAGGTTAGAAGCCATTTTTTGAACAGTCCCTGCGATGCGGTGTGCTGACTCAATCGTTTCGCGAAGTGCCTGCTTTAGCCTGACGGTTTTGTCACCGCTATTCTCGATGTACTTTTCGTCCGCCTCCCCACCCTCGTGCTCGTAGACGTGCCGACGGTGAAACATCAGCTTTGCGAATTCAATTTCATCAGCAGCAAGTCCATCCAGAATGTCGATGTCGAATGTTTGTCTGAGTTCGGCCGCAACCAGTTGCAGGTTGTGAAAGCGGACCTTCTCAAGTCTGTTCCTGCGGGCCGGAGTCAAAGGAACATGTTGGACTAGCTGCTTTACGTATTGGCTAACGAAAGAATCAAACGCAGCAACGGAGTCTCGAACGCACGCCTCGTACTGTCCTCTAGCGTTGATCCGGTCTCGAAGAGATTTGATCGTGGTGTCCGACAGCTCTTGAAGGTCGTTTCTGGTGCCACAGACCGTGCAGTAACCGAACGTGCCAAGAATGTCGTTGAAGCCGCCGCAAGCCTCGCATGTAAATCTATTCTGTTGGCTCAGTTCTGCATAGTAAAATGCGGGCTTTTCTGCAATTGAGGCATCAGCAGCATCGGCTACGGCGTCCATGTCGATGACGTACTCGCCGCCGACTTCCACGCCAAGTGCATCGTTCATTTTGGCGCAGAACTGCTGAACGTAAGACCTCTGCGCCGGCGTCAGGAAGTCGACGACACGTGCTCGAATACCACAGTAGGGGCAAACGTGTGCGTCCAGATCACTGCGCCAGTAGCCGTCGCAAGCCGGGCATTGACGGCCGAACTTGCCATCACTATCTGAGCCGATGAACACTTGATATGCACCTGGGACCGGTGGTGGGTCTATTCTTGAACCTATTCCTCCTAAGCTTATCTGGCAAAGTACGAGGCCCGGCGGGATCGCGTACACAGCGAACCAAGCGGCCGCATTTGGTCTACAGCCTTCCACCCTCAACTCGCACATTTGGCGACCAGTGGCGTCGACCTTGACGGTGATAGTTACTTTCCCGCCGCTGTGTGCAACCTCTCGGAACTCTTGTTGATCAGCCATACTCTAGTTTGCAACGCGTCTACCAGTTCCATCGGCCTTGTCTGTGACTCTCCGCTCCCTGTTTTCGCTTTGTTGCGCGCCATGTGCGCGGTCGCGCAACGTAATTCGAACGTCGGATTCGACACTCTTGAGTCTTGAAAAAATGATCGTGAAGACGGCAGTAATAGCTGCCCTCGAAACCGTGAGTAAGCGGGATCAGTTTCTGATCACTGTGAAGGCAGAGAGGACAGTACGGACCTCCGCTGCCGTCTATCTTCCAGTACATATTGTCGTTCTCAGGATGGCACACAAGCTCTCCCATCAGCTTTTCGAACGCCAGCTTTCCAGTGCGTTCCTCAGCTAGTTGGGCCTGAAGGGATTCGACCTGCTTCTGCAAATCTCGGTTCCTTTTGAACCAAGTTCGAACGTAGGTCCACGCGGACTGTGCGACCTTCTTTTCGACTACACCAGGGATTGGGTGCATACAGAGACCTTTCCGAGGCTGGGATTAAGAAACCCTAGTTAGGTAACAGTAGCACGGCTTGTGAGAAGTCGCTTGGACCACCTGACCGCGTAGTTTCCTTCATGCAAATCCCACGGGCGAACGAAATAGTGGCGGGGCTGGCGCACCCTTCACTGTGGCGGGCAAACTTCGGCATCCCTTACGCTTAGTTTTGGAAAGGTGGGGCTTTTCGCTCCAGCTTAGGGTGGTGACGCGGGTTCAAACCCCGTCGCTCACGCCAACCAATTTTGAAAAGTGAGAGGCTCCCGCTTGCTTCACAAGCACGGGCCATCCGGCAAATCCCCTCTCATGCATGGCGATGCTCCCATATGGCATTTACGGACCCATTCGCACCAATTTCTTCCACGTTTTGACGCGGGCGGAAATCTTCGCCTCACTTGAATTTTCGCTAACTTGCGACGGTACAGAAGGTTCCGGCGATGGCTCAACTATCGTCCGCGATAGTCCATGTGGCGAATCGATTGCTTGGATCAGTGCGAAGGAGAACAAGATGAAAACACAATCTATTTTCGCGAAAAGCATGCCTCGGGAGCAGGGATCTTCCGAGCAACCTCGAACGTCTTCAATGAGCCTGGGAAAGAGACTCGCCATCGCGATTGTCAGTCTAGCGATCTTGAGCGTCGGAATGTGGGTAGGCATTGAACAGGCCCTGCGGGCGACATCAGGCGCGAGATAAACTCAACCGGCCAGTACAACTAACCGACGGAATGTTTGCACCGCGGGCTCATTTTCATTGCGGCTGCGCTCCTCAATGATTCTTTGTGGCCTGTGCGTTCTGCTTTTCGGAATTTAATACAGCGCGGCCGAGCCGGAACCAGAGTTGGTTTCAGTGGCTAAAGCCACTCCCAGAAGGTCTTGTCACGGCCGGGCTTCAGCACCTGCATCTTCAGGGGTTAAAACCCCTGACCAGACAAAGCTTTTTGTCGGGACTCAAGTCCCGACCTCCCATCGAATCGCGCAATGCCAACTCCTTTCAAAGTAGGACAGTCCCTTTATAGTCTCTCATGTGCGCTAGAGGTGTTGCTCCTCGCGCCTGATTAAAAAACGTGGGTCGATAGGCCAAGAGTAACGCCGCCGAATCGAGCGCCTCGGTACGATCTTTGTGAAGTATAAAAATACAGCGAACAGAGTCTCCGTTTGGGCGGGGGATTTCATTGACGGTTGATAGTCGCCTGCCTATAATCCCGCACGCATCAAGCGAGGCGCAACACGATGAAGCGCAGCACGAGTCGAATACTTACAACTCACGTTGGCAGCCTGATCCGCCCGGCCCGGCTGCTCGAGTTCGTACGCGCACGGAAGAATGGGGAATCCGTTGACAAGCAGGCCTACGACAAATGTCTCAAAGATTCCGTGGCCGAAGTCGTGCAGCAGCAGACTCAGGCGGGAATTGACATCGTCGATGACGGCGAATTCGGTAAGTCCACCAGCTGGTCGTTATACGCACTGCAACGCCTGAGTGGCTTCGAAATGCGCCCGATTCAGCCCGGCGCAGACCCTTTCGCCACCGGGGCGGACAGGAAGCGCTTCAAGGAGTTTTACGCTGAACTGGAAGGGGGAGACAGTAACACCTGGTCGAAGGTGACCACGCAAGACGCAGTCTGCGTCGCCCCGGTGAAATACACAGGTCTCGCCGAGCTCCAGGCCGACATCGATAACCTCAAGGCGGCGCTGCGGGGCGCGAAAGTGGAGGAGGCGTTTCTGCCGGTGGCGGCTCCTTCCAGCGCCATCCCGGACAGGAAGAACGAATACTACCGTAACGACGAAGAACTCGTTATCGCCTTGGCGGAGGCGTTGCGAACCGAATACCGCACGATTGTGGAGGCCGGTTTTCTGCTGCAACTGGATGACGCCCGCGCCGCGGTGACGTACGACAGAATGGTGCCCCCGGCGAGCTTTGAAGACTACTATGGATGGGTGGGCCGCCACGTCGAAGTGCTGAATTATGCTTTGGAGGGAATTCCCGAAGACCGCGTTCGCTACCACGTTTGCTGGGGCAGTTGGCCCGGGCCGCACACGACCGATGTTCCCCTCAAGAAGATCGTCGATCTCATTCTCAAGGTCCGGGCGGGCGCCTATCTCATTGAGGCTGCTAATCCTCGCCACGAGCACGAATGGCGGGTCTGGAAGGACGTCAAGTTGCCCGACGGCAAGGTGCTGGCGCCTGGAGTAGTCAGCCACGGCACCAATGTGGTCGAACATCCAGAGCTTGTCGCCGAACGCATCCTCAAGTTCGCCGGGCTGGTTGGCCGCGAGAACGTGATCGCCAGCACGGATTGCGGCTTCGCGCAGGAACAGTTCAACAGGCGAGTCCACCCCACGATCATGTGGGCGAAGCTGGAGGCCATGGCCGAGGGTGCGCGGATTGCCAGCAAAGAACTCTGGGGGCGATCGGCGCCATCCTGGGCGATTAACTAGGAGAACGAAAAGTTGCGGCCGTCTGTCTAGGCCTGTCCGAAGCCGCGAAGATCCAAGCGGCGCATGGTAGTATGCAGCGCAAAATCCTGACGGATCGTTGCGTTGGGGAGACTTAGGCAGATTGATCGGGTGAGCGGCCCATTGAACTGGCTGCACGCCAGCGACGTCCTAGTGCGGGAATAATCGCCCCTCCGATATTCGCAAGATTAGCGTCGGGGAGTGGGGGCCGTTCGGCCCGAGGATTGATGGCGCGAATCGACGACCCGGCAAGGCGGATCAGGGCCCACAATTTTTCTTTAAGCGAATAATGCGGTTCGCTGCCACTGGCCCGCACCAAAAGCAATGTCACGTCGTCCTCCGATAAATTTTCAGGAAACCGCTCCGCGATTTCCTTCAGAAGCGTATCGATCAATTCTTGGGGCTCCAGGTTCCCAAGCAGCCGCGTGATTCGCAGCAGGCCATCCTCGCCCAGCATCTCTCCATCCGCATCGCGGGATTCGATCAGTGCATCGGTGTAACTGAGCAAGCAATCGCCGGATTCCAATTCGATGTCAAACTGGTCATAATCCGTCAAGTCAAAAATCCCAAGCGGCATATTGCGAGGTGCGGACTCGCCAGCCGGTCCGTCGTGATCCAGAAAACTCCATTGTCGTTGTGCCGCCCGGTACAGAAGTGGCCGCGGATGACCCGCGTTGCAGACGTTCAGACGCCGGCTGGGCGCAAAGAACGTGGTGACAATCGCCGTTGCGAAAGTTCCTTCCCTTGAGAGCGCTGCAAACTGCTGATTGAGCAGCCGCACGAATTCTGTCTGGTCCAGCCGGTTGACGAACCGGCGCATGAGCATCCGCAGATCGGCCGCGATCGAGGCGACGGAGTTTCCGTGCCCCGCCACGTCCGCCAGCAACAGCCGGCTAATCCGGCCGGTGGCACAACTCGAAGCATAATAAACGTCCCCGCCGCGCTGTGCCTGCCCGTACGGTTTGCTGTAGACCCAGGCGTCCAGCCCTCCCAATTGAACCGCGCGCGCCGTGAGCTGGCTTCCGCCCCACACTTCCATGCACTGCATGTGTTGTGTCGAGTGGTCACTCACGGCGCCATTATACCTGAGGAATTCGCCAAGCTAAGTCCGCCATGGCTGATTGGCCTTCCTGGCGCGCATGCAGCTCTAACCAGCGCCTGATTCGCGATATGGCAGTCAAAACTCAAAAATCGGGCTGGAATCAAGGGTTTCTGAACATTTGAATCATCTGAAACGCCTGAACGGGAGCGCGGGTTCATTTTTGAAATTAGATTGATTTCAGTGCAGTGCAGCCGTAGCTTGGAATCAGGCCTCGGAGGTTCAGTCCATGCGCATTTTGGTTTCGGGCTCGACAGGATTTTTGGGAACGGCTCTGATTGATACCTTGGAACGAGAGGGGCACAGCATTGTTCGGCTGGTGCGGCCCGATACCGGGCATCTGGATGCGGGCAGGAATCGCGCGCAAACGATCAACTGGGACCCTGTTGGCGGTCATTTCGACGCAACGGCCGCCGAGGGCGCGGACGCACTGGTTCATTTGGCCGGGGCGTCCATTGCCGATGGCCGATGGAATGCCGCGCGGAAGAATCTGTTGCGCACCAGCCGCGTCGAAGCCACCCGGCATTTGATTGCAGCGCTCTCCAGGTTGAAGCAACCGCCGCGCGTCATTGTGGCATCCTCCGCAATCGGCTATTACGGCGACCGTGGGGACGAAACGCTCACGGAGGGCAGTGCGTCAGGCGCCGATTTTCTCTCCGCAGCCTGCCGCGATTGGGAGGCGGAAACCGCGAGCGGGACAGAATTCGGCGCGCGCGTGGTGATGCTGCGGTTCGGAATTGTCCTCGCGGCGCATGGAGGCGCGCTGCCGCGAATGGCCTTGCCGTTCAAGCTGGGCGCGGGGGGCAAGCTTGGCTCGGGCCAGCAGTGGATGTCGTGGCTTACGCTTGCGGAGGCTGTTGGCATCATCCGCTTTGCGCTTGCAAATTCGGGACTCTCCGGTCCAACGAACGCCGTGACGCCGAACCCGGTGCAGAACTCCGGTTTCACGGACCTCCTGGCGAAGACGTTGCACAGGCCCGCGTTATTCCCCGCACCTGCGTTTGCGCTGCGACTGGCGTTGGGAGAAATGGCCGACGCGCTGCTGCTGGTGAGCCAGAGAGTGAAGCCTTCGAAGCTCGAACAAGCCGGCTATCGGTTTGCGCAACCAGAACTGCCGGCGGCGCTCGCCGAAGTCTTCCAAAAGAAATGATGATCGAATTGAGTGTTCAAAATTTGAAGGCGGGTTTTCGAAGATTTTCAGATATCCAATTGTGATAGCAGCGTTTCGAGATTCGAGCTGTCGACGGTTAAATCGGGCGGCTTGGCGGCCAACCCTTCGATTTCATCGAACGCTTGAAACAGGCGCATCTTGGCGACAGCGTATTCTTCCGTGCCGGTGAGCTTCTGGCCGGTACGCGCAGACCATTTCTCCAGCGCATCCTGTTGAACGAAAATGCGAAGCGGGAATACATGCTGGCGATCCACCGAAACCATGAAAACGTATTCCGTTCCCAGGGAAGAACCTCGGCGGCTTTTTTCTACTTCGTAAAAATAGTATTGATAAACGTAGCCGGTCGCTGCGGAGTAGCTCTTTACCCGGCGAACCGCTTCAGGACGGGGCATGAATGAATTATTCAAAACCGTTTGCGCGTGTGTCAACTATTGATGTGGCGCGAGGGATCTTCCGGAAGTGGGAGCGCATCGAACCCCGCGTTGCACCAATCTGAAACTGTTCGACAGTGCGCCCTTCCCGATTTGAAACCGAACTCGAAGACAGCTATCTTGTTGCGCGGTTTGTGCCTGATCCTGCTTCCATCCATGCAGCGTAACCGTATGCCTCGTAACCCACAGATAGTGCAGGCTTTACCTAGTTTTCCCTGCCACTCAGACAGGGGTCGTTCTTCCCTCGCGTGGGGTGTTTCTGTGAATCCTCGTTGCTGGCAGGGCGCGTGCAATCCGGTGGCGCATGGAAGCAGACACGGCATACGGCGGACGCCACAGTTTGAAGAGCGTTTCCATTCGTTGGCGCGCCGCGATTTTTTTCGCCATGTCTCTCCTGGGCTGTGGCGGCGTCGTTGGTCCGGCTTCGCCACCGCCCCCTCCTTCAGGAGTAACCGTCAGCCTTACACCGGCTACAGCCTCGGTGCTGCTCGGCGCGCCGCAAGTATTTACGGCGACCGTCAGCAATTCGACGAACACAGCCGTGAACTGGAGCGTGAACGGAATCTCCGGAGGCAATGCAGCGGTCGGAACGATTAGCACGAGCGGCGTGTACACCTCGCCGGGAGATCTGCCCGCAACCGGTGCGGTCACTGTGCAGGCTACCAGCGCCACGGATAGCTCCAAGAGCGCAACCGCTCTGATAACCGTGAGGAGTGACATCACGGTTTCCGTGTCGCCGCAGACGATGCCTGTGGAATTGGGCGCCGCGCGGCCATTCGCGGCCACCGTGAACTCCGCGGGCAACCCCGATCGCGCCGTCACCTGGATCGTGTCAGGAGGTGGATGCGCTGGAACGGCATGCGGCGCAATTGATCCGGCAGGAACTTACACGGCGCCGCAAGTTCTGACAGCCCCGCCGAGCGTATCCATTCGAGCGATCAGCGTCGCGGACCCATCGAAAAGCGGCGCGGCGGCTATCACGATTACGAGTTCGTTCTCGCTGACGGTGACCGGTCCTGCGTCCATCAATGCCGCGACATCCGTCGGCTACACGGCGACTCTGGTTCCGGCGGCCAATTCCAATCCGAGCGGCGTAATTTCCTGGAGCGTTTCAGGTCAGGGCTGTACGGGAATCGCCTGCGGCACGATTTCTTCGGGCGGCCTGTACACGGCGCCCTCGTTTGCTCCGGCCCCGCCAACGGTGCAAATCACTGCAACGCCGTTGGCCGATGCGTCGAAGGCGACCGCAGTCGCCGTGAGTGTTATTTCAATCGTTAGCGTCACTGTGTCGCCATCTTCAGCTACGGTCGCTCTGGGAAGCGCGCAGGGGTTCCACGCCGTTGTGACCGGGGCGCAGGACGCGACCGTGACGTGGGATGTCAACGGCATCGTGGGAGGCAACGCCACAATCGGAACGATCGTGAACTCGCAAACCGATCCCAACAACACGACGTACACGGCGCCAGTCAGCTTGCCTGCGGGAGGACCGGTCACGGTGCGGGCGCGGAGCAACGCCAACCCAACCGTTTCCGCGAGCGCGACGGTTACTTTCACGGCTGCAATTAACGTTACGCTGACGCCCCCGAGCGCGAGTCGCGCCGTGGGCCACCGGCAAACCTTCACGGTCCAGGTGAACAACACGGCCAATCAGAACGTGACCTGGCAGGTGAGCGGCATCGTGGGTGGCAACGTCTCTGCCGGTCAGATTTGCGTGGCGGCATCGAACCCGTGCCAGCAGATTTCCGCGAGTAATGGCGGAAGCGTCGACTACCTCTCGCCAGCGGGGGTGCCATCTCCCAACCCCGTGACGGTGACGGCCACGAGCCAGGCTGACAGTAGCCAGAGCGCCTCGTCGACAGTGACCATCCTGCCGCACATCGTGGTAAGCGTATTGCCGGGCAGCGCCTCGCTGGCTAGCAGCGTCCAACAACGCTTCGCCGCAACGATTGCCGGCACCGATGACCAGCAGGTGACATGGAATATTGCGGGAACGGGATGTGGCGTCGCCGGGTCATGCGGGGCCATTGACTCGTCGGGGCTGTACGTTGCGCCGCCTTCAGCGCCCTCGCCGAACCTGATCACCATCGCCGCGACCAGTGCCGAAGACACCAGTCAGGCAGGCGCCGCGATCGTGACCATTTCCGGTGGGCCGAATATTTCTTCTCTCGCGCCGTCGAGTGGCTATGTTGGGTCGGCAGGCGGCTTCACTTTGAAGATATCCGGGGGCAACTTCCTGACTTCGAGCCCGGGCCCCGGCTCCACGATCTTGATTGCGGGCGCCGCACGGAGCACGTCCTGCGCGTCGGCCGCGCAATGCACGACGTCACTTACGGCGGCAGACGTGTCAGTTGCGGGCAATCTCGCCGTAGGATTGCAGAATCCTGACGGAACACTTTCGAATACGGTCACCTTCGTCGTCCTGGCTATGGGATCGGGTCCGGGAACTATTCCGTTGACTCCCGGCGCGCCTTCGGCGACCGGAAAAGACATCGTGGTGGTGGACCTGAGCACCAACGGAGGATCGGGCGCGGGGGAAAACGTGAGTTTGAACGTGGCGGCGATTGGAACCTACGTGGTGGCGACTTCATCCTGCACGCTGGGGGACAGCCCGGTCACCATCTTCCGGCCGGCGAGCGGCACCGCAACGGCGGACCTGTGCGTTTTCTCCGTGAGTGGTCTCGATCCATCCTTCACGTACACGCTCAGCGGACCGTCTCCGACTGACATGCTGATCACCACTCGCGAACCGCTGGGCCTGGGAATTATTCACCTGGCATTGCAGGTCCCCGCCGCGGCCGCCGCGGGCACGCGGACGCTCTTCGTCGAAAATCCAAGCAAAGACATGGCCGCTGGAACCGGGGCCATTGAGGTGCGCTAATGAGTATCCGATTGCGGGCCTTTCACATGATTGCGGGGCTGCTGAGCGTTGCAATATCCATCCATGCGACGACTCTCGCACGATTGAGCCTGGATCAATTGGCCGCGGCAGCCGATGCCGTCGCGCGGGTGCGTTGCACCAGCGTTGAAGCACGCTGGGAGAATAACGAAATCTGGACGGTGACGAGTTTGGAAATAATGGAAACGATGAAGGGCGCATTACCAATACGAATCATGGTGCGTTTGCCAGGCGGGCGCGTCGGGCATTTGACGGCCTCAGTGGACGGCACGCCAAGATTCAATGCCGGCGATGAGGCAGTCGTATTCCTGGAGCGATCGCGCGCGGGAGGATTCTCGGTGGCCGCGTGGGTCGAGGGAACTTTTCGCATCAGCCGCGATCCGCGCAGCGGCCTGGAAACCGTGACGCAGGATTCGAGCGCTTTTTCGGTGTTCGATACCGCGACTCGCGCGTTTCACATGGAAGGCATCCGCCGGATGCCGCTCGAACAGTTTCGCGAAAGGGTGGCAGCCGCAGTCACACACGCACAGGAGAAATCACGATGAGAATCCATACTTGCCGCCCGGGTCGCACCGTGGTTTCCGCCTCTATCGCATCGATATTTCTATTGCAAGTCACCGCCAGCACCGCGGGAGGGTACGCGCTCGGTTCTGTCGTCGGGGACATGCGGCAAGCGGCTGGGCGCTCGGGCGGAACCGCGTGCCCGCAGTTCACGCGCTTCGATGTTTCGACGCCGGGCACGATCAATCGGCAATGGAGCACGGCGCTCGGTACCAGCCCCGTCACGATTCTGACGGCGGATCAGACGGCGGCCGGGCGGCTCAACGAAATTGAGGCCGTGATCCAGCAGTCATTGGGTGCTTGGACGGGCGTTCCGGGTAGTGCACTCAAGCCCGCAACTCTCGGGACGCTGCAACGCGCTTCGTCGGCCATAGCCTGCTCAGCCTCGGACGGATTGAATTCGATCTGCCTCAATCAGAACGATACGGCGTTTGCCGTGGGCGTTCTGGCGTTTACGCGCGTGGTATCCGCTGATACGGCGGGCGAACAGCTCTCTCCAAGCACGCTGCCTTCAACATTCGTCGGTCAGATTCTGGACGCCGACGTGTTGGTGCGGCCCGCCGACGCGACAACAAAATTCGCGACTCTCGCTGCTCTCCCCGCCAACCCAAGCGCGTACGACCTCGAATCCATCCTGACACATGAACTCGGACATTCCTTCGGGTTCAGCCACTCCGCCGTATGGAGGGCGATGATGTTTCCCTTTGCGCCTCCGCCAGGACAATTCACTGGGGCCCGGCCGGGAGCACAGTCGCCGGATGCGCCGCTCTCCGATGACGACCGCGCAGGACTGCGCGTGCTCTACCCTGACCCAAGCGACCCAACGCACGTGGGCATGATCCAGGGCCACGTCTTGCCCGCAAATCCGCTAGCGTTGCCAGTGTCGCCCGCTGGCGTAACCGGCGTCTTCCCCGCGCAAGTCGTCGCCGTGGACAACGCGACAGGCACCGTGGCGGCCGCCACCATCGCCGGATGGACGTGCAGTGACCCCGGCCCGCCACAATTCGACGGTTCCTATGCATTCCACCGATTGCTGGTAGGAGCCTCGCAAAGTTATCAGGTTTACGCCGAGCCGCTCGACGGCCCGGTTACACTAGGCGATGTGATTTACAACCCGACAGGGGTGTGCCGGAACCCTGCAACCGATCCCGGCTGGCCGGTACAGTTTGCCTGCACGCTGCCTGCGTCCGTGGCGCCTTTTTCCGCGCGGATCCTGCCAGGACCGTAACCGCCTGCGGAGAATTGCGCGCTGGGCGGACGCCCGAGCCCGTGGTGCAGAGACAGCTCACGGGAGAGAAATTGAATTCGCAAAAAAAGAACCCGGCCTTCGAGGGGCCGGGTTCGGAGTTCACGACTGCCCGCTACAGGCACTACATAGCGGTCGTGTTGGTCCACGACATGCGGCTTGGGGTTACTACCGTTTGCGTCGTGGGGGTGGAGACCACGGTGGTGGAGGGGAACCACGGCGGAGCAAACCCATGCGAGAAGCGCTGGTCGAAATAAATATTCCGGTGACCGACGCTGGCGCCGCTCTTAGCCTGCATGGCGATACGTCCGCCAACGATATTGACTGTGCCGATTGTGTTCCATGTGGCGACAAGGCCACCTGAACTGCCCTGGGAAATCATGGCCAGCGATGCGTCGACCTCCATGGTCGTCACATTGCTGGTAGGCCGGAGCTGGATGTCGCCATTGGTGGTGAAAATGCCCAAGACATTGGAGGGGACTGGGCTAGTCGGGGTATCCGCAGCATTCAGCGTGACCGGTTCCGTCGTGTAGGTAATATTTCCTGTGATCGCGATGGTGTTTGTGGCGGTGACCGTGACGGCCGAACCATCCTGAATCGCGGGTCCGGACGAAGGTCCCGTGAGGCCAGTTGTGTTGCCGCCAGAGGTGCCGCTGATACCGCCGTTGACGAAGAGCAAGGCAGCCTCGGTCGCTGGAGAGGCACTCAAGTTTTCGGGAAGACCATTAATTACATTCGTTGTCGTCCCGTCGGAGATTGTAGTCGTCGGCGGGGAAGCGAGAGGGTCCACGTCCAGTGTGACGGTGGTCGTTGTGGAGCCCTGCTTGATCGTGAAGACCTGCGATTTGTGAGTAACCCCGGCAACTGAAATTGTTCCTGCGGCCATCGTGATCTGATCGGCGTTGCCTTGAACGTAAATTCCTCCCCCCGAAAAGCATGGGGGCGTAGAGCAGGAGCCAAACGCATTGGTGGAATATGGCAGATAGACGCCGGTGGCTGGTTGCGCCCCGGAGCTCGGCCACGCGGTGCCATTCACATTTTTCAACGCGCGTGCGGGGTCTGCGGGAGAGCCAGGAGCGGCCATCTCGGCTTGAGTGACAGTGCAAGGAGATGAAGGGCATGCTCCAATGCCATCCAAAACGGCACGCTGCTGGCTAAACGCATCCGTAGGCAGCGGGAGCGCCGCCTGGCCCAAGTTGAGCCCGCCCTGAAAGCTCGGGGCAATCGTCGTTCCATTGTGAGTGTCCGAAGTAGTGGCGGCCTGGTCGCAGGTCCCGTCCCCGTACATATAGCCTACATCGGCGTTGTGGGCGCCGACGGTGCCCGTGAAAATATAACCGCCCGAGCCGTAAGCCGCGTCCCCAAAGTTCCAACTGTCATTCGAAAAAAATTGGCCGGACATGGTGCCCTTGACGAACCCGGCGCTGCAGATCGGGTAGGAGTTGAAAAAAGTGCCGTACGCCGCGAAGTTTTGTTGAAACGAGTTCGTAATGGTCACAGTGGCAATCATGTTGCCCGTCTCTTCGATCGTATTCTGTTGATTGGCGATCGAGTTACCGACCGCGGTGATCTTATACGGATACGAATAGGAGTAAGAGTTCACCGTGTATTGAGTAGGATCGCCCGGGTTGGCGCACGTCGGGGGGGGATAGGTTGTCGGATTCGGCGGAGAGCTGGGATTGACGAGAACGTAATTGGGCGCGCATTCCGCCGCGTTCCACGGCATCATGTAGGTGGGACATTTAGGCACGGTGGTTGTGGGGCCGGTATTAGCGCACGCCGCGTTGTATGCGATCGTAAAAGAACCGGGCCAGGAGGACGCCTGCGGTCCACTCGAACTGATAACGGATTGGGTGCCGCCGAATCCGGTCGAGCTGTTGGAGAGCGCGGACATGACCACGGATTCCTCGCCGACCGGGATCGGAGGGGTGGTGGCACTTTGTTGGTAGTTGGCGGTCACATCGCCGGCGAGCTGGTTCATCATGAATTGCCTCGCAGCATTCAAGCCGGAATCGGCGGCATAGAAAGACCCACGCAAATTGCGATAGTAGCCGTCAATCAATAAGTCCGAACTGGTTGCGATGACCATTGCAAGTGTCATCACGGTGAAAAGGCTCAGCAGGAGAAGCGCAGTGATCAGCGCGACGCCGCGTGAGCCCTGCCGGTTTCTGGTGCGAGTGTTGTTGGGTTTCATCATCATCCTCATTACATGCTCATGTTTCGGGGATTGACCACGATGGAGAGCCCTTGGATCTGATAGGGGCCTCCATCGAAGGTATTCCGGAATACGTACGTCGGATCCTCGACGGGAGGAGTTCGTCCAACGAGCGAAATCATGACCGAACGAATCATGGTGTAATCGTACCCGGTGGTGCCGGATGGGAGCTGGAAAGTGGAACTATCGAAATTGTAGGTGGAAGTGTCGGTGGTACCGGTAGCATTGATCAGCGCCGCCCCGACTTTAAACCCAATGATCTGGTCGGCTAAAACCGAGGTGTTCCCTCCGAAGCCAAGCGTCTGCCGAGTCAGCTTCGGATCCGCCGTGTTGGTGAGGTCCACGTAATATCTGACGGGAATGAGGCGAATAACCCAGTCCGTATCACAAAACTTACTGCCCGTCTGGTCAATCGAGTACACGGACATACCTGTCACATCATCGCTGGCATCGTTGTGACCATCGGCGTACGTCGTGCCATGTGTCAGGGCAACATACGTCGTTCCGCCAACGACCGCTGTTTGGCCATCGTGGGAGAGTTGTGTGGTCGTATAGCGTGAGCCAGAAGACGTTACTAATAAAATCTGGTCAAGATTGTGGAAGCTCGCGGCGTACGTGACGGCTGTAACTCCTGTAGGAGGCAGAAGGTAAATCTTCGTATTGTTGTGAGTATCGGTCGTCTGGTTCACGCACTTTCCTGCATCGGCCGCTGTAGGGATGGTCCCCGTCGTACTCGCGATGGGATTGACTGGGGTGGTGGCCGGATCGGCAACGATGACCGTGAGTGAGTCGAAGCAAGTCGCGGAGTAGGTGGTCCCCGAGTGGCAATCTTGCGTCGATGAAACGACGCTGTTGTTGATCACGACGCCTACGGGCCAGTTCGGAACATTTACAGAGTTGTAGTATCCGGACCCGCCGTTCACTATGTCCGACTGCAGTTGAGCAACGGAATTTCGCATGGAGATGTTCAACGCCGCCTGGATTTGCTGTTGGTTGAACAGGGGCTGATGCTGGGCCATCAATCCGAACGCCGCCGCGGAAATCACCCCGAATATGGCCATGGCAATCAACAGCTCGACCAGAGTGAAACCCGTCAATCTGCTGCCTCGGCGCTTCAAAAATGATTTGGTTCTCCGCATGGGACTCCTCATGGCCTCACCAAGCTCATCTGGAAACTGACCGTCGGCTTCACCGCCAGATTCGTGAGTGTTGCTACAACGGTTATCCGGCGGCTGCCCGTTAAGGTAACGCCGTTGACGACGGGGTTGGCTTCAATCAGCCAACGGCGGTGAAATGCGATGATCCCAGTACCCGCAGGAGGTGAGGTAGTAGAGCTGGTATCCATATATCCTGTGGCATTGTGGATAACGTTTGAATAGGTGCCGTCGGTCTTGGAGACGGTTTCCGAGACTCTTCCGCTTGTGTTTGACAAATCGACATCATCGAAATAGTTAAGTGAGCCTGCCGCGGTGTCGGCAGTCAGACCTCCGCCGGCCGCCACGTAGGGGGACCCGCTGGGCCAGCGATTCAGATCCTCCAGTTTCTCCGACACGAGTGTCGTTGCCAGGCCCAGGTAGCGCGCACTGTCCGTGCCAGCCAGGCTCTGCGCTACGAGGTTGGCCATCGCCGTCAACCCGACAATGAGGATCACCATCGCGATTAAGACTTCCGCCAGCGAAAATCCCGCTGCCTGCCTCCGGTTAGGGGCAAGTGGGCTGCGGGTTTGAAGGCGTGATCGATACGTTTCCATAGTTGGTCACCGTCAATTTTTGACAAAGTCCCTGATAAGTTATGGTGAAATTCAGCCCGCCGGTTGTCGCCGTTACATATCCATTGGGCTTGAAATTCAGCGTTGTATCCGCGCTCAAAGTCACCGGCCAGCTCGAGAACGGCACAGCAGCACCTACGTTTGAATACACGACGGCCGGAGGCTGCATATTCTGAATTTGGTACGTATTTGCCGAACTGCTGAACACCACCTGGTACGGATAGCCTTGCATCAATGCCTGGTAGCGTGTGGAGTGAATAGACCAAGTTATGCTCGAAATAGAGCCGCTGATGCGATAGTTCCGGACGACGGCAGTGATGGAAGGAATGGCAATGACCGTCAAGATTGTGCCGATCACCAAGACAATAAGCGCCTCGATCAAAGTGAAGCCCCTGGAGTCTCCCAGGAGTCCCCTCCTCGCCCTGCTGTTCGTGTTGTTCCGGAGTGCTCGCATGACTTCAAACATCCTGGCCTGCCTTTGTACGGGCGGGCTTGAATTGCAGCCCGCTCCCATGTGCTCCCGGAGATTTCTTCGAGAGGTTCCACCTTGGATAGAGCAACTGCCAGGCCAGGCTCTGAACGATCTCCAAACCACTGTATATGAGTAAGTTAGAGAAGCTTTCGGCCAGCACGAAACACCTTCCCCATGGGGGCGTGGATAGAAATTGTACAAAACGAGTCCAGCCAGTTCGGAAGGGATTGGGGGTGATGGGAAGCGGGGCGATCTCGTCGGCCACGCGGCTCAGGTCATTGACGTAGAGTCACTATTTTCATGAGAATACTCATATATTGGGAGAGTCCTCGAAAGCCATGCTAGTGATTCAATTTGGCCCCAGAGAGGACGAGCACCTGTCCGCCCCTAAAACGGGCGCTTCACCGTGAGCGTTCACCGTGATCGGCCTCTACAACTGCAAATGACAAAGTGCCAATCAGGCGAGCGACCATCGTAGCCGTGACCCCAATTGGGTCAATGGAGCGACGAGGCCAGACTTGAGATCGCGCGACCTTGAAGACCTGGCGTGCAGTTGCCATCACGACGGAGTTGTCGGGAGCGCCTGCCGGGTGTCTCCCGGGTTTTTGTCTTGACTTCGCGGAGCAGCATAAGCAGACTCCCGGCCAAGGCGTGGCTTACTCCAAGTTTTTGGGGCGTTCAAACTTGTTCGGAGGTTGCATGGGAGTGCGAAAAGATTCTGCAAGCACGAGGAGACGGTGATGAAAACGAATTACTTCGCAGTCGTGGTCTGCGCGGTGGTGTACTGGCTGCTCGGTGGGCTATGGTACGGCCTGATATTCAGTAAACGATGGATGGAGCTGGAGAACATCACGGAAGCCCAGGCCAGAGGCATGAACGTAGCCTTGCCTTACATCATCACGTTCATCCTGAATTTGCTGATCGCTTACGTGCTTTCACAGTTGTGCTCCTGGCGCAATGCCAACACCGCCGGGCGTGGCGCCGCAATCGGCGTGTTGCTCTGGGTTGGCATCGTTGCGCCCCTTACGTACACGACCTACATGTATGAGATGCGCCCGAAGGAACTTTTCGCGATCAATGAGTTCTTTCCATTGGTGGGACTGTGTTTGATGGGCGCCATCCTGGGCGCGTGGACGAAAAAAGCAGCGTGAAGGTCAATCCTCGCGCAGGCTCCAAGTCGCCGACGCGCGAACCGCCTGCGCCAAGGCGCTCCGGCGGTGGTGCAAGCCAGTGCCACGCGACGGCACCTGGAACTCGCGCCCGAATTTGGTAGCGCTAGCGGGAATCGAACCCGCATTTTGGCCTTGAAAGGGCCACGTGCTAACCGTTGCACCATAGCGCCACAGAAGTGAAAAAACTGGTGAAGCTAGAGTAGAGGAAACGTGGAGAATTGACAAGGCGCTGAAAATCAGTCGAGAGTCAACAGTTGAAAGTTTCAAAACGTGACCCGTACCTCGCCACATGGTACGGGCTTTTCACGAGTCACGAATCACGAGTCACGAGCCACGGGTCACTGGTCACGCCTTCCGATCGTTGTGCTCCTCCAGCCAGGCCATCTGAATCGCTTCGAGTTTTCCCTCGTTCGATAACTTTGGGTCGCCTGAAAAACCGGCGAGTTCGGTGACCCATTTGTGCAGGTCGGTGAAACGCACCGACAGAGGATCGGTGTCGGGGAACTTTTCGGTGAGCTGGATGCCGATCTCTTCCGCTTCGTCCCAGTCAAATGTGGCGGGCATGCGTGCCTCCTCGGCCGTGAGGGCGCGGTCTAGTGCTCCGCTTCCTTGGCGAAGTTCTTATTCCATTCAGGTATCTCGACCACCAGGTCGCGCGTCCCATCGGGCACGCACTGGCACCCCAAGCGCGACTTTACCTCTAGCCCGGGCGCATCGTCGAGCTGATCCAGTTCAGCGTCCGTCGGTTCGTTGCAAGTCTCGAGCCCCTCACGCACGATGACGTGGCACGTGGAACATGCGCAGACACCGCCGCAGGCGTGGTCGAGTCCCATGTGAAATCCGGTGGCGATATCCAGAATGCTGCCGGGAAGGCCCTCTCTTGCGTACGGAACTTTCTCGGGGTCCACCTCGATCGTTTTGCCCTCTCGGACAAAGGTGACCTTGAACTTCTTTGTCGCGGGCGTGTATTTGACTTGTTCGATGTATGGATTGCTGCCGCCCATCGTTGTCTCCTTCTCAAATGCTCCATCTTGCGTGGCACAGGCTTCAGCCTGTGTGGTTTTGCGCTCACTCGAAACCCAAACCAAAGGCGCACACACTGAAGTCAGTGCTACTAAACCTTATCGAGCTGCTTGCCCTCGAAGGCCGTGGCCAGTGCGCGATTCATCATGCGTTCGGCCAGCGGGGTTGTCGCCTGGTTCAACACATCCACGAATGCGCGGACCCGCTTGTAATCGCTGCCGGCAAGGGCTTCGCGCAGCGCTGCGATTGCGCCGTCAATCGCGCGGCGTTCCTCAGCGGGGAGCTCGCCGGGCGCTTCGGCTTGTTCGCGCACGAGTGCTTTCTCGGTCGCGCCGAGCACGGTTTCCGCTTCATTGCGGGCCTCGATCAACTGCCGCTCGGAAAAATCCTGCTCGGCGAATTCAATGGACTCCTCTAGGATTCGCTCGACTTCAGCATCGTCGAGGCCGTAGCTTGGCTGGACTTCAATCGAATGCTGCTCTCCGGTGCGCAAGTCGCGCGCGGAAACCTGGAGGATTCCGCTCGCGTCGATCAAGTATTTCACTTCGATTCGTGCGAGGCCCGCGGGGCCAGGCGGCACTTTCAACTGGAATCGCGCGAGAGACCGGCAATCCTTGGCCAGCTCGCGCTCCCCCTGGAGGACGTGAATATCAATGCCCGTCTGGTTCTCGACGCCGGTCGTGAACATTTCTTGGGCGCTCGCGGGGATCGTCGAATTCCGCGGAATTATTTTTGCCACCACGCCGCCCATCGTCTCGATGCCGAGTGATAGCGGCGTGACGTCGAGCAGCAGCATATCTTTCACGCCGCCTTCGAGGATGTCCGCCTGCACCGCGGCGCCCAGCGCAACTACTTCGTCGGGGTTGAGCTCCGCATGCGGCGTGCGTCCAAAAAATTCTCCGACAGTGCGCCGGACGAGAGGTACGCGCGTCGAGCCCCCGACCAGCACAACTTCCTCGATCTCCGCAGTCGTAAGCTTCGCGTCGGCCAGGGCCTGCCGCACCGGAGCCATCGTGCGGTCCACGATGGGGCGAATCCACCGGTCGTATTCGGAGCGTGTGATTTCGCGGAAATATACGCCGCCATTCGGCAACGGCAATTTCACGGTCGCTTTGTCCGCCTCGGAAAGTTCATGCTTTGCGGCGATCAGGGCCTTGCGGACTTCCTGCACGGTTTCGGGATGCGCGGCAAGATCCAATCCCTGCTTGCGAATTTCCTCACGCGCGACGCTTTGCAACATATTGTCAATGTCGTCACCGCCCAGATGAGTATCGCCGTTGGTTGAAAGCACCTGATAAATGTCGCCGTCGGTCGTTGAGATCAGCTTGAGGATTGAAATGTCGAATGTGCCGCCGCCAAAATCGTACACGGCAACTCGGCCGCGCTTTTTCTCGTGTAAACCGTAGGCCAGCGCCGCCGCGGTCGGCTCATTCACCAGGCGCAACACTTCGAGGCCCGCCAAGCGCCCTGCATCACGCGTGGCCTGGCGCTGCGCGTCGTTGAAATAGGCCGGCACTGTGATCACGGCGCGGTCCACCACATCCTGAAAGTATTCATCAGCCCAACTCTTCAACTCGCGGAGGATGAACGCGGAAATTTCGGGAGGAGTGAACACGCGGTCGCCCAGACGCACGCGAATCACATTCTTGCTGGCCGGATCGATGCGGAACGGAAAAATCTTCAACTCGTCCTGGACATCGGCCGGGCCGCGGCCCATCAGGCGTTTCACCGAATAGATGGTGCGCTCCGGCTGCGTCAGCAAACGGCGCCGCGCAGGTTCGCCAACTATGATAGCGCCATCGGCGTCCACGCTGACGACCGAAGGGCTTAGCGGCGTGCCATACGGACCCGAGATACACTTCGGCCGGCCTTCCCGCTTGTCCTGATAAGCGATTAGGCTGTAGGTGGTGCCGAGATCTATGCCGACGGTGCGGCTCATGCGGTACTGTTCCCCTCTAGTGAGAATGTGACTGGTGACCGGTGACTAGTGGCTAGCGATTTTCTCACCAATCGCCTGCGCCCAGAGATGCGTGTGATCTGTGACTTGTGATTCGTGGCACCCACTGTGCGGGCTCCGCGGATCACCAGTCACCGATCACTAGTCACCAGTCACTAGCTCCTGCCGCACGCCGTTCACCAGATTCCTGATGTACGAGCGCCGGTTCAGAATCTCATTCATCCGTTGCATGATTTTCTTTTTCGCTGCGTCATCCGCGCCGGAATCGAGCGCGCAGTCCCATTCGGACGAGACGCGCGAGAGTTCCTTGTCCACGTCCACGAGCAAGGATTCAAATTTGTGCTGCGCGGTTTCGAGCTTCGTTCGCAACCCGGCCATCGCTGCCGCGCCTCCGCCGGATGCCCGCGCGTCGCGCAATTCATCCAGCGATTCGTTCAACTCGAACACTTCTTCGAGCAATTCGGGCGGCGCTTGCTGTTTCTTCTGGCCTTCTTTGCGCATGCCCGCGAGACCCAGCAGATATTCGACGCGAGCGACGGGACTCTGGAGCGTGCGATAGGCGTCATTTAGCTGAGAGGAGCGGTCCAGGGAAAGCTGGCGTTCGTCTTCCGAGGCGCGCACGAAATTATCCGGATGCAGCTTCCAGGAGAGAGAGTGAAACCGCTGCTCGAGATCCGCCAAGTCGATCGTGAGTTTCCGCGGCAGGCCGAAAAACGCAAAGTAGTCGGCGCCTCGCGGCAATGGTTGAATTTTTCCGCATGCCGGGCAAAAGTGCGCGCCGCCGGTCGCCGCGGAACAGCGCCAGCAGGTCTCCGAAGTTGCCGCCGTGATGGATGGTGCGCTCATGACTTGATGACTTTGTCTCCCCAACACATTCCGGACTGGCGCGGAAACTGAAATTCAGTGGCTAAAGCCACTGACCCTGGCCCGTCTGATGTCGCGGCTGACGCCGCGACCCACAAACCGCCAGCATGGCGAACACTTGCACCATCTGCTGAAAAGGTTGCGGAAAAACTCTTGATCTTAGTGGGTCGTGCCTTTAGGCACGACATAAATCCGTCGCCACTCTTGAGGGGTTTTAACCCCTGAAGGCCCGGCCCGCAACCAGCCCGCACCGCTAACACCTGCACGATCTGGGGAAGCGCGCTTGAACACCGAGAGAAAAAAAATGGCTGGCGGGCTCCCCATGCCGGCCAACCAAACGTTCCTCTCATTTCGAGATGAAGCGCCTGCGATGTCCCCCCGGGAGCGCCATTCTCCTGAACGGCGGCGTGCAAAGCGCCAATCTGGAGATTGGCATTCCCACTCGGGTGAGAACGAGGCCGGCGTTACGCCGTGAACGAACTGCCGCACCCGCAACTGCGGGTCGCCTGCGGATTCTGGAAGACGAAGCCGCGCCGCATCAGGTCTTCCTGATAATCAAGCGTGGTTTCGTGGAGGTAGAGGTAGCTCTTGGGGTCCACAAACAACCGCGCGCCGTTTTCTTCGATGACTTTGTCGCGGTCCCGCGCCTGCGTTTCCAGACGCATCGCGTACGTCAGCCCCGAGCAGCCGCCCCCCTGCACGCCAACGCGCAGCCCGCCGGTTTGCGGTGGTACGCCTTCCTTGGCGAGCAGCTCCTGAATCTTGGTCGCCGCTTTCTCCGTTACGTGAATCGTTGCAGTTTCCAAAAGACACCTCAAACGCCACATTCGTTACAAAATTTCAATAAGCACCAGCTCCGCACCTTCGATCCGCGGACGCAGCCCAATCGTCAAACCCGTCCTGGCGGCTAGTCGCCGACGGTTGCGTTTGCCGCGGGCGTGCTGACTTCCTTTTTCTTCTTCCAGTCCTCGATTGCCGCCTTGATGGCATCTTCGGCGAGCACCGAGCAGTGAATCTTCACTGGCGGAAGGCTCAACTCGCGCACGATGTCCGTGTTCGAGATGGCGAGCGCCTCCTCGACGGTCTTGCCCTTGACCCATTCGGTCGCCAGCGAGGAGCTGGCAATCGCCGAGCCGCAGCCGAAGGTCTTGAACTTCGCCTCTTCGATGATTTGCGTCTCGGGATTGATTTTCATTTGCAGCCGCATTACGTCGCCACACTCGGGAGCGCCCACCAGACCGGTGCCCACATTCGGATCGTCCTTGGGCAGGCTGCCGACGTTGCGCGGATGCTCGTAGTGGTCAACCACCTTATCGGAATACGCCATTTCAATCCCCCTTCGATATTCTGACGAATAAGTCCATATACTTTGATGTTGGCGAGTCTCAATGGATGCGGGCTATACTTGGAGCCCGCACAATCGTGGAACCCACCATCGGTCTTAGTGCTCTGCCGCCGCCTTCCAGTTCATCTTGCTGAGGTCGATACCCTCTTTTGCCATTTCATAGAGCGGCGACAGTTCGCGCAGCCGCTGCACAACTTCAACAACACGGTTGGTGACGTAATCGACCTCTTCCTGGGTATTGAAGCGCCCCAGGCCGAAGCGAATGGAGGTGTGCGCCAAGTCTTCGCCGACTCCCAGCGCCTTGAGTACGTAGCTTGGTTCGAGCGTTGCCGACGTGCATGCCGAGCCGCTCGATACGGCAACGTCGTTGATCCCCATCAGCAGCGATTCGCCCTCGACGAAGGCGAAGCTGATGTTGATGTTGTGCGGAAGCCGGTGCGTCATCGAGCCGTTGATGTACAACTCGTCGAGCTTGGCAAACAAGCCATCTTTCAGGCGGTCGCGCATCCCGCGCAGGCGGACGCTTTCCTCCGCCATTTCGTTGAGGCACAGTTCAGCCGCCTTACCGAAACCCACGATTCCCGGGACGTTGAGCGTGCCTGAACGCATTCCGCGCTCGTGCCCGCCACCGTCAATCTGGGCCGAAAGCTGCACGCGGGGATTGCGACGCCGCACGTAGAGAGCGCCACAGCCCTTCGGGCCGTAGAGTTTGTGCGCAGTCAGCGAGATCATGTCGATGTTGTCACGCTGTACGTCTACCGGAATCTTGCCCAGGGCCTGCACGCCGTCGGTGTGGAATAAAATGCCTTTTTCCTTGGCAATCTTGCCGATTTCCTGGATCGGCTGAATCACGCCGATCTCGTTGTTGGCGTACATGATCGAGATGAGAATTGTCTTCGACGTGATGGCGCGGCGCAGATCGTCGAGATCGATGCGGCCATCCTTAGCGACGGGCAGGTAGGTGACTTCGTACCCGTACTTTTCGAGGCGCTTACACGTATCGAGCACGGCCTTGTGTTCGATCACCTGCGTGATGATGTGATTACCCTTCTCGCGGTACATTTCCGCGGCGCCCTTGAGAGCCAGGTTGTTCGACTCGGTGGCGCCGCTGGTGAAGATGATTTCTTTCGGCGTCGCGTTGATCAGCCGGGCGATCTGCGCGCGCGCGTTCTCCACCGCTTCTTCGGCCGTCCAGCCGAACGAGTGGTTACGGCTGGCGGCGTTGCCGAACTTGTCGTGGAAGTACGGCAGCATTGTTTCGACCACGCGCGGATCCACCGGTGTCGTGGCGTGGTAATCCATGTAAATCGGCAGCTTGATTGCCATTCTTGCCTCCCCCGTCTCTGTCCTGCCGGACCCCATTGGAGCCCAGACTGGAGTACTCCAAATCCCCTGAAACAACTTTTCCGGCGGGCTCCAAGTAGAGCCCACACCCGTCCTTCTATTAGCTACTAACTTGGCAGCCCAACCAGTTCGGCCTCGGGCGAATCCTCGGTCATCTGCGAAATTGAGACCGCGCGTAGCACCCGCACAATACTCTCGTTCACCTTGCGAAGAGGTTCACGAACCGTGCACGTACTGCTCTGATCGCAGGCTCCGTGGCTCGTCACACAGGATGTGATGATCATCGGCCCGTCCACGGCGCTAATTACTTCAAGAGCCGAAATATCTTTGGGATGCCGGGCGAGCTGATATCCTCCACTCGATCCATGCCGTGCAGTGACCAAGCCGTGCTTTGCAAGCCGCTGCAGCACCTTTGCCAATAGCTGCGGCGAGATTCCATAAACCTCGGCGATGTCTGCGGCGCTATGTGATTGCTCGACACCGTGCGTAGCCAAGTGCCTGACGGCAATCAGGGCATAGTCGGCTTTCTTGGAGAGCTTGAGCATTATCTTATATGCGACCAATTCAGTCGCAATTGGATTCTAGCTTCTCCAGCTTGTGATGTCAAGTGAGGAGGTCTCTCTCAACTCCCATGCCTCCAGCGGCTTATATTACGACCAGTTTGGTCGCATTAGGCAAGGACAATGCAGCGAACTGGGTCAAAGAGGATGTAATAGCGTCAGAAAAGGTCTTGAACGGTAAGCAAGACCAAGGGAAGGTTCAGCTAAAGGAAAATAGGTGAGTCAACTTCCGCGTTGCGGCTTCCAGTAATTCAGAAATTCGATAACGTTCTCGGGGCCTATTCGAGTGGTGGACTCGAATTCCCCCTTTTTCTGGCTAACGACGAGTTTGCCGCTGGGATCGAGGACCGCCAGGCTAGGAACTCCCTTTTCGAGAGGGATTTCGTATTTCTTGGCGAGATCGAGGTTCGTGTCATAGTCCCCGACGTTAACGTGAACCAGGTGATAGTTGTCATTAACCAGCGGCGCGATTTCCTTGGAATGGAAGGCAGTGTCCAGAACGTGGCAGTCGTAGCACCAATTCCCACCAAAGACGAGGAGCACGCGTTTGTGGTCTTTCGTCGCAGCCGCGAGAGCTGCAGCGATCTCAGCGGGGGCCTCCTTTGCGTCGTGATAGAGCTGTATGTTCGGCGTGGCCGGTTCCGGCAGGCGCCTGGGAGCGTTCTCTTCTAAACCACCCCTCTGCGAGGAGACAATCCGCCAGTTGCCTGCCTGTTGGAGCCACACCTGCGTTTCGGAAATAGCCGCGGATTTCTCGCCTTTGCCATTGGGAGCCTGGAGCTTTGCTTCACACCGGAGGACAAACGCCTTGGCGCCTCGCTCCAGATTCCTCACTTCGAGGACTTTGACGTCAAAGCGACTCAGTCCCGCGGGGCGCAAGGAAGACCAGAACATCGGCTCTTCGGACGCGTCGTGCGTCTCCCCTTGCGGGGTTTTGGCGCCCGCAGGCGGAGATGTCGTATAAAGGGAAGTGAGCGCGACTTTATCGCCCGATAGCACGGCCGCTTTCCAACGATCGAGCGGTTCGAACGCGGACACTGCCACCTTTGACGGGGTCTTGCCCCTGCTGGCCGATTGCGGCGCCGCACGGACCATCGCGGCAGGCTGCCAGCATAGCAATAAGGCAACGAAACAGCCCAGACGAACTGATTTCATAACTCCCCTTCCGGTGGAACAATTTGGATTTTAGCTCACTCAGGCGCCCAAAATCTTACCGTTTCCTGTGGCGTGTTCCCTCATAGAAAAACGAACGCAAGGCAGGGTGACGGCAATTCCGTTGCGTAATCGGCGTCGATTTTCGTTACAATGTTCAAAGGAAGGCAGACCAGCCCATGAAACATGTCCTGGCCATTTATCCAGGATCGTTTGACCCGGTGACGAACGGACACCTCGACCTGATCGAGCGCGGCGCGAAGATTTTTGACCGGTTGACCGTGAGCATCCTGCGCAATCGTGACAAGGAGCCGTTGTTCTCCGTTGATGAGCGGGTGGAGATGTTGCGCGAAGTCACGAGGCCGTGGCCCAACGTGGAAGTGGATGTTTTCAGCGGACTGTTGGTGGAGTACGCGCAACTGCGCGAAGCCAACGTCATCCTGCGCGGCATCCGCGCGGTTTCCGATTATGAATATGAGCTGCAAATGGCCATGATGAATCGAAAGCTCAATCCGAACATCGAGACCGTTTTCATGATGCCCGCTTTGGCTTACAGTTTCATCAGTTCCCACTTGGTGCGAGAAATAGCACAATTGGGCGGACCGATGAATGGCCTGGTGCCGCCGGCAGTGGAGCAGCGCCTGCGCGCTAAAGTTCTTTAAATTCGAAGGAGCCTTGTCCCGTGCAACTTGCCGACCGTGTAAATCGCATTTCGATCTCGCCGACTGCGGCCGTGCTGGCAGCGGCGGAACGCTACCGTGCTCAGGGGGCCGACTTGGCCGATTTTGGCCCGGGCGAGCCGGATTTTCCCACGCCGGAGCATATTGTTCGCGCGGCCATTCGCGCCCTGCACGAAGGCAGCACGAAATATACGCCGACGGCGGGGATCGGCCCGCTGCGCGAAGCCATCTGCAAATGGCACGCGGCGCAGTTCGGTTCGTCCTATACGGTGCCGGAATGCGTGGTGACAGTCGGCGGGAAGCATGCCATTTTCAACGCCCTTTGTTCGTTGCTTGGAAGAGGCGACGAAGTTCTGATTCCCGCGCCGTATTGGGTCAGTTATCCGGACATGGTGATGTATACGGGCGCGACTCCGGTGCCAGTGATGACGGATCCTTCCGACGGCTTCCGCTTGCGGGCCGAGCAGGTGGCGCGCGCCATCACGCCGCGAACGAAGCTGCTGATCGTCAACTCGCCCAGTAACCCCAGCGGCGCGGTGGTGCCTGCCGATGAGTTCGCGCGAATCTACGAAGTCTGCCGCGCGAAAAACATCTGGCTGTTGACGGACGAATGCTATTCGCATTTCATCTACGGAAACGAGAAACCATTCTCACTCGCGAGCTTGCCCGGCACGAAACCGAACATCATCGTCGCCGGCTCTCTCTCGAAGACGTTTTCGATGACTGGCTGGCGCGTGGGCTACGCGCTTGCACCCGACCAATTGGTCTCCGCGATCATTAAGGTGCAGAGCCAGTCCACGTCGAATCCGACTTCGATCTCCCAGTACGCGGCGCTGGAAGCGCTGACCGGTCCGATGGACACCGTTGCGGCCATGCTCGCGGAGTATTCGCGCCGACGCGATCGCATCGTTTCCGGACTTCGCGCGATTCCCGGAGTCACCTGCGTGGAGCCGGGCGGCGCGTTTTATGCGTTTCCGAGCGTTGCCGAACACTTGCGCAATGGCATTGCCGATTCGACTGAGCTGGCAAAGCAGCTCCTCGAACGCCAGCACCTGGTGGTCGTGCCCGGAGACGCCTTCGGTACGCCCGGCTACCTCCGTATTTCCTACGCCACTTCGATCGAGCGAATCGAAGAAGGCTTGCGACGCCTCGAGAAATTCTTCGCGATGGCGGCGTCGGCCACGTGAATCCCGCTGCAAACCGATTGGGGCGAGCGCCTGTGAGGCTCGCCCCTGTCTTCAAGCCCCGCATCTGGGGGACACGGAATCTCTCTCCGCTATTTCCCGAACGATCGCATGAAACCGAGCCAATGGGCGAGGCGTGGCTCACGGGCGATGAATGCCGCTTCGCTGCCGGCGAATTCGCCGGGCGCACGCTTGGTGAAGCCTGGCCGGACCTCCCCGAGGAGTGGACGGGCACGCGCTTACGCGGCATTGCACGCATCCCGCTGCTTGTGAAATTTATTTTTCCGGACGACAAACTCTCCGTGCAAGTGCACCCGGATGACGCATACGCCGAGCAGAACGAGGCGGCCGCGGGTGGAATCGGGAAAACGGAAATGTGGTACGTCGTCACGGCGCGGGAGGGCGCCGAGTTGCGCGTGGGTTTAAAGCCAAACGTGACGCCCAAATCATTCCGCCGGGCTGTTGCCGATGGGACCGTTGAAGATTGCCTGGAGCGTGTCGCGGTGCGGGCAGGCGACGCCATTTTTGTTCCTGCGGGAACTGCGCACACGATCGGCCCTGGCGTTGTGCTGTGCGAGATCCAGCAGCACTCGGACATTACCTACCGCATTTTCGACTACAACCGCGTTGGCCCGGACGGCAAGCCGCGCCCCTTGCATATTCGCCAAGCGCTGGACGTGGTGCGTTTTGGCGAACAGACCGGAGGACGGTGCGACCCGGTCCGCATTACGCATGGGGCGATTACCGAAACTTTTTTTGCCGCGTGCCAGTACTTTGCAGTGGAACGATGGGAATTCCGCGAGCGCATCGCCGCCGTAACGTCACCGGAACATTTCGACTTGCTGATTTTTCTGGATGGCGGGGGCCGTATCGAGTTCGCCGACAGCGCGGAACCTTGTGCGCCGGGAGAAGTTTGGCTGCTCCCCGCCGCCCTGGGCGCCTATCAACTCGTGGCTGAATATCCGACCTCGCTGCTGCGGACGTATGTCCCCGATCTCCACGACTTTGTGCGGAAGCTTGCGGAGGAGCGCGTCGAGGAAACCGCGTGGTCGCGCGTGGTGCATCCATGAGCCGCCAAGAGTTGTTGGCACATGCGGTGATTCTCGCGGGAGGGCGCGGGACACGCTTCTGGCCGCGCAGCCGCACACGCACGCCAAAACAATTGCTCAACATCGTTGGGTTCGAAACGATGCTCGAGCAGACGGCGGCGCGCCTCGCGCCGCTTTTCCCGGCGTCGCGCCAGTGGGTGGTCACCAATGCCGAGCAGGCTGCAGCCGTGCGGCGGCAACTTCCACGCGTCCCCCGATCACACATCCTCGCTGAGCCGACCGGCAGAAACACCGCGGCGGCGATTGGCCTCGCCGCCGCGCACCTGCTGCATATCGGCATGGGCAAGGAAAACGACGCGCTGATGGCAGTGCTTCCCGCCGATCACTACATCGCACAACCCGCACGTTATCTCAAAATTGTTCGCGCGGCACTTCACGTCGCACACGCGGGCGGATCGCTCGTCGTGCTGGGCGTTCCTCCTTCGCGGCCTGAAACCGGTTTCGGCTACATCGAGCGTGCGCGCGGGAAAGCGCTCGACGCGGGAGGAGTTCCCGTTCACTCGGTGCGCCGTTTCACGGAAAAACCTGCGCTCCAAATCGCGCGAAAATACGTCTCCTCGGGACGCTATTTCTGGAATGCGGGAATGTTTTTCTGGCGCGTCTCGACGTTTCTGGGCAATCTCGAAAAGTTTTTGCCGAAAACTCATGACGCGCTGATGCGCCTGGCCGGCGAAATCGGGACCCCGCGCTATGCGCGCACGCTGGCTCGCGTTTATCCCAAGCTTGAAAACATTTCCGTGGACTACGCGATTCTCGAGCCGGCCACCAGGCGCGCTGCGGCGCCAAGCGTTTTCGTCCTGCCCGCCGAGGTGGGTTGGAGCGACATTGGCTCCTGGGCCGCTGTCTACGAACTATTGGCGCGCAAGAGTGGAGAAAATATTTCGGCGGGACGCTTCGTGGCGCTCGACGCTCGCGGCAATTTTCTCTGGAGCCCCAAGAAATTCGTGGCCGCGGTCGGAATTCGTGATCTCGTCGTTGTGGAAACCGAGGATGCACTGCTGCTCTGCCCGCGCGACCGTGCGCAAGATGTCGGCAAAATTGTGAAGTGGCTTGAAGGCGAAAAGCTATCGCGCTTGCTGTGAATTGGCTTCAATTTAGTTCTTCCATAACTAACATTTTGTTGGCTAGCCATCGGCCGAAGCCACAATTTTTTCACGAGGTGCACGATGAGGCGTGGCGTTTCACGACGAAAGTTCATCGGTAGCGTAGCCGCCGCAGGTGCATTGGCTGGCGGGTCTCGGGTGGTTGCGCAGCCGGCTGCGGGAATCAGAGGATTCGATCATGTTGCTCTCCCCATGGAGCATACCGAGGCGATGCTCGCCTTCTATCGCGGCCTAGGCTTGCAAGTAATGGAGAACGTAAACGCCTGTTCTGTCTATATCGGGAACCAGATGATCAATTTTCATCGTCCCGCGCACTGGCAAGACAAAGCATTCACGTTGCGAGCTCCCGCCGCAAAACCGCCCTGCGGAGACTTGTGTTTTGTGTGGGACGGCACGCCCGAATTGCTTAAAGCCATGTTGGGTCGCAGCGGAGCAAAAGTCGTTGAAGGCCCAGTCGAACGCCAGGGCGGCCGCAGGAGAGCTGGTTCCAGTGTTTACGTGCGAGATCCGGACGGCAACCTCTTGGAATTCATGATTTATTCATAAAGGTCTCATGTGCTGGGGCAGAGCACAAATCGCTTTTACTCGTCGTTATCCGAACGCAGCTTTGAGCCCGCCTTTTCCAAAACTGACTTTTCGCCTGCATCTGCCTCGCGTATACTCCTGCGAAGTGAGCGCGCCCAGTCGGGGCACTGTCGCTTACTGTCCGTGATGTCCGGCGCCGGTTTCGGGATGGATCCAGCAAAAAAGGAGGTTCACGTCATGCTAAAACAGCGGCTCTTTTTTGCAGGAAGTCTCGTGCTGGCGCTGAGCGCCGGTTCGGCGTACGCCCAGATTTCCCGGCTTCCGGAGTCAGTTCAAAAAAAGTTAGCTGAAATCAACCCGCTTTATCAAAGCGATATCAGAAAGTACGGGGATCAAACCATTGAATTATTCACGCCGCTGCTTGCCGCCGCGCCAAAGGAAGGAGTCTCTGTAACCGCGGATCAAGCGTACGGCGCCGACCCCAAGCAAACTCTGGATCTGTATCAACCGCAGGGCGCGAAGGACCTTCCGATCGTTGTGTTCGTCCACGGAGGCGCATTGACCTCTGGGGACAAGAACGTGAACAAGGAAATTTCGGCGAACGTTCTGTACTACTTCGCGCGCCGCCAGTTTCTGGGCATCAATGCGAACTACCGGCTCGCGCCGAAATTCGTCTTTCCGGCGGCGGCTCAGGACATTGGCAGCGTGGTTGCCTGGACCAAGAAGAACGCGAAGGGCTTTGGCGGTGACCCGCAGCGCATCTATCTTATCGGCCGCTCCACCGGCGCTTTGCATGTTGCTACCTGGGCGTTTGATCCTAGAATTCACGGCCCAAACGGCCCGGGTGTCGCGGGCGTTGTATTGATTAGTGGCCGGCTAAAGGCCGACAATCGCGCCGATGACCCCAATGGAAAACGCGTGGAGGAGTATTTTGGAGCCGACCCCAGGCTGTACGCGGACCGGTCCCCAGTGAATTTTGGCGCGCAATCGCCACTGCCGACTTTTATTGTCGTCGCCGAATTTGACAACCCCTTTCTTGACGTGTACGGCGCCGAACTTTTCGCGAAAATGTGCGCCGCGCGCTCGAAGTGCCCGCGTTTCCTGCGCCTCGCCGGGCACAACCACCAGTCGACCACCGCCTCGATCAACACCGCGGATGATTTGCTTGGGCAAGAGATAATCGATTTCATCAGACAGGGAAAGTGACTGCCGTGAGCGACGATCGAGATTCGGCACTCAACCTGTTGCTGACTCTCGCAAGCCCCGCTTTTCGCCGTATTCCTCATCGCATATACTGCTGAACCGTGACTGCGATTAAATTTGGCACGGACGGCTGGCGCGGCGTGATTGCCGACGATTTCACTTTCGCGAACGTGCGCAAAGTCGCGTGCGCGATTACGCGTTACATCGTGCGCGCGGAAAAACCCAATGCGGGGGTTTTGGTCGGTTACGACACACGCTACGCCTCCGAACGTTTTGCGCGCGCCGCTGCGGAAGTCGTCTCGATGACCGGGATGCCGGTGTGGATCGCGGAAAAGGCCTGCCCATCACCCGCGCTTTCGCTGCTGGTGCGGCAGCGCGGGGCGGCAGGCGGAATTATGATCACCGCCAGCCACAATCCCTACCGGTGGAACGGCGTGAAGTTCAAAGCGAGCTGCGGAAGCTCGGCGCTGCCTTCGACCGTCGCTCAGGTGGAAAAGGAACTTGCCATTGTGCTCGCGGACGGCGTCCCGCCCCTGCCCGTGCGCCCTGACAGCATACGGTCGCTCGATATCCTTTCTCCCTATCTTGAAACCATCGAGAAACTCGTTGACTGGGACCGGATACGTGCGGCGAAATTCCGTTTTGTAGTGGACCCGATGCACGGCGCGGCGCGCGGATTGTTGCGGCACCTCATGACCCGCCACGGCATCGAGTGCGACGAAATTCGCGGCACGCGTGATCCGCTGTTTGGCGGTGTCAACCCCGAGCCGATTGAGCCGCACGTCGAGGCGCTGCGCCGCGCGGTCGTTTCGGGCGGCTACCATGCCGGCCTGTGCGCGGATGGCGACGGAGACCGCATCGGGGCGATGGACCGCGACGGCATGTTCATCACGCCCCATCAGATTTTCTCGATCTTGCTTTGGCACCTGGCGGGCACGCGCGAAATCTCCGGCGATGTGGCCAAAACCTTTTCATCCACCAAAATGATCGACAAGGTCGCCGCGAAATTTGGCCGCAAAGTATTCGAGACGCCCATCGGCTTCAAATACATCTGCGAACTGATGCTCGAACGCGACATCCTGCTGGGCGGCGAAGAGTCCGGCGGGATTGGCACCAAACTGTATCTGCCGGAGCGCGATGCCACGGTGATGGCTCTGTTGCTGGCTGAAGTGATGGCTTGGCACAGAAAATCTCTCGGCGAACTCGTTGCGCATCTGCACGCCGAATTCGGCGAGCACCACTACGGCCGCGTCGATCTCGAACTCAAGCCGGGGCAAAAAGAGCGAGCGATCGAACATTTCAGCGACAGAAAACTAAAACGCGTGCTCGAATGGCCTGTGGCGCGCCGCGAAGATCTCGATGGAATCAAATTGTATCTGGGAGAAATTGGCTGGGTGATGCTGCGTGCCTCGGGAACCGAACCCATGCTGCGCGTGTATTCGGAAGCCACGAGTCCCGCGATCACGCGAAAAGTTCTCGACGACACCTGCGCCATCGTGAACCGACTCTAACAAGCACGGTCGTCTTCGTGGCTGCATTCCTTATCACCCTGGGCTTGAAATAGGAAGAAGGCCAGCTCTTCCTGGAGTCGGCCTTCTTCTGGGCCCAAAAGTTGTGTTCCGAACTACTTGCCGTTGAGGTCGCGGTGTCGGTCCACGCGGTCGTGATGGAGGTCGCGGCGGTCGTGCCTGCGGTCCTTCACATCGTGGTGCAAATCCTTCTTGTCGCTTACCAGGTCTTTCTTGTCGGCAACCACGTCGTGACGATCGGCTCGGATGTCTTTGCGGTCCGCCTGGGCTTGCGCGCTGTTCGCGCCGTACTGGTTGACGTCGTTGTGTAATTGCGTTTTGTCGTTCAGGATGTCCGTCTTGTCGTTCACGATGTCATTGCGATCGTTCAGGATGTCTTTGCGATCCTGATGTATGTCGCGCGTATCCTGGTGGACGTCGCGCCGATCGTGATTGATGTCCTTCTGGTCTTGCACAACGTCTGGATTCGGTGTTGGCGGAGCCGTGGTGGAACTCTGCGCCCATGCGCCTGCAACCATGAATCCGGAAAACGCAACCGCAACGATGCCTCGCTTAAGTATGTTTAGCCCACTCATAGAGAATGCCCTCCCTTTCTTCATTCGAGTATTCGTATTGAACATTCCGTACACCAGAAGAAACCCGGTGGCCCAGGAAAAGTTGTACTAGTTTCGGAGGGTTCGCAGAAAATATGGATGGTACGGAAGTACTACGATTGCAGCAGAAATGAGTTAGCCCGCGGACTTCTCAGCAAAGGATTTCATTGCCGCATCGAGAATGCCGTTGACGAACGAAGCGGCTTCTTCAGTGGAAAACTTTTTCGCCAACTCAACGGCCTCGTTCAGCACGACTTTAGGCGGCGTGTCCATGGTGCGCAATTCAGCGATCGCCAGCCGGAGGATGGCGCGGTCGATGGCGGGCATGCGCTCGATACGCCAGTTCTGTGCGTGTGAGGAGATGATTGGATCGAGCTCGGCCGCGCGCGCCGCCGCATTCTCGAAAAGCTGATTGGCGAATTCGCGCGTGGATTTCTGAGCGCGCGCGTTGGCCCAGAAACCGTTCTCGATCCGCGATGGGTCCTGCTTGCCCATTTCCCATTGAAAAAGCATCTGCAGGGCGTACTCGCGGGATTTCCGGCGAAGCGACATCTAGCGGCGTTTCCCACGGAGAGCGTTCTTGCCGGCACGCGAAGGCTTGCCCGGGCGGAGGCGCTTCGACAGATTCGCCATTTCCACCGCTGCTACTCCCGCTTCGTGACCCTTGTTCCCGCCCTTGAGCCCCGCGCGGTCGATGGCTTGCTCAAGAGTATCGCAGGTAAGAACGCAAAAAATAATGGGCACACCGGTATCGAGCTGCGCCAACTGGACGCCGCGCGCGACCTCGCTCGCGACGTAGTCAAAGTGCGCGGTTTCCCCGCGCAGGACGCACCCGATGGCGATCACCGCGTCAGCGCGCGCGCCCTCGGCCAATTTCTTCGCCGCCAGCGGAATTTCAAACGAGCCTGGCACTCGCACCACCTCAACATTTTCTTCCGGAG
>Ga0210410_10000313_pt1 | contig 59431 bp, 46 predicted proteins | sample IncBWC4MmetaG_FD_161058 | JGI IMG/M metagenome (GOLD analysis project Ga0210410, IMG submission 161058) | Forest soil microbial communities from Barre Woods Harvard Forest LTER site, Petersham, Massachusetts, United States - Inc-BW-C-4-M | ecosystem: Environmental > Terrestrial > Soil >...
AAGTAGGCAATTCCCGCCACCGAGGCCAACAGAGGGAGATCATACAGACCACCGGAATAGTACTTGCCCTCATCGATGGCAACGTTGGCAAGGGTGGCAGAGAGGGTATAGAGAGCGAATGACGCCCAATAGATGCGATAAAGAGTGCGCCATACACCCTGGGCACGCAAGGCTGCGATTCCCAGGACGGTAATGAAGATGATGTGCCCGAGGGAATCAATAGTGTTGAAGTGGAAGCTATAAATCCCTTCCTCGTGCATTACATATCTGTAGGGGATGACCCAGATAGCATAGAAATAAAACCAGTAGACCAGGAGAAAGGACAGGTCGAGGAAACCAAAGATGCGAAAGCGGCGGGTTTGCTGCGTCTGGGGCTCAGCCGCTAGCGCCGCGACCAACGGCACAAGCTTCAGGAAAAGCAAGGTGTCGCCAAAAGGCGTTTGAGGGGCGGGTTGGCGGAGAAAGATTTCGTACTCCGTCCACTGCGCCACACCCGCGACCCAAAGAAGAATGCCTGCCGCGGAGAACGACCAAAAAATGCGGGACGCACCGTGGCTTACAAAGGCGTTTCGAACCATGAAGGCAGCGGCGACCAGAAGCAAGCCGAGTTCCGCGAAATCGCCAAAGGCTGAGAGCGCATAGCCCGGCTTGCCCCAGAGCGCGACGAAAAAGGCGAGCAAAAGAATAGCGGAAAGAAGAATCAGCCAGAGGCGAGACCACGGAGGCGCCGCCTGGCTCAATGCACGATGCTCGATTGTTTCCGAAGCTGACAAAGCCTAGATACCTCGACTAAAGGGCTCGTTTTGGAACCCAGGGCAGATCCCGCAGTTCTCCCCGTTACCAGACGAGATGGAGGAAGAGAGGGCGCCGACAACTGGGCCTGCGAGCAACGATACCTTCTATTATCGGAGGAATCCCACGAGAGAGCGCAGAATTAACGGATCAGGACGACGATTCAGTACAGGGGCGAAAAACGGGAAAAGCGCAGGCAAGACCTGAGCCATCGATGAGAAATGCGTACTGGCGCGGTTCGAACGGCGTCAGGCGCAGCGGAGAACGATGAGGCTGATTTCGGGCGGCACACCCAAGCGCACTGGAGCGCCTACGGTGCCGAGCCCGCGATTCACATAGATGTGCGCCATCGCCGAAGATTCCGGCGGGAAGAGCGATGGGCTGAATTTGCGTGGCACAGATGCGGAGGCAAGGGCGCGCTCATTGGGAGCGGGAGCAAAAAGCGGACGCTGGTAGAGGCCGGCGATGTAATCGGTAATGAAACGCGCGGGGCTGAGGCGATGGTCAAGGATTTCGACCTGGATTTGCCCGCCATGGGTGTGTCCGGCGAGCGAGAGCTCGATGCCAAGTTCGGCGGCGCGATTGAATGAATTGGGGTTGTGCGAAAGAAGAATGTTGGGCATGTCGCGGCGAACGAGCGGCTCGACCTGCGCAAGAGTGGTCTGGCGCTGACCCTTGGAAGTGCGCTCGCGCTGGTAATCAACGCCGATGAGATTGAACTGAGCGCCCTTGAAAGAAATTTGCGCGTTTTGTTGGCGCAGAAGATGCATGCCCGCCTGGGCGTAGAGATAACCGGCTTCGTCCTCCGCGTGCGCATAAATTTCATGGTTGCCGTTGCAACCCCAGATGCCGAGCGGAGCACGGAGATGACGAATCTCGTCAACACAATCGGCGATGGGGTCGCCCATGCCGGTAATGAGATCGCCGGTGACGACAGCGAGGTCGGCGCCAAGATCGTTGGCCATGTCCACCGCGCGGCGCACCTGCGTGCGCGACATGTAGCCGCTTAGGTGAATGTCGCTGATCTGAACGATTTTCATGCCATCGAGAGCGGACGGCAAGTTTGGAATGGGAATTTCAATGCGGCGGACCTGGTAGTTCAGGCGCTCGGCAGCAAAACCGTACATGGCGGTGATAAAAGGAGCGGCGCCAGCAGCGGCGGTCGCGGCGCGGAAAAAGTAGCGGCGGCCGGGATCAGGAACGGTTTCAGGCAATTCCGACGCGCCGGAGGATGTGCTGGCGGTTCCTCGAGCAGGCTCGGCATGTTTGGCGGTCGCGGTGTGCAGCCAGTGCCAAAGATGCTCGAGACCGTGAACGGTTTTGACCGCGAGGAAGGCAAAGAGAGCGCTGAAAAACCACAGTCCCGCAAGAAGCGCAAGGATCGACGCACGGGGAACAATGTGGGCCCGGCCAAGAGTCATGCCTTCGGCGATGGAAACGATGGTCAGGAGGAGAAGGACGATGTAGACCATCCTGGCCCCGACACGGAGCGACACCCGGCCCCAATGCGAGGTAACACGCCAAATGGCGCGATACCAAAAACGTTGGGAGAGAAAAAGAAGTGTAAGAACGCTCAAACCGATGGCGATGCGCAGCAGCAGAAAGCCCCAATTCACAGTGATTGTGCCCCCCAAGCCTAAACATCAAGCTTAACATGCATGGGGCCGTGAATTTGCATGACGCGTGAGGCTGAACTGCGTAAGATGAACCCCCGCGGAGGGCCAAACGATGCGCCTCTCGTAAACCGAATGAGGGGAAACGGTTGGCGAAGCGGCCCGTCTGAGGAAGAGTAGTGTCCCGTACGGATCCCCCGGAAGTTTCCACCAATTTCTCCGAAATGGCCGGAGCTGGCGGAACGGGGGTACGAGGGTCGAAACGGAGGAGAGAAAACCATGACGAAGTGGATGAGGTTTGCTGGTTTGGCAGTAGCGCTGGGGCTGGTGGTTCTCCCGGTGCTGGGTCAGGAAGCGGCGAAGAAGGAACCGCCCAAGCCGCCGCTAAGTCCTTCGGCGGAGGTGCTGGAGCAGTGGAACGAAATCGGGCGGAAGTTGATTGCGATTGCTGAGGACCTGCCGGAAGACAAGTACGACTATAAGCCGAATCCGGATTCGCGGACGTTCCGGGCGGTGCTGATACACGTCTCGGCGTCCATGTATTACTTCACGGACCCGGCGCAGAGCAAGAAGCCGCGCTATGCGGACGATCCCAAGCCCTCTGACTTGAAAATCAACAGCAAAGCGGACCTGGTGGCCTATGTGAAGCAGTGCGTGAAGGACGGCGCTGACGTGATCAAGGCCAAGGGCGACAAGGGGATGAACGAGGCCGTGAACGCTGGCGGACCACGACTCAACCGTGTGGGCGATTTGGCTTACGGGTTGATCGAGCATTCCGGGGAGCACTACGGCAACCTGGTGGTGTATTACCGGAACAACGGGCTGGTGCCGCCGGAGTCGAGACCGAAAAAGTAGAGGTATAGGACGTAAAAGAAGTAAACGAAAACTGAATTCAGGCTTAGTGGCGGGCGTGATGCGTGAGCATCGCGCCCGTTTTTTGTTTGCGGGGGAAGCCAAGTCACGATGAGCGTGACGTGCTCGGCGGTAGGGGCGCAGCATGCTGCGCCCCTACCAGCGGGCATTAGTAACCACTAGGAAGTGGCAGCCCCAACGGCGCCGTTTTCGAGGAGGGCGGTGAGTTGCTGGGGATCGCTCGTTGGGGGGAGACAGGTGCTGCCCGTGCAGACGAGGGCGACGGATTTGTTTTTGGGGAGATGGGGCAAGGTTTCTTTTAGGGCGCCGGCGAGATGGAGCCGAGGAGTTTCAGGCGTGACGCGCAGGACGGACTTGCCGAAGCGGTAGACGCGGTGGGCGGCGGCTTCGAGGGCATGGGCGGCGGGATCGTTTGGGGGACCGGTGATGACGACCTGGATTGGGTGATGGGCGAAGAGCGTGGCGGCCAGGCCGTAGGTGGCGGCGAAGAGGCCGTACTGTGGGGCGATGCCGGCGAAGGCTTCGAGCGTTTTCTTGGCAAAAGCGTAGTAGCGGTCGTCGCCGGTGAAGGCGTGCATTCGAACGAGCGCGATGGCGGCAACGGAATTGGCACTGGGCGTGGGAGAATCCTGAAAAGGTTTGCGGCGGACTTCAAGGCCGCCCATCGGCGCAGCGTCGGAAGGACGATCGAAAAAGCCGCCGGCTTCGGCATCGCCGTAACGGGCGATGGCGAGGTCCATCGTTTTTTGCGCGGCAGTGAAATAGCGGGGATCGAGCGTGTTTTCGTAAGCGTCGAGAAGCGCGAGAACGCTGAATACCTGATCGTCGAGCGAGCCTTCAAGAGGCGGGCCGCCGATGCGGTGGCCGAAACCGCGGGATTCGGTCCAGACTTCGTTCAACATGCGGTTTAGTGTTTTCAGGGCGAAGTTGCGACAGTCTTCTGCGATCCAACCCGTGCCGATGACGCGAGCGGCTTCGAGATACGCTGAGACAAACATCGCATTCCAAGAGACATACATGGTCTTGTCGACAAAGGGAGTCGGGCGCGCAAGGCGGGACTCCATCATCTTTTTTTCTGCGCTTAGTTTTATCGTGACAATGTCGTCGGCGTTGCGTCCCAGAGTCTGGGCAATTTCCTCAAAATCCTTCGCGATCCACAGGACGTTCTTGGCAGGATTGTGGTGCATTTCACCGTGGGCTTCGATGTCATAATAGAGCTCGATCACACGCAATTCTTCTAGGGTCAACACGCTCCGTGTTTCATCGAGTGTCCAAGTAAAATAATCGCCGTCATCGTCGAGCGAATAGTCGGCGTCCTGGCTGGCGTAGAAGCCGCCATTTCCCTGATCCGATAAAACTTCATTCACCCAGCAGATAATGCCTTCGGTGGTCTCGCGGAGAAATGGATTTTGCGTGATCTGCCAACCGTGGAGATAGTTTTTTAGCAGTTCGGAATTGTCGTAGGACATTTTTTCGAAATGGGGGACGAGCCAGCGCTCATCCACCGAGTAGCGATGGAAGCCGCCGGCGAGTTGGTCGTAAACGCCTCCACGGGCCATTTTTTCGAGCGTGGTTTCGGCCATGGCGAGGAGATGCTTTTCTTTGGTTCGCTGGTAGCGTTCGAGGATCAGATCGACGGCCGAACAATGGGGAAACTTTGGCGCGCGGCCGAAGCCCCCGTTCTTGATGTCGAAGAGCTGGGTGATGGATTTGATCTGCGCGTCGACTATGCCGAGGTCAAAGTCGGCGCGGGCGCCGGTAAACATTTCCGCTTGCGCGACGGCATCGGAGAGCGAATTGGCGGCGCGCTCGAGTTCGAGGCGTTTGTTGCGGTAGGAATCCGCGACAGCGAGGAGCAAGCGGCGGAAACCAGGGCGGCCCCCCTGATCTTCGGGCGGAAAGTAGGTGCCGCCGAAGAAAGGCTTGCCGTCGGGGAGAAGAAAACCGGTGAGAGGCCAGCCGCCCTGACCGGAAATGGCGCTGATGGCAGCCTGATAGCGCGAGTCGACGTCGGGACGTTCGTCGCGGTCGACTTTAACGGGAACGAAATGCTCGTTGATGATTTCTGCGATTTCGACGTTTTCGTAGCTTTCGCGGTCGATGACGTGGCACCAGTGGCACCAAACGGCGCCGATGTCGAGGAGGATGGGCTTGTCCTCGGATTTGGCGCGAGCGAACGCGGGTTCGCCCCATTCGTGCCAGTCGATGGGCTGGTGCGCGGCAGAGCGCAGATAAGGGCTAGCGGAGGCTTTAAGGCGGTTTTCAGGATGGTCGGTCAAGGGCGCTCACAGTTTGGATTTGCGGAAATGTTGCAGCTGAGATCCTTCGCTTCGCTCAGGATGACATCCGAAAAAAGCACCGGTCTGAAGACCGGCAACTACAAGAAAATTACTGGACGGTGTCGCCGGGGCCGAGGTCGCGGGGATCGATCGGCTTGCGGCCGGCGAAGCCTTCGTCCTGGCGATGGTAATAGCGAATGCGGTCTTCGCCCAGTTTCCAGCAGAGATAAACGTCCTGATTATCGATAACCGCGGGAAAATCGAGAAGCCCGAGGTCAAGGTCTTTGATCACGCAACCAGTTTCGAGGATGCGGCTCAGCGCGGACTTCAAGGACTCGGCAAGCTGGTTGTGTTCCAAACGGAGCGCGGCCAGTTTTTCGTAAGGCACGATGACGCCGCCCATCATCATGATGCGAGCGGCAACCGCGGACAGGTCCGTTTCCAGGCCGGAGAGTTTCTTGCGGCAATCCATGGCTTCGACGAGAAAGGGTTCGAGTTCCTGACGCGCGCGTTCGGCTTCCGTCAGCGTAAAGACTCGCTGAGGCGGCTCCGATGAATCGTCCTGCTCCTGTTCGTCGTCTTCGTCAGCCATGAGATTTCCGTTTGGCGAGAGCTTGCCTGCGCTAAGAAAAACAGGCTCCCCGCGGCAAGCTCAGGGTAAAAAACCTGTTCTACTCGATGCTAGCGCAAACTCAGCATGCGGTCGAGAGCAATGCGGGCATAGTGACGAGTGCGTTCATCCACGGTGATTTGGTTGACCACGTTGCCGGAGCCCAGATTTTCGAGCGCCCAGAGAAGATGATGGGGAGTGATGCGAAACATGGTGGTGCAGACGCAGACGCTGGGATCGAGGGAAATAACTTTATGATCCTTGAGTTCCTTGCCGAGTCGATTGACGAGGTGAATTTCGGTGCCAACGGCCCACTCGGTGCCGGCGGGAGAAGCCTTGATGGCTATGATGATGCCTTCGGTCGAGCCAATCTCGTCGGCGGCCTGCGCGACCTCGAAGCGGCACTCAGGATGGGCAATCACGCGGATGCCGGGGTGCTCGCGGCGGACGCGCTCGACTTGCTGTGGCGTGAAGCGCTGGTGCACGGAGCAGTAGCCCTTCCAGAGGAGGACGCGAGCATTACGGATGGCTTCCGGTGTGTTGCCACCCAGTTCCTGGTAGGGGTCCCAGACGATCATCTGGTCGAGCGGAATGCCCATGCGATAGCCGGTGTTGCGGCCGAGATGCTCGTCAGGAAGAAAGAAAACCTTGTCGCCACGCTCGAAAGCCCACTGCATGACAGCAGCGGCGTTGGAACTAGTGCAGATGGAGCCGCCATGCTCACCCGTAAAGGCCTTAATAGCGGCGGTCGTGTTCATGTAGGCGACAGGGGTGGTCTTGAGTCCGCCAAGGGAAGAGAGTTCGTCCCAAGCAGCCTCGACTTGGCCGATGTCAGCCATGTCAGCCATCGAGCAGCCTGCATTGAGATCGGGCAGGATGACGGTTTGGTGCTCGCGGCGGAGAATGTCGGCGCTTTCCGCCATGAAGTGGACGCCACAAAAGACGATGTAGCGGCCATCGGCTTCGGATGCCTGAAAGGAGAGTTTGAGGGAGTCACCGCGAAAATCGGCAAATTTGATGACTTCGTCGCGCTGGTAATGATGGCCGAGGATTACGACATCGTCGCGGAGCCGATCTTTAGCGGCGGCAATCCGGTCATCGAGGGTATTATCCGGAACGAGCAGGTAAGAGTCGAAATCGCAGCCGACGCCAGCCTCGATTTCGGGGGCCCGGACAGTCGCCGGCTGGTCCCCGCCGATGAGGGTGCTGCTTTCCGAGATGGAAATGAGGTTGCCCATGGCTGATATTTTGTTTCTTAGAGGCTGATGCTAAGCGGTCCCTGTTTCCTGCCTAGAAACTCCATTTTCTCATATTTAGGGCAATTTGCCACTACCCCCCAATAAATACCATGGTGCGGGAGGGTGGCACGAATCCGGGCTCATTGATGCGATGGCCCTCCTCTTTTTCCGTAACGACCGAGTGGATATAGGTGACCAAATCCTCATCGGAGGCGCCTTCGCGCAAGAGCGAGCGAAGGTCGTGGTCCTCCTTGCTGAAAAGGCAGGTCCGCAGCTTGCCGTCGGCGGTTAGCCGGATACGTGAGCAATGCCCACAGAAAGGCTGGGTGACCGGGGCGATCAGGCCGATTTCGCCGGGGGCGCCGTCGGCAAAGCGGTACTTGCGGGCGGTCTCGCTGCGCTCATGGGGAATCTGGGTGAGCGGCCAGCGTGCATGAATGCGCGCGTGGATTTCAGCCGCCGGGACAACGAGATCGCGGGTCCAGTGGCGATCGGCATCCAGCGGCATGAATTCGATGAAGCGCATGATAACGCCACGGTCGCGGGCAAATTCGGCGAAGGATTCGACTTCGTCGTCATTTAAGCCGCGAACGAGCACGGCGTTCACTTTGGCCGGGGCGAGACGTGATTTTTGAGCGGCATCGATGCCGCTCATAACGGTCGAGAAAGACTTGGTGCGCGTGATGCGTTCGAATCGCCCGGGATCGAGCGAATCGAGGCTGATATTGATGCGGCGGAGGCCAGCGGCAAGGAGGCGGTCGCAGCGTTCGGCCAGTAGGTGGCCGTTGGTGGTCATCGAAAGGTCTTCGACGCCCAGAGCGTGGAGGCGTGCGATGTAGTCTTCAACGCCTTCGCGGACCAGCGGCTCGCCACCGGTGATGCGGATTTTTCGGATGCCAAGGCTCAGGAAGATTTTGGCCAGGCGGTCGAGTTCGGGCCAAGAAAGAATTTCATCGTGTTCGCGGTAATTCTCGGGATCGGCGGAGCGGCAATAGACACAACGGAAATTGCAGCGGTCCGTGATGGAGATGCGCAAGTCAGTGATTTGCCGGCCGAATTTGTCGTGAAGGGTCATGGCTGCCGTAGTTCTTGGATGCCGCTACTCGTCACCTGGATTCAAGACGCTCCTAAAACAGAATCGCCCGACCCAGTGCTGGGAATCGGGCGCGCACCAAAAAACTGCACATTTTCGGTGTGTAGGCTCCTTTCCAAGCACGGGAGGCCCGGGTGTTTCCACCCAAACCCTCGGTCCCAGCAAATTCGCGGAACCTCGCCCCGGTCGCCGTGGGTTGTTTCTCCCGTAGGCGGCGGGGGTCGGAGTTACAGCCCCAGTCTACGCCGCCCCCTGGAAGTACGCAATTGGGTCAGCGGGAAACCACGGCTAAGGACGATCCTTCGGATTGTGATGGCTGTGTGGCGACTGCAGGTGGCAGGATTCAGTGATTCCGTTTCCGAAGGCGGGGGCAGCGTCTCTTAGGCATTGGTCAGGACAGGTTCCCGCTTCTTGACAAGCTTCTTGTTGAGATAGAGATTGCGATCCGCCGCTTCAATGAGCTCAGCCATCTGGTCTCCCGGCGCAAAGGCTTTCCATCCCAGGGCAAGAGACACGGGGAGTTCTTTGCCGCGCACCTCGACCTTAAATCCGTCAAGACGCAGGAGCACGTGCGAGAGTTGATCTACTTCACAATCCACGAGCAGCATGATGAATTCGTCGCCACCCCAGCGAGCGGCCACATCGGAGCCACGTGTCGAGCGAATCAGGCGCTTCGCAAACTCTTTCAAAACCATGTCGCCGACCTGATGTCCATGAGTGTCGTTGATATGCTTGAAGTTATTCACATCGGCGAGGACAACAATCAGCGCATGCCCTCTGCGCTCAGAACGCGCAATCTCGGCTCGTAGCCGCTGTTCCGCGAATCGCCGATTGTAAAGCCCGGTCAAGGGGTCGAACATTGCCAGCCTGCGAAATACCTCCGCCTGAATCTGTTGTTCCGCCAATTGATGCTGCAATTTCCGGAACCGTCGATGCTGGTAGATCATCTGCACGCTAAATACGAGCACTAGGACCACCAGCGCGCGTACGGCAATGTTGTAATTGAATCCAAATAAGGCTTTGGCGCCAAACAGATAAAGCGACGCAGAAAGGGAGAAGACCGCCGCAGTAAGTGCCAGGATCAGGACAACAGCATTGCCCCACACCCAGAGGTCCCGCCGTTCGAGCTTCTGCAGGCTCGCGCGTATTTCCGCGGCGCCGAAATCCGAGTTTTCGCTTTCAATCGGGGAGGGAACGCGATTCATAAGCTGTATGGCCGTCTCCCGACGGCCGTTAGATTGACGCTAGGGCTTCCTGAGAGGATCGTCAAGAGTCCAGTCGCCTGCTCGCTACGGGACAGTAACCGCGGGTCGCTTCTTCACATTCCTTGGGCTCCAAGGAGAAGTCCACCCCACTCATCGAGGATTGACCGGCGGAATTGCGCATCTGCGATGAGGCGTGGATGGGGATTGTGATAGAGTTTTGGCCACGCCATGCGGATCTTTGTTTTAGGGGCCGGAGCGACCGGCTCACTTCTCGCACAATTGCTGGAGCGCCAAGGACATACGGTGTGGTGCGGGGATCGCGACCCGGAGCGCGCGCGGCGTTTTCTGGGCAAGAGGAGCACGATTCCCGTCACGGAAGTAAATGCGCGCAACCTGCGCGGAATCGTGAGGGCCGCGAAGGGCTGCCAGCTCATCGTGAACGCCTCGGCTTCCGTTTTCAATGAGATCGTATTGCGGGCGGCGCTGCGGCTGCGCGCGCATTACCTGGACCTCAGCTCGCACCTGACGCGCCACCCGTTCAAATCCGAGCAGTTCCGCTACGTAAAAAGATTTGAAGGAAAAAACCGCGTTGCGCTGATCAACACCGGCGCCGCGCCGGGCCTGACCAATTTACTCGTGAAGCGGGCGGCGGAATTGCTGGATGAAGTCGTAGCCGTGCACATCCGCTTGTATGAGAGTAGCGAGAGCCGCGACCCCATCTCGCAGTGGTCGCCGGAAGTGTCGTTCGATGAAGCGGTTTCTCACCCGCAGATTTATCGCGGCGGAAAATTCCAATTGGGCAAACGCTTTTCGGAAATCGAGAAATTCCGGTTTGTGGATCCGATTGGAATAACGCGCGTGGTGCTGGCGGCGCAGGACGAAGTAGCCACACTCCCCCACTTCATCCCCATGCGAGATCTGGACGTAAAGATTGGCGGGAATGAGATTGACCGGCTGCGGCGTTGGCACAAACAGGGAAAGCTATCCAAATCACGAGGCATGACGCGGCAGCGTTTCCCGCAGACCTCTTCGCCGCGCATGATCGCGAGACTAATCCGCCAAGGTATCCTGCAGAATGCGCGATTCGCGGCCGCCGTGCTGGTCCGGGGACTAAAGCGCGGGAAAAAAGAGGATCAGCATTTGCTGATTCGCAGCGATTGCACGTTTCCGACGCTGTATCAAATTCGCCAGCAGGGACGATTTACCACTCCGGTGGCATATGCCACGGCGCATGTCGCCGCGCTCTTCATCAAATTTTTTCCGCGGGAACTTGCGGGAGTATTTGCACCGGAAATGCTGCCTGTTGAAGCGCGGCGCGCCATACTCGCTGGCATCCGCAACCACAGCGTCAAAATCACTTACAAAACAACCGTTCAAAAACAGCGCGGCGAAGATGATGAGGAACTCTAGTCAAGCCCCGCGCCCTCCGGGAACAGAGCGCGGAACCTGACCGATTCGAAGCGAAAAACTAGTCTAAACAAGACTAGTCCGCGGATGCCGCCTTGGCGTTTCCGGAGAAGTGGATGGTGATCAGGAATCCGTTCGTGCCATCGTAGGAAAACTTGTGGCCGTCGCCTTCGAAGGCTTCGTGCTTGCTCTTCCACATACGGAAGCCATTGTTGGATTGCGCGCCCCAGTATTTCAAGTTGCTGATCACCACTTCGTGGTCTGCGCTGTTCCCGCCGACTTTTTCCAGAATGACTTCGCCCTTGCCGTCGTTCATCTTGGCATGAGCTACGCCCGTTTTGGTGTTCACGTTCCAAGTGAACGCCGCCGTCCCGGCCGCCTTTTTCTGCCAGGGAATCGGGTAGAGCTGGCCCAGAATATCCGCGAGCGCCGCTTGCTGCTCCTTGCTGACGGCGGGATCGAAGTTCACCACTAGCCAGGAATCTTTCCCGGTGCTCCAATCGCTGCCGAGGTCGGTGGCAATCCACACCTTGGCGCCGTCCAGCTTGGTGTCTTTGTAGTAGCCCTTGACGACCTTGAGGACGAGGTTGGCGCGGCAAAAATGTTCGTCCATTTTATGCTCACCCATACTCATATGGTCCGTGGAGTGAGTGTTGAAGTAGCAGGGACAGAACATGTCACAGCTGCACGCTTCAATGTAGCTGGCGGTCATGTCGAAATCGGGTTTGGCAGATTTCTCCTGCGCGGCCGAATTGAAGTAGATGAGGCTGGCAGCAAGCGCAAGGAGAGGAAGCAAAATCAGACGAGGTAGACGTAGCATGAACCCTCCTGAGAGATTATAAAAAATGGGGCCCACCTTGGTTTAGGGGGAGTCTACTCCTGAAGGCGTATGCTAACAAGAGTTATAAGGGCATGACCTCAGCAGCAGCGGTTGGGGCGAGAATAGCGGCGGTTCAGCTGTTCCACGTAGAATTCAGCCGGCGTCAGCGGACGGCACAAACCCTGCTGGGTGCCTTTTGAACGGAGATAGCTTTCGTAAGCCGCATCTCCACACCATTCACGCAGGCCTCGCCAGAAACGGCGCAGAAATCGCGATGTAGTCTTCGCGGCGTGTTTCATCAGTCGTCTCCGTGGACCGTTCCGGAAAAGCTTTCGGCCCAGCGCGTCGCCACGTATGGCGACTCGTGCAACACCGCCTCCCGCCGCCGGCTGAGAATCGAATACCACTGGAATAGTGCTTCGAAGACCAGGACGAGCACCATACATGCCAGGACAGCGGTAACCGCGGCATCCAGGCGTAGATTAAAGATCAGCCGCTGCGTTTCGACAATCTTCTCGGCGGGGATTATTCCGGCGGCAACCTGCGCGGCCAAGGCGTTCGCCCCGGCCAGGAAGCCAAGGCGTGGATTTACATCGAAAATTTTCTCGCAGCTTGCGGTCATGGTGACGGTGACCAGCGCAATCATCGGCAGCAGCGTCACCCAGATCCAGCGGAGCCGGCCCATCTTCAGAAGAATCGTGGTGGCCAGAACCAGCGCGACCGCCGCGAGCAATTGATTTCCGATGCCAAAAAGCGGCCAGAGTGAGTTGATTCCCCCTAGTGGATCGATGACGCCTTGATAGAGAAAATAACCCCACATGCCCACAATGATGGCGCTAGAAATAAGGATGCCGGGCATCCATCCTCGGCGGCCAAACGGCTTCCAAACGCGGCCACCCAATTCCTGGATCATGAAACGCCCGACGCGCGTGCCGGCGTCGAGGACCGTGAGTATGAACAACGCTTCGAACATGATCGCGAAGTGATACCAAATACTGAGCAGGCGCTCGCCGCCGATGGTGCTGGAAAATATTTGCGCCATGCCAACGGCCAGCGAAGGTGCGCCGCCGGAGCGGTTCCAGAGGGTTTGCTCACCTACCTTGCGCGCGGTGTCACTCATCGTCTGGGCTTGCAATGGAAAGCCCCAGCCGCTGATCGTCGAAGCGGCAGCTTCGGGCGTGGCGCCAACAATGGCAGGTGGGCTGTTGATCGCGAAATAGACGCCCGGGGGCATGGCACAAGCCGCGACCATGGCCATCACGCCAACAAAAGATTCGAGAAGCATGGCGCCGTAGCCGATGAAGCGCGCCTGGCTTTCGCGAAGAATCATCTTTGGCGTGGTGCCCGAGGAGATCAGCGAATGAAATCCGCTGACGGCTCCGCAGGCGATGGTGATGAAACAAAATGGAAAGATTTTCCCGGCAAAAACAGGTCCAGTGCCGTCGACAAATCGCGTGAGCGAAGGCATAAGCACGTGGGGCCGGACCAGCAGAATACCGGCCGCCAAGGAAAAGACCGCGCCCGCTTTGATGAACGCGCTCAGGTAGTCACGAGGAGCAAGCAGCAGCCAGACCGGCAAGGCCGAGGCGGAAAATCCGTAAATGATGATGGCGGCGGTGAGTGCAAGACCGCTCAGGGTAAAGACATGGGCCCATGAGGGAGATTCCGCGACCCATTGCCCAGCGACTACGGCGAACAGTAAGAGCGCTACTCCCATGACGGAAGCCTCGAGCACGCGTCCGGGCCGCACAAAACGCAAATATACGCCGAGAAGGAGCGCGATCGGGATGGTCATGGCCAGCGTAAAAGTCGCCCACGGAGAGGACTTCAATGCGTTGACCACTACCAGCGCGATGACCGCGAGGAGAATCACCATGATCGCGAGAACCGCGAGCTGGGCGATGAATCCGCCGCGTTCGCTGACTTCTTCGCGCGCCATCTGGCCGAGCGATTTTCCATCGCGGCGGATCGAGAAGAACAAGATCACGAAATCCTGGACGCAGCCTCCCAAAGCCGCGCCTGCAATCAGCCAAAGCGTTCCTGGTAAATAGCCGAATTGCGCGGCGAGTGTCGGGCCAACGAGCGGGCCCGGGCCGGCGATGGCGGCGAAATGGTGGCCGAAAAGAACCCATTTGTTGGTGGGCACGAAATCGCGACCATCGTCGTGGCGTTCCGCGGGAGTAGCGCGCGTGTCGTCGAGCGCCAAAACCTTGGCAGCCACGAAGGCGGAATAAAAACGGAAGGCCACGGAATAGCAGCACACCGCGGCAACGACAAACCAAATGGCGTTGAGCGGTTCGCCGCGATGCACGGCAATCGCGCCAAGCGCGCCTGCGCCGAAAAGCGCAATGACAATCCACGCAGCGATGGAAAAGATGCGTTTCATTTTGCGGGGGTCGCCCTCACGCTGGCTTTGATGAACTGCGCGAGATCCATTTTCAATTTGGCGAGCGACGGCGCGTGTACGTACATCATATGCCCGGCTTCGTAGTAAGCGCCGCTAAGATGGCTGCGCAACGTCGGGTCAAGGCCGAGATGATCGAAGGTATAGTCCGCGGCGAAAAACGGCGTCGCCAGATCGTAATAGCCCTTGGCGACAAAAACATGCAGGAAGGGATTCTGCGTCATGGCTTTTCGCAGCGTCTCGCCCACGTTGACGTAACGGTTTTCGTACGGCGCGTAACTCCACGGGTACACACGACCCGTCAGCACTTCGTAAGGCAAATCGCTGTCGAATTTTAGATCGTTGCGCACGTAATCGTTGAGCATGCCGGAATAAGGGCCGATGATGGCCGCAATGCTGGGGTCGAATTCAGGGTTTTCTCCGGCAGCGTCAAGATCGATGCCCAGAAAGCGCCCATCAATGCGGCCTACCGTGCGGCGCTCGCTGCGCAGTAGCTCCTTCGTGAAGCGCTCGATCTCGACGCGCTGGTTGGTGCGATCGATGTAGTCCGGCGAAAGCCCGGTTAGGCGGGCGACCTTCTGGGTGATTTCGTTGTGCCGGGCGGCGGGAAGTGCGTCCCCGGTCATGAGCGCGTCCGCGTATTCGCCGACGGCAAACTTTCGCGATTCATCGACCGCGGTCTGGACAGTGCCTCCTTGCAAATCCGCGGGAAGTTTCTTGTGATACCAGGCGATAGCGGTGTAGGTCGGCAGATAGAGGATGTAGGGCAGGTCGTTCCCGGTGTCGAACTCGGCCGTCTCGAAATTCAGAATAGCGGAAATCAGGACAATGCCGTTGAGATACATGCCATAGCGCTGCTGGAGATAGCCGGAGAGACCGGCGGCGCGGGTCGTGCCGTAGCTTTCGCCGGCGAGAAATTTGGGCGAGGACCAGCGCTTGTTGCGCGTGGCATAAAGCCGGATGAAATCCGCCACAGACTCGACGTCTTCCGTGACGCCGTGAAATTGTTTGGGCGCTTCGCCGGGAACGGCGCGGCTGTAACCTGTGGAAACCGGATCGATGAAAACGAGGTCGCTGATGTCCAGGAGTGACGCGTCGTTGTCGACCAGCTTGTAAGGCGGCGGAAGCAGCGATCCCGCATCGCCCATTTGCACGCGGCGCGGACCTAGCAGGCCAAGATGCAGCCATACGGAAGCGGAGCCCGGCCCGCCATTGAAACTGAACGTGATGGGACGCTGACTGGGATCGCTGACGTCATCCTTGGTATAGGCGACGTAAAAGATGCTGGCTTTGAGCGTGCCGTCTTCGAGCTTCAGGAGAATCGTACCGGCTGTCGCGGTGTATTTGATTTCCTGGCCGCCGATTTTGAGCGAATGCTTGGTCTGAACAATTTTTTCTTCTGGAGTGGGCGGCTTCTTTTCGTCTTTTGGTTTTTCTGCGGCTTTGTCCGCCTGTGGCGGGGGTGGCTGCTGAGCGAAACACAAATTCGCTGCAAAAAAAAGCGCGGCCCAACTCAGAAATCGAAGCGAGATTCTCATAGATGGCAGGGCTCCCTCATGCAATCTCAGAAAATGGAAAACGGCGACGTGCGGCATCGTATGCGAGAGTCGAGGCAGCGTCAATTGCTGGGAACAGATGAGAGGCTCTGGTTTGCGCCGCAATCCAGTCTGCGCGGCAAACTAGTTTGCGCTTCGCGCATTCGCGGATAGAATGCGAGCCACAGCACGAAAGAATTTGCGGAGGAGCGTCGCATGCGCCGAATCAACCTGCAACTTGCTGCGTCAGTTCTATTTACTGGCGGGGCCTTGCTTTTCCCTGCTTGGAGCGCTGCACAGCAAAAGGACGAACCGCCCCATCCTAAGACGCTTGAGGAGCTGCAGAAGGCCATGAAAGATGTGGTGGAAAAGAACCACGTCACGGGAGCGGGCGTGGCGCTGGTCGCGAACGGCGAGGTGCTGTGGTGCGGCGGGTTCGGCAAAGCGGACACGGCGGCGAATCGCGACATCGCCTGCGACACGGAATTTCGCGTAGGCTCCATCAGCAAATCCTTTGTCGTGCTGGCGCTGCTGAAACTCCAGGAAGAAGGAAAAATAAATCTGTACGCGCGGCTGCAGGACGTTGCCCCGGAAGTTCCCATGAGCAACAAGTGGAGCGCATCCAATCCCGTTCGCGTGGTGAATCTGCTTGAACATACCGCGGGATTCGACGACATGCAGTTTGCGGAAGTTTACAACCGCAAAGACCCCTGGGATTTTTCGCTCCTGAAGGTGTTTCAGGAATTTCCCGGGCCGCAGGATGTGCGCTGGCCGCCGGGCACGCGGTTTTCCTATTCGAATCCCGGGTACGGAGTCGCGGGTTACTTGATCGAAAAAACTTCCGGCCAGCCCTTTGACGCGTACATTCAGCAAAATATTCTTAGTGCGCTGGGCATCACCGTTGGCGATTTCCGGCTGACCGATGCAAATCGCGCCAAGCTTGCCCAGGGGTACACGGGAAATCCGCCGAAAGCCATCCCTTACAAGAACATTTATCTTCGCCCCGCCGGAGACATGAAGGCTTCGCCGGCTGAATTGGCAAGGCTGGTGCAATTTTTCCTGCGGCGCGGAAAGGCCGGCGACGTGCAACTGCTGAAGCCGGAGACCATCGCCCGAATGGAATATCCGGAAACGATTTCTTCGGCGAAGAACGGACTGCGGCTGGGCTACGGTCTGGCGAATTACACTGAGGAGGAGGGCAGGGTCATCACGCACGGGCATGACGGAGGAATTGACGGTTTCATTTCGAGCTACCGCTATATGCCGGAGCAGAATTGGGGTTATGTGGTTCTCCTCAACAGCACAGTCTCCGGGCAAGCGCTGGAGGACCTGAATCATCTGGCGATTGATTTCCTCGCAAAGGATTTTCCGAAGCCTCAGCAACCCGTGATCCCGTTGACCGCGGTCGAACTGACCAATTTCGCGGGCTACTATGCTCCGCGGGCTCCGCGAAGCCAGTTGCTGGCATTTACCGAAGAGCTGACGGGCGGCACGTGGATTCGCGCCGCCGATGGGAAGCTGATGCGTTCGGGACTTTTTGGTAAAGGCGATCCGCTGCTTCCGGTCGGCAAGAATCTTTTCCGCGCGGAAAAAGAACCCGAAGCCACGGCGGTTTTTTTTCCCGACGAGAGCGGCCGGATGATCTATGTTCGCACCGGAATGGATGGTGAACCCTATGGCGAGAGAACCAGCGCACTCTGGGTGTACGCGCGGCTGGCGCTCCTGGTCGGATGCGTGATTCTGGTGTGCAGCGCGCTCCTGTTTGCGTTGGTTTGGATATTGCTCCTGCTGTTCGGGAAGATGAAGGAAGTGAAGCATCTTCGCGTCCGCGTGGTGCCAGTCTTGGCCATTCTCTGCTTGCTGGCCGCGGTTTTTTCCTTCGGCAAAGCCGTCGAAGATGTCGGAGTGCTCAACTTCTGGTCGGCAGTCGTTTTTCTGGCGACGCTGCTTTTTGCGTTGCTGTCTCTCGTGGGCCTATTTTTTGCCGTTCGCGTGCCCAAGACGGAGATTCATAACGGTGTGCGAATCCACTCGCTCCTGGTCTCGCTAGCTTGCTGCATCGTGACGATCTTCTTTTCGGCGTGGCACCTGATTGGCCTGCGCCTCTGGGCGGCGTGAAAGCTCAAGTCGCCCGTCAATCGCAAGCCGCCGAACGCTTCCTTACACGGCTCGGGGCTCCGATTCATCCTCCGCTGGAGGGGTCGGGCGGATAGCCGCCGAAGCCTCCGGCGTCATTTCGACGCAGTCCCAGAGCAGCGAGTGCGCGATACCATGCGGCACGAAAACGAAATGGGCGGCTCACGGTGATCGGCGCGGGCGCGTCCCCAAATCGTGCGGACTTGCTTTCAATCGCGATCCCCTCTTCCTGCCAGCGCAAAAGCACGTGTGCCAGATCTTCCTGCGGATCCTTCAGAAAGGTATCGTGAACGAGGATCACTTTGCGAATTCCCTGGTTTCTAAGAAAGCGCCCCGACGGAAAATCTTGCGGAAATGCCAGCCAGCGATTGTCGAATGCCGAGTCAATGTTGTAAGAAACTCCCGACATTCTTTTGGAATCGAGCAGGAACGCAGCGGGTGCGTCGGGTGGAAGCTGAGCGCTCCGGAGTCGGTTCGCTCCATGGCAGAGAGCAAAAAGCAGCCCGCGCATGTCCACCATGCAAGCTGATTTGTAATTCTCGGTAGCCAAACTGGAAGAGCCAACAGGAGATATGAAGTTTCGATCGGGCCCGGGTGATCCGTCAATGACGGGAACCGGGCGATAGCCTCGTTCCAGTAGAGCCAACCCGTAGTAAATTGCGTCGCCGCCGGGCAGATCGACGACGATCGCCAAATCTGTTGGAATTCCGGACGGAAGCCAATCCAAGTTGAAGGATGGCACCGCAGCAGTGGGGGAGCTTTCGGAGCAAATTAATTGGGCAAACGGGACAGGGAGAACCCACGGTGACCACACGGACTCCGCCGGAGCCCAAAGAGAGTACAGTTCTTCCGGCGTCACATTGTCCTCCCGACAGACGCGCTATTCATCAGCACGGCGACATCTTGAGCGTGCTGCGTGATGATCGGGCCATCGGCGATTCGGCCATAAAAACCCGCCGCCTTGCCAGCGATTGTAAACACTCCGATGCAGGGATATTTTTCGCCGCTCTCCGTATTCACCGGAAGAATCGCAAATCGTTTTTGTGCGACCCATTGCTCGGGGCGGTGGATTGCTTCCTGAACGATCTTTTGAAAATTGTCAGCAGGAGTGACTCCGCGAATTCCGATTCCTTCTCCGACGCGACCGAGTGCCGGTTTCAAGACCCAGGAGTCGTCAAAAAAACCATTGAGTTCCCTGGCATCACGAGTTTCCGGAAGCAATTTGCGCCAGGTGGATAGGTCAGTGCTAAGCCCATTCCAGATCAACGGAAAGCGCTTCGTCTGCAAGACGATGGCTAAGCCCGGATTGCTCAGAGGGGTATCTGAGGAATCAAAATAGGGCTTCCAGCATTTTTCATCCGGAAGATTAGGCAACCAATCGGCCGGGAAGAACCGGACGATTGCATCGGGCCGCCCTGAAGCAAAGCCGGCGCCAATTTCGGCGCGTCCGTTCTCCCAGCGAATGTGTTCAGGGCTCAGCAAGCAAGTTCGCATTCCTTGATCGGCAAAGCGGCGCGCCAGGAACTGCATCACCTGGCGGTCGTCGCTATAGGCGGTGGCATGGACAAAGGCCACCAATCCATTGGGTCCGGCAGCTTCGAGGATCGCGCGCGCATAGACTTCCGAAGTATCGGGGGGCGCGGAAGTCCCCGGCCATTTCTCAGCAAACAACGCATTCCAACCGCTTGCTTCGATGAATCCGCCGGGAACGTCGGCGTTGACTTCGGAAATGCGCCATCCCTCTGGCGTGGGATGAAAATCGAAGCGCATGACGCGCATGTCGCGCCTGCTTCTGATGTTATTTGCAGCTTTTTGCAGAACTTTTCGGAGCCGACTGGGCAGCCCAAGCCGTTCGATGAGTCTTGGCGACTGAAGGATCTCTGCCTCGGCGGCCAAAGCTTCCCGCGCCAGTGCCTCGGCTGTTTCATTCAGATAGGCAGATGTCTCGCGCTCTAGCAGCAAGGGAAACAGTGCTAGCACGGAATGGTCCTCGCACTGGATATCCCATTTGCAGAAATCAAAGATCGCTCTGCGCTGCAGGGCGCGCCAGGCATCCTGCGGCAAATTGTTTCCGGCGCGGAGCGGCGCGGTGATCAAGGCAGGCCTCGCGAAAATACGTAGACCACGGCCGCGAAAATATAAGCCGCAGCGATTGCTGCCGAGACCCCTCTGCCTGAGTTCTCTTTTTTCTCCCTCCGTTTGAACGCCCATTCGATCGCCGCTGCCACCAGTAAAAATACAATCGCAACCCAAGCGTAGTGTATGAAATCCCGCACGGTACCTTCGAGCGATTCCCAACCACCGGCAACCGCTCCTCCGAAGATCAGTCCAAGGCCTACTATCCAGCCGCCGGCGCGAATTCCAGCGCCTTCGTCCCTTTCGATAGTCACTTTATCCGCCAGCCGGAAAATTCGCTCCAGGCAAAACCAGAAGACAAACAGAAACGCGGTCGAAAGAGCTACGCAGAATAGGACAACTTCTGTTCCCGGCCCGCTTCCAAAATTCGACCCTGCGTAGCAAAGCGCCGTACCGATCAGCGCGCCGTAAACGACCCAGGCGGCGGCGGAATTCTGACGCTGCATAACATCATCGCGCACGCTTACCCCCAGGACCGATAAGAGATAAAGACCAAGCATCAGCCATGCCGCGCCAGCCAGCGTATATTGGACAATCCAGCCCGCGCTGGACCGCACATCGGTGGAACCCCATCTCCATAAAACCAGGGCGATAAGCAGGAGGCATGCACCGGGAAGAATCAACAGGAGGGTCCGGTGCGTGTTGTTTGGGCGGAAAGTTTGAACCTTGAAAAGCAACATGTAGAAGCGGGCCCAGAGGACGAACCCGAGAAAAAAACCGAGCACGAGGAAAAGTTCCATCTTCGTTGCTACGAGATTCAGTTTTCAAATCTCGCGATGTCACCTCCAATGATTCCATTTAACGTTACGTAGTTACGGATGCAAGAGAAAAATGCATTGGCGGAAAGGTTTTTGCTTTAGTGAGCCGGCCGCTTTATCGCGACGGCGTTACATACGCGCGCGTTATTCTGTCGATAGAGGTGGTTCCGGCCTGCCGCATGATGGTGCGCAATTCGCGGCGCAGGATTTCGAGTACCGCCTCGACACCCGGCTGGCCGAAGGCGGCCAACCCCCACATGGGGGGCCTGCCAATCCCGACGGCAGTAGCTCCGAGCGCGAGAGCCTTGAAAATATCCACCCCGCGCCGGATGCCTCCGTCGACAATCACCGGAATTTTCCCGGCGGCTCCTTCAAGCACTTCGGGCAGGCTTTCAATCGTGGGGCGAAGCGTCTCCTCGGCGCGTCCGCCGTGGTTCGAGACCATCAGGCCGTCCACGCCGTGCTCGACTGCGAGCTGCGCATCTTCACGCGTGACGATACCCTTGACCAGCAATTTGACGGTGACAGTGTCGCGCAATCGCTTTACAAAATCCCAATTCATGTTCAACGGGTGAGTGGCGGTGACCTTCGACAGGTCGAGGCCGGCGAACATGGGCTTGCGGGCCGCGTACAGGGCGAAGCCGCCGGAGCCGGATCGAGGCCTCCCCTGGGCGTAGCCCGTGTAGGCGCTCTGATGGCAAGCAGAACATTCCCTCTTATCCACACGCTGCGCGCGGAATAAAGTCTCGCGGTTGCTGCCTTCCTGCAAGTCCACGGTGAGGGCAATTGCTGGCGAGCCCGCGGCTTCAGCGCGCTTCACAATGGCGCGTGCAACTTCCCAGATGTTTGTAGGATAAAGCTGCTGCCAGACGGGCGCGCCGCGCGCCGCGATCACGTCCTCGATGGACGAGGTCGTCACGGTGGATAAGATTTGAAGATGGTCTTTTGCGCGAGCCGCACGGGCCACGGCAACTTCGCCTTCGGGGTGGAATGCCTTCTGGCTGCCGACCGGGCAGATCACCAAGGGGCTGCTCAAAACAGTGCCGAAGAGATGCGTAGACATATCGATCTTTTCGACATCGACCAAGCGGCGAGGACGAATCTCGATACGCGAATAACCGTCGCGATTCGCACGCACCGTTCCGTCGTCATCCACACCGGTGGCGAGATATCCAAAATGCGCCGGGGGGAGCGCCTTCCGTGCAGCAGGTTCAAAATCAAAAACATCCAGAGCTTCCTCGGGTGAGGAGATGACTCCGTCACTCTGCTGAAGGGAATCGAGCCATCCCCGGAAATGTCCCTCGGTGACTTCGCTTCCGGTCATCAACTTCAAAAGTGATGAACCAAAGAGTCCAGGTGCGGCAAGGACCGGGCTGGCAGCCAGCATGCTCAGAAATTTTCTGCGAGTCTTGGCGAGCTCTTTGCTCTGTTCCATGAGTTTTCCTCTCACGAATCCGGCAAGGAAGTAAAACGAAGGAGCGGATAAAGATCGCGAAACACTTTGGCGGCCTCTCTAGGAAAGGACGCGCGTGTGGCCGCCGCAGGACTTAGCTTGCGGCGAACGATCCACGCTAATATTTTTTTCCAATGCTCAATAGCAACAGGCCAGCCGGAATGTTTCGTCCATTCGCCCTTTACGGTCGTGTACCAATAACTTTCGTAGCGACGCCCAAGGCGCGCCCATTGTTTTGTAACCCAACGAGGACTTGCAAGAACACGCGGCTCGGCAATCAATGCAATCGTGGATTCTTTGCGTTTGCCGCCCGAATAAATGCGGAAACCGACGGTGACGGTGTCTTTCGAAAGGCCAACATACAGCTGTCCGGTTTCCCGCTTCTCCGGTGCTGGCACGGCGAACTTCAGGTACATGTGCGTCTTATACGGCGTCTTGTCTTTGGCGAAGCGGATGTCGCGATTGATCCGCGAAAAATTCGGGCCGGTCCTGCCCGAGGTGTCGAAGCGCATATCGAGTTTCAGTGCGGTGGGAGAGAGTCCCTCGAGCAAGCGCCGGAACGGCTGAACGACGGCGAACTGATAACGCTCACGGTTCGCGTCCATCCATACTTTTTCGTTGTTGCGGCCGAGCTCCTTGAAGAATTGAAACGTTTCGCGCGTGATTACCGGCCTTGCGGGAGACATGGAACCTCGAATTGCAGGAAAACCTCTAGCTTCTCGCCACTCAGCGTACACGATTCCCAACGAACGTCAATTGTGCTAAGGATCTGCGCTCCAGTAGGACAGACATTCTTGTCTGTCATCTTGGGCTTGCATGAGGAAATAGGCAGACAGGCAGGAATGCCTGTCCTACCAGATTGGCTCTTGCCGCGAGAGCGCTTGGCGGCTAGTCTGAAAATATGAGCAACTTCACTCCCACGGAAAGAACCAAAGTCCACCGAAAGCCCGACCGCGGCAGCTACGACCGCGAACTGATCTATCGCATTCTGGATGAAGCCTTCGTCTGCCAGGTCGCCTTCATCGCCGACGGTTTGCCTATCGTGGTTCCGACAAACTATGTGCGCGTCGGCGACAAATTATTCCTGCACGGTTCGGTCGCCAGCCGTCTGATGAAAACGCTCTCGAGCGGCGCGCCCTTCTGCCTCAATGTAACTCTGCTCGATGGCATCGTACTTTCTCCTACCGCCACGGGCCATTCTGTCAACTACCGTTCCGTGGTCGTGATGGGCAAAGCCGAAGTCGTGCAAGGCGAGGCCGCAAAACTCGCGGCCATGCGCGACTTCGTTGAGTACGTGATTCGCGGGCGCTGGGCCACGGTGCGCCCGCCCAGCGAGCAGGAATTGAAAGGCACGATGGTGCTCGCCGTGCCGCTCGTCGAGGCCTCCGCCAAGGTGCGCACCGGCTTCGCCGTGGACGACGATAGTGAGTACAGCAGTTCGGCCTACACGGGCGTCATTCCATTCAAATGGACTGCCAGCACGCCGATCCCCGATCCTCGTGGAAAATCGGAGATCCCGGCACCGATGAATATCCGCAACTATTCGCGGCCGCAGTAGGCGCGCCAAGTTCTGAAACTTATTTTGAAGAGTAAAGAAAAGCGCGGTAGTGTTTTTCTACTTTCGAGGGCCCGAACCCGCAAACGCGGTGGCGACGCCGAGCGAGATCAGCATCCCGCCGGAAACATAGCGTTGTGCGTTGAGCCAGCGCGTATTGCGCTTTAAGTGTTGCGCCACGGTTCCCGCGAACAACGCCCACAGGCTATCACTCGTGATGCCCATTACCGCGAAGAGCGTTCCGAGAAAAAGGATTTGCAACGCGATACTTCCGCGGGATGCGTCCACGAATTGCGGCAGGAACGAAAAGAAAAAGAGCGCGGTCTTGGGATTGAGGATGTTGACGATGATGCCTTGCCCAAAGATGCGGCTTAGCTTGGTGCGGGGAGCTCCCTGCGAAAGATCGACTGATTCCCTGCTTCGAAGTTTTTGTACCCCCAGATAGACCAAATACGCCGCGCCCAAGTATTTGACCACTCCAAAAGCCGCCGCGGAGGACATCAACAGCGCCGACAATCCCACCGCCGCAGCAGCCACATGAACGAGCGTCCCCACGCCGATGCCGAGCGCAGAAACCAGACCCGCGCTCCGTCCCTGGCCGATGCTGCGGCTGGTCACGTAGAACACGGCAGGACCTGGTATCACCAGCAGCACTAAGGCCGCGCTGACAAAGAGAAGAAGCGACGAATGACTGGGAATCATAGGTTTGAAGACGGGCGCATCAGGCCACCGTGAGCAAGACGGGCGATCAATTATCACTAGCAGTCGAATGTTTTAATAGAAAGGCGCACAGGCTGAAGCCTGTGCCACTGGTGCCCGCAATTAGCTTAGTGGCAGGCGCAACCACCGCCGCAGCAACCGCCGCCCTCGCCCGAGAACCCGCCGGATGACTCGGTTGCAGCGCCATTGCTTGAGCCATTCGCCGCGCTGAAAACCGAAAGCTGGATCGCGTTCCTTTTTCCCGCGCACTTCGGACAAGCAATCTCCTGCGTCTTGTTCAGCACAATCTTTTCAAAGTGTGTCTGGCAATCCTCGCAAATGTATTCGTAAATTGGCATTGTCCCTAGTTTCCTTTACAAGAATTCCAAAAACTCTTCCACCGTCATTCCTGCTTGCCGAATGATGCTCCGCAGGACAGGCACGGGTAAATCAAACCTGTCGTGTCTTGGAACCGTCACCCTTAAATGCGGCTTGCCGGGGTGCTTCAGTTGCGCATGGCTTCCGCTCTGGTGATGAATCTCGAAACCGGCTTTCTGCAGTGCACGCAAAGCCTCCCGTGGCTTGAGGATCGGGACTCGCGGAGACATCACGCACTGAGCGCTACTTTAAGTTTTTCCTGGATCGTGCTTTTTTCGTCGGGAATTCGCTCGCCATCTCTCTTCAAGCCCTCCAGATGGCAAAGGATCGCGTCGCGCGCCATTTCGCGCGCTTCAGACAAGTTCCTGCCATAGGTAATCAAGCCCGGAAGCAGCGGCACTGTAACCTGGTAGCCGGAGACGCCGGGTTTGTTCGCGCGGGCTTTTCCACCGCCATTTCCAGGAGGCGAGCTCGTACTTCCCACCGGTTCAAACACAACCGTGAACCTGTATTTGCGGGCGGCAATTTGCTGGGAAGCTTTCTCTCGGATGGACACTCTCGCCATGATCTAAGTCTATTCTCCACCTGGAAGAGGGTCAAACAGTTCATCTGAAAAACAACAACCCCCGCGCGAAGCGGGGGTTGTCGTCAAAACTGCGGAGTTGGACAGGATGCTTAGTCGCCGGCGACGGCTTCTGCAGCCTTCTCGTCGGACTTGGCGGTGGCGCCATTACCGTTGCCGTTCGAATGCCCGTTGCCATTCGCCGGGGCGATGCCGACCGGCTTACCCGCGTTCGCGAAATTGGCCGGAACCGCCTTCGCGATGTCCTGCACCGTGCCGATCTGCACGACCGCCTGCTGAGGCTTCTTCAGCACCAGTTCCTCGTAAATCGCGCGAACCTTGGCCTGCTCTTCGTAGGCCTTCTTGCGGCGAGCGCGTTCTTCTTCGGCGGCGGTCACCGGAATGTCATGCTCGAGGTGCCGCACGCGAGCGGCATCATCGGCATCAATCTTCAGCGAATGTTCGAAGCTCTGAAGGTTGACGCTCTTGCCCTTGGCATAGATTTCGTGCTTACCGTGGTTCTTGTACCACTCGGCCACAGTCGCGTTCTTGTGCATGTTTTCGATGATCTGCCGCCATCCCACGCCGGTGTTGTACGCGCAGAACGAAATCTCGCCCTGCTGCGTGGCGTAAGGAATGATGCACATTTCCGTGCGGCGGAAGTCGTAGTTGAACAGGTCCTGGAACCACATCCCCGCGATGAACAGGAAGTTCCACGGATCGGTCTGGCGGCGCTTCATGGCATCTTCGTAGGTGCGCTCAGGGGAAGTGCGGCCATACTTCTTCTCCGCGCCCTTGGTCAGCGCCCAGGTCTTGTCAAACTTCTTGAAGAGGTCGTACAGCTTCAGCCCCTTCGGTCCCTGGAACGGGTGATAGTTCTTCAAGAGGGCCATAGCCATCATGAAGTTCGAGAAATTCTTGCCGCGAGCCGCGTCGGTAATGGCGGTCACGTCTTTCACCAGCTTTTCAGCGTCCAGGAAGCGCGGAACAGGTGCCCATTCCTTCGTTTCCTTGTTGATCATCAGCGCCGTGCCCACACCGCAATTCGGGTGGCAGCCGCAGGAGAGCGAGCCCCAATTCGACTCTTGCCCCTTGACCATGTCCGAGAATCCGGCAAACGTGCTGATAAATGAAATCGGGAACCAGTCGCGCGTCGGCTCAACCTTGCCCACCTGGCTGCTGACATCCTTCGCAAGATGCGAAAGCGTGTAGCGCTGGCGCAGGCGGCGCTCCGGAGTAATGTCTTCGTCGCGGCCGGTAAACGATACCGGCTGGAAGCTGACGAAGGCGATCTTCTTGGGGTTCTCCATCGCGAACTTCACGATGGTGCCAACCTGGTCGTTGTTCACGTTATTGACGATGGTCACCACCAGCACGATTTCAATGCCCGCTTCGTGCATGTTTTCGATGGCGCGCAGTTTCACGTCAAACAAGTTGCCGATCTGCCGGTGGCTGTTGGCGTCGTTGCCGATGCCGTCAAATTGCAGGTACGCGTAGCGCATGCCCGCTTCAAACGCCTTCTTGCAGAACTCCTTGCTCTTGGCAAATTCGATGCCGTTCGTCGCCGCCTGCACGCTGTTGTAACCAATCTTGCGCGCGTAAGCGACCGCATCAAAAAAGTACGGGCTCATCGTGGGCTCGCCGCCCGAGAACTGCACGGACATCTGTCGCCGCGGCTTGATCTTCAGCGCGTTGTCCAGGATTTCCTGAATCTCGTCCCACCCGAGCTCGTGGACATAACCAACCTGGTTGGCATCCATGAAGCACGGATCGCACATCATGTTGCAGCGGTTGGTCAGGTCGACCGTAAGCACCGACCCACGGCCATAGCGCACCGTCGAGGAGCCGTGCTTGTGCAAATCTTCGTCGTTGTGCGCGGGAATATCGCGGCCGGGGAACTGCTTCTCAATCCATTCGAGGAACTTGGCGTCCACGGCCATCATGTCTTCGTAGTGGCCGTGCAGCGGGCAGTCTTTAATCATCCAGATTTGGCCGTCGCGCTCGACGATCTGCGCCTTGATCTCGCCGACCTTCTCGTGCATCAAGTCGCGCCAATCCTTCTTGCCGGCGATGATCGCTTCGCGCGCTTCTTTCACGCATGCGGGACAAAGTGAATCGGTCTGCCGCGGGAAGCCCAGCGTCGGCTTGGTCTTTTCCCAGGACTTCAGCAGCGGTTTGTCCGACCACTTCGGCGTCACGGACGGGTTCGGATTGCGCTTGTTAAAGTACTGAATGGTGTTAAAGGTGATTCCTGCCGTCTTACAAACCACCCAATCAAACGCTCTCGCGATTTGCGTGCCTACTTGACTGGACATAAACCTCTACCCTCCACTTTCAGAAAGTACTTCGTACTTGGCCCTTGAGTTAGATGGAGCCCACTCAATCGTCATATACAGAGCCTAAACGACTGCCCCCGGGCTCACTTTTGCGTGCCTAAAAACCGTACCACGAACGCTAGGTACGTCCAATAAGTCTTTGGACTCCTATAGTTTGACCGTTACCGGGGGTGGACGCCAGCGTCTTACATCGAACGGTCAAAATTGGGGGTTGAACTGCAATTAGGAGCATTGAATGGCAAATTCGAGCCCCCCGGGAAGGGGGTTACTCCTAGTGCGAAAGACCCGCAAGTTTTCGCTTGCGGAGTCACTTTTCGCGCCGTTCCTGCCTGAGATTTCGTTATTCGTTGAGGGCCGGCCGAAGGACCGCGATGACAAAATGTGCAAAGTTCGAAGCGCCTTCATCGAGCTGCAGGTAGCGCACGACGCAGTGGTCCGCAAGATACTTGGCCACGCGCGATTCCGCGATGCCCAAATGATCCGCCAGCTGCGGTTTGATCGAATCCACTCCGCGCCGGCTCGCTCCACCGCGCAAAAGATTGCCAATGGCAATCCGCAGCGTCTGGCAAGCTTCCACGTAGTAATAGCTCGTCAAGTCCGAATCAGTCAGGACAAATACTCCCGGCCCGGCCGGAGCATGAATCGCATCGTCCAGTTTCGCGGGCGGACAGGTCAGCAGCCGCCGGAATTGCATCTCCAGCAGATTGATTCGCGAAGAAAGTCCCGGGTCCCCGTAACGGCCTTTCACGCTCGCCGCGCCTGCTTCGCTGCTCGGCTCTATCGGCAAGCTGGGAATCGCCCGGCTGTGCGTTACGCGCGGAGGCGTCGGCTCCTCCGATTCAGCGAAAACAGCCGGAGGCAATCCGGGTCGTGATGCAGGAGTTTCCGCACGGCTCGAAACTGCAGTGCCGGTGGCTTCCTTTACCACACCGCCTTTGCGCCGATTCCGCCCGCCTCGCCGTCCACGGCGTCGCCGCTTTTGCTCGGCCGTCTCGGGCGCGCTTCCAGGAGTTTCAGCAGCCTGCCGGATCTCGCTGCTGACGGCCACCGCCGATTCCAGCGCCTCGGCATTCTGGTCAAACGGCAAGCTCTGTTCCGGCTCGGCCACCGCAGGCGCCGTCAAGTGAAAATCGTCTGTAGCGGGTGCCGCCACCTCGGTTGGTAATTCCCCGGGAACGGCGCCAAGCCGCACCGCGGCCTCCTGCGCCTTGATCTTCCAATCAGCGCGGCGAAATCTTTCCGCAGCAGCCGCATACCATTTCGCGGCGTCGGCATTCTGCCCCGAAGTCTCGAAGTATTTCGCCAATTCGAACGCCACCATGGCGTCCCGCGTCTTTTGGAAGAGATTCGAAAGCTGTAACGCGGGATCCTTGCTGGTGCGCGCGCGGCGGATGCGGGCGGTAATCTGTTTCCAGTCGGCCATCTCTCGGCTAGCATTGTAACAGCGGAATGCGCCGGCGGCCAACAATCTCCTGCCGCGCCGGCCCGCGCGACTTTTTAGCTCTTACGGTGTTTCCTGATTGACGGGTCGAATTTTCCTCAGTATGCTCTCCGTAGCCCTCTTGGAGGCGTGGATGTCGCGCTTGCGCGAAGTTGACCGCTCGCCGGTTGCTTCAAAACTGAATCGTTCCACTGTCGTCAAGAATTTTTTCGCAGCTTTCATTTCCCTCACACTTTTAATCACTCCGCTTTACGCTGCCCCTGCCTCCACGCTCGGCACCATCGTCTATGTGGACCGCGCGCACGTCGGCACCGCGGAGGCTTCCGTCGGCGCGACCCTTTTCAGCGGCGACAAATTGACAACCGAGAAAGCCGGTAGTGTTCAGGTGCGCGCCGGCGCCGCCCGTCTGTTGCTCTCCAGTGCGAGCGCTGCCCTGCTTGATCGGGATGATGTCAGCCCGTTCGCCACTCTAACGAGCGGCTCTGCGACTTTCTCCACTGCCAATTCGAAGGCCTTTGCCTTGCATTTCGGCTCTGCCGTGATTCGCCCAAATACGGACCAACCCACCATCGGACAAGTTACGGTGTTGAACCCGAAGGAATTGGTCGTCAAGAGCACAAAAGGTTCGCTCCTCGTCGCCGTTGACGATGATGTGCGTGTCATCCCGGAAGGCGCAGGCTATCGCATCGTTCTCGATTCCAACCCCGAACCGCCGCAGGGACCGCGCGGTGCTGGCTCCAAGGGCTATGGCGGCCCGCCGATTAAAGCCGCAAAAAGCAAGTTCATGTGGTACGCCATCGGCGTTACCGCCGTGGTTACTTTCTTCGCCGTTCAGGAAGCTCTCGAAAGCCCTGACCGCCCGTAAGCTTTTCCTGCACGCCGGCCAGCCAGCATTCCTCTGCTAAGTATTTCAACGAATCTTCGTTTCGAGCTCTGCTATTGCACCGAGAATTTCACCGGCATAACCGCCGCGGCCGCCTCCGGATTGTAATAATCGTAGAGGGTCGAAGGCGCGCTCGACGACACCATCCGGTAGCGCAAGCGGAAGTCGAAACCAAATTTGCTGCCTCCCGCGATCGGCCAAACGTAGAACACCACTCGGTCGGGCTGCACTTCGTAGCTGCCCACTCCCTCGCCCATTTCCTTGACCGCTTCGAGAGATGCGCGGTCCACTTCCGCTCCCGGCGGCAGCCCCACTTCCGCCAGCATCATCCCGTATCCTTTGAACCCGATGCGCTCCGATTCCACTTCGCAATGCACCGTTTCGCCCGCCTTTGCCTCCAGCCGGTCGTACAAAACCTTCAACCGCAACGCCCGTTTCTCCCCGCTCAGCAAATTTTCCTCCGTCGTCGAGGAAGACTCGCCCCACGGCAGGTAGTAGCTCGTGAAAACCGTCGCATTCATGGCCGCCGCATTCGCGCCGCTGACCACTTCAATCTTGTTCTCGCCTTTTTCGAGCGCATTCCCCAGCGCCACGGTGACCGGACCCGAAGCCTCCCGCGGATTCGGCAACTGCACCGTTTTCACGAGGCGCCCATTCACTTTCACCGACGCTTGCGTGGCCTTCGCCGCGTCTCCCGCCGCCGGCATGGCCGCAATCATCGCTTCCAGCACGTTCTGCGTCGCTTGCGTCGAATACCACACCGCGTAGCGATCCTTATGCGACAGCAGGTATTGCAATCCTCGGCTGATCATCGGCTGAATCTCGCGATCCTCCTGCGCCCCTTCCATCTTCTTCAGCGCTTCCACGGCCAGCGCGGTCGTCTCCAACCTTCCCGCGAATCCCCATCCGTAGAACGGCGAAGTGTTTGTTTCCAGGCTCCAATACATCGCGTCGCCTTCGCGATGCGCCAATTGTCCCAGTAGTGCCCGCGCTCTCTCGATGTGTTTGCTTCTCCCGCTCGCCACTGCAGCCAGCGCATAGTTCCCCACCAGGTATGCGTCGTTCCACGAATCGATTCTCTCTTCGAGTTCATGTAGCGCCGCATCCACCGCTGCCCGCGCCTGCAACTTCTCCTTGTCTTTTTCTTCTTTGCTGTCTTTTTTGTCGGCCGGCTGGCTGTCGATTCCCGCCAGCGCACGCGCCACGTACATCGTCGTGTTCACGTCCTCCACTTCCTTTTTCAATTCCCTGTTGAACACGCCCCACGTGCCCGGCCTCACCTGGTGCGCCACCAGGTAGTTCCGCGCGCGCCGCGCCACGTTTTCATCCACCGGAATAAATTCTTTCGCCTCGGTCACAAACCGCATCACATATGCCGTCAGCGCCGAATTCCCCGACCACGTGTACCAGTATCCGAACCCGCCGTCCGCATTTTGCGTCTCGGCCAGCTTTCGGTACGCTTCCTGCACCGCCGCGAGCGCCTTCGCCGCTATCGCCGAACGTGGATTATCTCGTCCCGGCTTGTCCTGCCCCACCTTTTTCAACAATTCCAGCGCCATCAAGCTGACGTACGCCGTGGACGTGACCTGCTCGGCGCATCCCGCCGGGCGCATTCCAATTCCGTCAATGGCATCCAGCACGTGCGCCATCAAACTCGGATAAATGCGCAGTTCCGCCTCGATCGATCCGCCGATCGCCGCCTCCGGCACGCGCACCTTCACGGCGTTTTGCGTTCCGGCGATCAACTGGCTCGTGCTGAATGAAATTTCCTGGCCGTTCGGATGCACGCGCAGTTCCCGTTCCACCGCGTCGCCGGTGGACGTGTTGCGCGCCGTCACTCGTTGCTTCGCGTCCTTCGCGCTATGAATCGCCTTGTAAGTGAACACCGCGCTCGCATCGCCGTTCGCCGCCACCGTTAACTTCTGTTGCGGCGCGGACAGCATCGCAAACCACGGCTCGGCTTTCAGCTCCGCAAGAATCGTTTGCGGCTGCTCCAGGTAATTCCGCAGCACTACCGGCTGGCTGATCTGGTCGCCTTCCGTCAGCACCTTCGGCGGATCATTCTCCACGAAAAACGGCTGAAAACTCCGCAACTCCTTCTCCGCCACTCCAATCTGCCCGCCAACCGTCGATGCAATCACCGACATCTTCCAAGCCGTGATGTTGTCACCCATCGGGAAATGGATCTTCGCGTGTCCGTTTTCATCCGTGATGACTTCCGGCCGCCACACCAGCGTCTCCGGAAAATACTTTCGCAATTTCGGTGTAAACAGCGGCTTTTCCACCGGCGTCGAACTTGGTGCCCGCTCTGGCAATGTCACGACAGTCTGCGCCAGCGACAATCCTGATACCTGCGCAGTTGTCGTCTGCAGGTCTGTCCTAGCGGCTTCCACCGTCACCAGCTCCGTCGAGCCTCCGACCTGCAAAGTGAAATTGACTCTGGTCGTGTCGCCCGCCTGTACAGGAACCCGCAGCACCGTGCTGGTCACAAATCCAGAAGCCCAGCACTTCAGGTCGTAAATTCCTGACGGCAAATTGGAAAACCCGTAAGTTCCCTGGAGGTCGCTGGTCTCCGTGTACTCAAGGCCTGTTTCGGATTCCGCAGTGATCGTTGCATTCAAGACCACCGCCCCCATCGGATCGGTCACCACGCCGGTGATTGCTCCCCGTCCACCCGCCAGCGGCTTTTGCTCCGTCGTCGGAATCGCGCGAATGTCCTTGCTGCTTCGCTCCGCCGTCACTCGATTGAATTCCGCCACCGGAAAGGAGTGGCTCAAGTCGCTCGCCGATCCTTCGCCGTAACTCGACACCGTCAAATACTCGACCTCCTGCGTCACCGGCGTCGTCGACGTCTCGCGGTGCGATTCCCCGGCCGCATCCGTATACGTCCGCACATCGATGCGATCGCTGTACCGGTTCTGTTTGTTGAACGTGTAGTAGTAAAGGTGTCCCCAGGGATCCGTCAGCTGCTCCGGCGTCAGTTTTGCCAGCGCCAGCACCGGCTTCAAGGCTTCTTCGCTCTGGGGAAAAGTCTTTGTCAGCGCATACTGCTCGGCCAGCGCTTTGGCCAGCGCTTCACTCTGGGAACTGAAATACTGAATCTGCGAAACCCATTCTTGTACGTCGTCCCACGAGCGGTGTCCGTTGCCGTCAAAGATCCCGTCCGGCCCCGCGCTGCTCACAATAATCCGGTATTGATTTCTCATCACATCAAACTCATAGCGGTAGGGATTGCCCCACGGGTCCCGCAGCATATCCAGGTCAACGCCCCGCTTCTTTATCTCCTCGCGCAGCGTTGCATAATCCCTGATGAATTTTCCCGTTCGCGTCGCGTACTCTTTGGCAGTCCCGTTAATGGCTATCCCTGTTTTGCCGAAATACACCCATTCGAAATGCGCCGCAATAAAGTCGTCCTCCGTTCCGGGCTTCTTGTCGATCCCGTTGCTCACCAGGTTGAGAAAACTCTTTTCCCGGCGGACCCCGAACACCGTCCGGAACGCCACGCCCCAGGGATCGTAAACACGATCGAAGTCTATCCCCGCGGCTTTTAGCACCTCGCGCACTTCCGCTTCGTCGTGCGGGTATTCGCCCTTTGCCTCAGCCCAAGTCTTCAGCGCCTTTCGCGTTTCTTGCAGCTCCGCTTGCAGTTTTTTGTCGAATAGACTGCCCGCTCCCCCTCCGCTCCAGCCCGACGCCGCATACTCGTCCGCCGCACTCCACCACGGGCCATATCTCGTGTGCACCATCCCCTCTGCCACCAGGTCGAGCTCTTCGGCAAAAGGTTTGCTCGCATCCAGATTCAGCAGGTCGCGGTAACTGATTCCTCCGATGCTTTGGGCATAAAACGGATTGAAGTATTCCCAGATGGAAAAACCGTAGCCTCTCCCGAACTCTTCATCCGTACGCACGCGCTCTGCCACCGCGCGGTCGTACACCAGCACGCCCAGCGCGCTTTGCACTGCTTTGCCGTCCGGCGCCTGCACGTCCAGGTCGCTGGACACCGTTTCGCCCGGATTGAATACCGCCTTTTTCATCCCCACCTTCACGTCCAGCTCTTCCTTCGCCGGATACAGGATCTGTTTGCGGTCGCTCAGCGTCGCATCCCCGGTTTTGCTAGGCGTCATGCAGTAGGCCGCCACATAGATCTCGCCGTGGAATCGCGGTTCGAACGGCACTTTAAGCTTCCCGTGCCCCTCGCTCAATTTCACCGCCAGCGAGCGCAGCAATCCTTCCGCACTCCACACGTTGACAATGGCTTCATTCGCTTTTGCGGTCGTGGTAATTTCCGCTTCGATGGGGTCGCCGGGATGGTTGAGCGTATGATTCGTCCGCACGCGAATGTATTCGTGGTCCAAATCCGCGCCGATCTCCTCGCTGTATACCCCGCTCTTTCCTTCTTTGTCCCGGGCTTCCAATACGAGTTGCGCGTTCCGTGCGGTGTACAGCTCATCGGAATTGTAGTAGTCCCAGTAGGGACGCCCGAGTCCGTGCGTAACGCGAATCAATTTTTCCGGCAGCGGCGCCAGTTCCACGCGCCCGATGCCGTACTTGTTGGTGTGAAAATGTCCGAGCAAAGTCTTGCTCGTCTCGTCGTATTGCCCGCCTAGTTCTTCTTCCGCGATCGGCTTCGCCGCGCTGATCTCTCCCTCCGTGGACGCCGGCGTTCCGTCGGCGTACGAAGTGGTGACATAGAAAAGCAGGTTTCCCGCGTTCAGATTTGAGCCTCTCTCCAGAATGTAAATGTGAATCGGCTGCGCGGTAATTCGCAAATTGAAGCGCCGCTGCTCCGTCCGCCCGGTCAAGGCGTCCGTCAGGTACGCTGCGAGCGATATATCTCTGAAGCGCTGGTAACTGCTTTCCTGGAAATCCTTGAACTCCTGTGAGAAATCAATTTTCGCGTGAAAGTGCCCTTCTCCATCGAGTTCTCCCCCGACCGGTTCGGATTCCTCTGCTTCCCATTTCTGGTCCTGGTAATTCCACCGGCGTTCCTGCTGCTTCACCACCTTCACTTTTCCGTGCTGTACGGGCTTCCCGAAAAGATAATCCGCGTGCACATCCACCACCGGGTTTTGTCCCGGCAGATAGTAGGGTTGATCGGGTTCCGCCAACACCGTGTACGTCGGTAGTTCGTACCGGCTGACACGAACGTTTGTCCCCGCGGTAGTCTCCGCGGAATTATCGTCTTCCTTGTACTCTAGCTTGGCGGTTAATCTCTGTTCCCCAAGCTGCAGCATATTCGGGATTTCCCAGTCGGCTCTCGCAATCCCGAATCGCGATGTCGTCACCTTCTGGTGAAACTGTTCTTGCCCTTCCTCGTCTTCGATCGCCAACTCTATCGACGCTCCCGCCATCGCTTTCTTATCCCCGCCAAACGCCATCAGCCGCACGTGCGCCGTTTGGCCAGGCTGGTAGAGCGGCTTGTCCGTGCTAATGCTGATGTGCGGTGCAGGTGCGTCTGGAAACTGAAACTTCAGCGATGCTTCTTCGTTGAAGGCGCCGCGTACAACAGTTGCGGTAAGGTCGCCTTCCTGATCCTCCGGCTTCGCGGGCAACGTGAAAGTCGCAACCGCGTTGCCGTCTTCATCCGTCGTAACTCTGCGCTTCACCGTTTTTTCGTCGTCGTTCCCGATCTCCATCTCCACGCGGATCGTCTGTTTCGCCAGAGGCTTTCCGCCCGGAGAGCTCAAAACACGCAATCGCACCGGGTATTGCGTTCCTGGCTCGACCTTGTTTGCCGCGGCCATTCGAATCTCGAATCCATCCTGAATCACGCGGCCAAACTGCACGATCCCACCCGTCACCGGGAGCCCGGACTCTGCGCTAGGAAAAAAAATGTACTGCAGCCGGTACCAGCCCAGTTCCGACGGCGAATTGCTCGGCAAGTTCTTCGCAAGCCAGTCGAGCTTCTCAACCGTCTCGCCCGGCTGCTCGGTAAATGAGCCCCAGGTCGACGCTGCTACCCAGTCGTCTTTGTCCAACAGTTCGATCGCAAAGGTTCCCGTAACCGGTTTGTTCGTCGGATTGAAAATTGGAAATTCCAGCCGCGGAGTCGGCAGCAGGTGAAACTGGATTTGCTCTTCGTTAACGCTTAGCGCGTTAGCGTTTTTTTCGGCAGCGGCAGCGCGCCCCGCCAGGCAGCTGGCCAGAAAGAGAGAAATGCCAAACCATTTTTTAATCTTGGACATGAATCACCCCGTCGCGCGCGCTTCGAACAGGCTATCAGCCGCGCGCATTCTCGCGGCGAAATGTTCGTCGTCCGTGAGCAATCAGGCGACACTTCGCCGTTCGGTTTTTCGAAGCCGTTCGCACCACAAGATTTCAATTGTTAGGACCCGTCCCCGGGATTTGGTTGCAAAGTTGGATGCAGCATTTCGGACAACGGAGGCCAGACGCAATGCAGTTTTTTTTCAACGTTGCCGCAAAAGAGAGTACTAGGATTCCCGCGACTCTTTCGAGCTGCGCCGAGCTTACAAGCCGGCGACTACTTCGATTTCTACCAGCGCATCTTTCGGCAGCCGCGACACCTGCACTGTCGAGCGCGCCGGCGGCGCCGCGGTAAAATGCTTCGCATATTCTTCGTTCATCGCCGCGAAATCGTTCATATCCTTCAGGAAAACGGTTGCCTTCACGACGTGATGCAGATTCACGCCCGCCGCTTCCAGAATCCCCTTCACGTTCTCGAGTACGCGCTCCGTCTGCTCGCGGATGTCCCCCCCGGTCATCTCGCCAGTTTTTGGATCGAGCGCCACCTGCCCCGAAACATACAAGAATCCATTCGCGCGGATCGCTTGCGAATATGGTCCGATCGGCTTCGGTCCTTTTTCGGTCAAGATGACTTGCTTCATGGCGGTCTCCTTTTCAGATGGGGCCGTTGCCGCAACTGCTGCGCTGTAACTGCGCAAAGTTCCATGGGCGCTTGCCGCGGAATGATTGTAGCGGGGAAAAGTAGGAAGAAAAAGCAGGGTCGTGAAAAGTTTTCCAGAGTTGAACGTTGCGGAGTGTTTGCGGAAGGCAGGAGAAAAGAACGATCGCGCTGAATTCGTTCACTCGCGACACTCGCACGTCATTCGAACGGGAACAGTTCAGCGCGACTTGCGCCCGCGCAGGCGTACAAAACCGGTTCCGGAATGGTTGCGCGTCGCTTCCCGCAGCGCCGCTTCTTTGTCGGCTTGCGCGTCGGTCATGCCTTGCGTGACGCGCTCCATAATCTGTTTTTCGGTCAGGCCGGTATTTTTCAGCCGCCCAATTTCCGCGCTGCTCATGGTCGGCTGGCCCTGCAGGCGGCGATGCAAAATCACGTCCACAGAACGATCCGAGAGCCCTACCAGGCGCAATATCACGGCGTCGCCGCTGATAGTATCGAGCTGATCCACTTTCGCAATTTCCAGAATGACCGATTCCGAATATCCCGCGTTCTTAAGATTGATGGCGGAATCCGCGCTGGTAAAAAGCCGGTGATGGTCGCGGGCATCGGTAATCAGCGTGACGCAGGAATCATCGCTGATTCCCGCTTGCTTCAACTTCACAAGCTGCACCACTTCCAAATCGGAAGTGTTCAAAGTTTTAAGCTGCTCGACGTTGCTGGAAAACATCCCCGCCTGGTCGAGCGGACGATAGTCCGTGAGCGGATGCCTGTCGCATCCGCTAATCCGGAAGAGGATGAATACCCCGAGAAGCATGAGCTTGGGCCGCATGATTCCATTGTAGCGGTGGCAACAGGGCGGGCTGGGCGGTGTGTTGTGGGAGATACCCGGCGAAAGTACAGGTTGCCAGAGGCAAGCAAATGGCCGGCGGTAAACCGGGCTTTCTCCGTGGGAAAATGAGCGCGAGGCAAATGGCGAGGGATCATTGGGATTGGCCGGCCTGGTAGACGCGTTCGACGCCGTAAACGCCGGAAATTTTGCGAATATTGACGAGAATCGTTTCGAGCTGGCGCTTATCGGCAATCTCGAGATTGGCATCGATACGGGCATTGGTGCGATCGGGGCGGCTTTCGAGGCTATGAATGTTGGAGCCGGCGCCGCTGATGACCGCGGTGATTTCCGCAAGCAATCCAGCGCGATCTTTAGCGCGAATAGTGAGTTGCACGGGGAAGGTCGCGGTGCTGGCGCCGCCCCATTCGACGGCGATGCGGCGTTCGGTCTGGTACAAAAGATTCTGCACGTTGGGGCACGTGCGGGTATGCACGGCGACGCCGCGGCCGCGCGTGATATAGCCGACAATTTCGTCGCCAGGGATGGGGTTGCAGCACTTGGCGCGGTAGACGAGAAGATCGTCATGGCCTTTGACGATGAGCGGGGCTTCGCCAAAACCGAGCATACGCTTGACGGTCTTGACGAGCGTGGGCTTGGAATCGGCGGCCTCGGACTCTTCCGTCTTCGCCGGTTCGCCAAAGAGCCGCGCAAGGACCTGTCGCGCGGAATATTTTCCAAACCCGACAGCGGCAAAAAGATCCACGATCTTGGAGAGGCCATAAGCCTCGGCAAGCTTGAGCAGGTCCGCTTCTGGAATTTTTTTCAAGCTGCGGCCGAAGTGGCGCGCTTCGTTTTCGAGCAGGCGCTTGCCCATCTCGGTGGCTTCTTCGCGCTCCTGCTCATTGATCCAGTGGCGGATTTTGCTTTTCGCGGATGAGGATTTGACGAAGCTGAGCCAGTCGCGGCTGGGGTGATGGCCCTTCTGCGTGAGAATTTCGACGACATCTCCGTTGGAGATTTCATGGCGCAGCGAAACCATCTGGCCGTTGATTTTCGCGCCGACACATTGATGCCCCACTTCGGTGTGCACCATGTAAGCAAAATCGACGGGTGTAGCGCCGCGCGGAAGTTCCAGCACGCGACCCTTGGGAGTGAAGGCATAGACTTCGATCGGGGCGAGATCGACTTTCAGCGTGGAAAGAAACTCGCCGGGTTCCTGGAGTTCCTGCGACCATTCAATGAGCTGGCGCATCCAGGTGATGCGCTGGTCGTCATTTTCCGTGCCGGGTTTGCCCACTTTGTATTTCCAGTGTGCGGCGACGCCTTCTTCCGCGATGCGGTGCATTTCCTGGGTGCGGAATTGGACCTCGAAGGGCTGCCCGGCATGCAAAACGGTGGTATGCAGCGACTGATAAAGGTTCGGCCGCGGCATGGCGATGTAATCCTTGAAGCGGCCAGGCACGGGACGCCAGATGTGGTGGACGACGCCGAGCGCAGCGTAGCAGTTGCGTTCGGAGTCCGTGATGACGCGCACGGCGAGCAGGTCATAGACCTGGTCGATGCCGGTTTCCTGGCGAATCGTCTTGCGATTCACGGAATACAAGCCTTTGACGCGCGCCTCAAGTTCCGCGGGGATACCAGCCTCCACGAGTTTCGTCCGGATGGTGGCCTGGACTTCCTCGAGGAATTTCTTGTGGAAGGGAGCTTTATCGCTGACTTCTTTTTGCAGTGCGAAAAATGCTTCGGGTTCGAGATAGCGGAAAGCGAGATCTTCGAGTTCGCCGCGCACCACGCCCATTCCGAGGCGATGCGCGATGGGGGCGTAAATGTCCAGGGTTTCGCGCGCGATGCGCTGCTGCTTTTCCGAGTCGAGATATTCGAGCGTGCGCATGTTGTGCAGACGATCCGCCAGCTTGACGAGGACGACGCGGACGTCGTTCACCATGGCCAGCAGCATCTTGCGGACGTTTTCGGCCTGGCGCGTTTCGGGCGCCATCATGTTCAAGCGGCCGATTTTCGTGACGCCTTCGACGAGGCGGGCGACTTCTTCACCGAAGCGTTCGGTGATGCGGGCAACGGGATACTCGGTATCTTCAATGGCGTCATGAAGAATCGCGGCGGTGAGCGTGGTGGCGTCGAGACGCATGTCAGCGAGAATGTGGGCGACTTCGAGAAGATGCGAGAGGTAGGGTTCGCCGGAACTGCGAAACTGGTCATGATGGCGCTCGGAAGCGATTTCGTAGGCGCGGCGCACCATCCAGGGGTCTTCTGAGGGGCGATTCTTGCGGAGTTTTTCGAGCAGCTCTTCGAGGCGCGCGTCGAGCTGGCGAACGGCCCGGTCGCGGTTGAAGCTCAGCGGGATTTTGTCCGGCGAGGGCATGGGTTAGTTTACGTCAGGACAGGCGCCTCCGAGAAACGGATTGCCACAGAGGCACAGAAACGGAGATAGGGGGGAACCAACGGGTGAGTCCATCGCGTTTTCTGGCAAAGAGTGCAGAATCGGCTGAAAACAAAGAGTTGAGTTTTTGGTGAGCGCAAAAAAGTGCAAAATCGTGCAAAAGAGTTTGAGGGGAAAGAGGATAGCTCGAAGCTCGTGGCAAGGTCGGCACTCTGAATAGCGAGGGGGTACACCCTCCATCGCGATGAAAAGAGTGCGGAAGTGATTGAAATGCAAAGGGTTGAGATGCGGCCGTTGTGAAAACAGTGCGTAATCTATTGAAAAGAAAGAGCTTGAAGGTAACGGAAGTGAAAATAGAGAACGTGCAAAGAGAGAAAGTTGAGATTGGTGGGTGCCAAACACGCGGAACTATAACATGACTAGGCATCGCGTGTCAAGTAATTATATCGATACCATTCGAATGGAGCGAAAAGACGTTGAAATGTTTGCAGGTTACAGGTTTGAAGGTTGAAATTCAGGGAATGGGGATCACGGGCGGGAGAGGAAAATCTTAAGAAATTGGCATAAGCTTTCCACTTATGAAAATTGTTGGGCGACAAATTCGGCTCGCGGGATCCGACCTGAGCAATCACCTTGCGTGCCGTCATTTGACCTCGCTGGAGTTGCAGGTGGGGCGGGGCGAGCGGACAGCGCCGGATTGGGCCGCGCCGGACCTAAAGGTGATCCAGGAACTGGGGCTGAGGCACGAGGCAGCGTATCTCGCTCATCTTTCGGCGCAGGGGTTGGTCGTTGAGAACCTGGGGTGTATCGATCACAAAGAGGAAGAACGGTTGCTGGCGGAGACGCTCGCGCTGATGGAGCGCGGCGCGCAAGTGATCGCCCAAGGGGCTCTGAGCGACGGGGAGTGGTTTGGGCGGCCAGACGTACTGCGGATGGTGGAGAAACCGAGCAAGCGGTGGGCCTGGTCATACGAAGTGGCGGACACGAAGCTGGCGCGCGAGACGAAGGCGACTACGATCCTGCAACTGTCACTGTATTCGGATTTAGTGGCGAAAATTCAGGGGACATTGCCGGAGTTTTTGTGGGTGGTGCCCCCGGGCGAAGGATACGCGGGCGAAAAATATCCAGTGCTGGAGTATGCGGCGTATTACCGGCACGTGCGGAAGAGATTGCTGAAGGCCGTGGGCGGGGATGCGGCCAAAGAAACCTACCCGGAGCCGGTGGAGCACTGCAACGTGTGCCGATGGTTTCGGGAGTGCGACGCGAGACGGCGGGCGGATGATCATCTGTCGCTGGTGGCGGGAATCCGCAGGCAACAGCGGGATCAATTCGAAGTGTGGAATGCAGAGACAATGGCAAAGCTGGCGGCCCTGCCAATTCCGTTAAAGGAGAGGCCGAAGCACGGATCCAGAGCAGGATATGAGCGCGTGCGGGAACAGGCGCGGGTGCAGGTGGAGGGGCGGACAGAAAAGAAGCTGAAGCATGAGCCGATCTTGCCGGTGGCGGAAGGAATGGGATTTTGCCGGCTGCCAGAGCCTTCAGTGGACGACATGTTTGTGGATTTGGAAGGCGATCCGTTTGTGGGAGAGCAGGGATTGCAATATTTGTTCGGGTTTGCGGTGCGAAGTGCGAGCGGCGAATTGGGTTATGAGAAGCGATGGGCGCTGAACCGCGAGGAGGAGAAGACAGGGTTCGAATGGCTGGTGGACGAAATTATGCGCCGTCGGGAAGCGAATCCGAAGATGCACGTGTATCACTTCGGAGCGTACGAGCCAGGAGCGTTGAAACGTTTGATGGGAATGTATGCGACCCGGGAAGACGAGATTGATCGAATGCTGCGCGCCGGCATGCTGGTGGATTTGCACCAAGCTTTTAAGCAGGGTCTTCGAGCGAGCGTGGAAGAATATTCGCTAAAGAAGTTAGAGGCTTTTTGCGGGTTTGAGCGCAAGATACCGCCGGAAACATCGCGTGCGGCGATGCGATACATTGAGCACCGATTGGAGTTGGGCTGGGGGAACGAGGGGCTGCCAGAAAAGTTTCGCGAGGCGATGGAAGGGTATAACGCAGAGGATTGCTTTGCGACGGCGGCACTGAAGGATTGGCTGGAAGGGGAGCGGCAAAAGCTGTTGGATGACGGAACGAGTATGCCTCGTTTCTCTGACAGCGATGAGAAAGCGTCTGAAGACACGGAGAAGCAGCAAGCACGAGTATTGAAGTTAGTTGAAGAGCTCACAAAAGATATACCAGCAGATCCGAAGGAGCGCACGATGGAGCAGCAAGCACAGTGGCTGCTGGCTCAACTACTCGATTGGCACCGGCGAGATGCCAAACCAAAAGCTTGGCGCTATTTCGATCTCCGCGGAATGGACGACGCGGATTTAATGGAAGAAAGAGACGCCGTGTCGGGCCTCGTCTGGATGGGCAGAGTTACATCGCCCAATGGCTCGATAGCCGATCGCTATTCGTTTCCAAACCAGGAAACAAATGTTCGAGTGGACGACAGAAAAGAAGTTCACCAGAAGGGCCAGCGAATTGGGACGGTTGTAGCGATGGATCCAATTGGCCGGACTATCGACATAAAGAAAATCAGAGACGCCACGGGTTTTCATCCGGCCTCCATTTTCGTCAAGGAGCCATATCGCAACGCCAAAGCGCAGCAGGACTCTTTGTACCGACTCGGTTGCTGGGTCAGAGACAACGGCATGGCCGCGGACGGCCCCTGGCGCGGTGTGCCAGACTTCTTGATGCGAAAGCCTCCCGGACTATCGAATTCGGAAAGCCTAAAAATTAGCGGTGTCGAGGATTTCGGAGACGAGTTGACTCGCGTCGTTTCGGCACTGAACTTTTCCGTTCTTGCCGTGCAGGGTCCACCGGGATCCGGTAAAACTACGAGTGCAGCGCATGCAATCCAAGCGCTGGTGACCAAACGAAAGATGCAAATTGGCGTTACGGCCCTAAGTCATAGTGTCATCCGCAATTTGCTTGGGACGATCGTTACTGAAGGATCGGGCTCCGTCCGGTGCATGCATAAATCAGACGGGAAGGAAGATGGCAACAACGAAGAAATAACGGTCACAACCAAGAACGAGGTCGCGCTGAACGGTCTGAGACAAAGGTCCGTGGATGTTCTTGGAGGAACGAGTTTTCTCTGGGCGCGTGAAGAGTTTGCGAATTCCGTGGATGTCCTGTTTGTGGACGAAGCGAGCCAAGTATCACTCGCCGACCTGTTGGCTATTTCGCAGGCCGCTAAGAGCGTTGTGCTAGTAGGCGACCCGCAGCAATTGGCTCGTCCGGGAGACGCCTCCCACCCACCCGGAGCGGAGCTGTCAGGTTTGGAGCACATCTTGATGGATCCTCAGTTGGGCAAACTGAAAACCATGCCGGAGTCTTTGGGCTTGTTCATCGACGAAACGAAGAGATTGCATCCGAAGATCTGCGAGTTTACTTCAGCGGCCTTCTATGAAGGTCGGCTGCACTCCCGTGCCTTCACTCGTAGTCGAGTTATCGAGGGGCATCCATGGCTAAAGGGAGCCGGCTTGTGGTTCGTTCCAGTGAAACACGAGGGAAATCGGAACTCGAGCGTCGAAGAAGTCGATATGGTCGCGCGCATTGTGGAAGGGCTGCTCAAGCCAAACGTAAAATGGTTCGACCGCGCTGGTAAGAGTCAGCAATTGAAGGAAAAAGATATTTTAGTAGTGGCGCCGTATAACGCACAAGTCTCTGATCTAGGAGCCAGGCTTCCGAAATTGTCTGTTGGCACCGTCGACAAATTTCAAGGCCAGGAGGGAGCGGTCGTGATCTATTCGCTGACGACGTCGTCGCCGGAGGATGCGCCGCGCGGGATGGAGTTTTTGTACAGCTTGAACCGGCTGAATGTGGCGACATCCCGGGCAATGACGACGGTGATTTTGGTGGGTAGCCCAAAGCTGTTCGAACCGGAATGCAGAACTCCGCGTCAGATGCAGCTGGCGAACGCGTTTTGCGGCTATCTGGAAATGGCTAACACACGTGATCCCTCCTCGATTTAGGTGAGGCTCGACAGGAAAAATGGCTGATACAACGGCAAGTGCGGAGGACCCAACAGCCATCGCCACGCAGGCGCCAAGCGCGGCGTAACGGAGAAAGAAGATAAAATGGAGAGTTCCAGGCTTGAAACTTGGTGGTTGCGAGGGAAGAAAATGAGCGCAATCGGGAGATTGGCAGGATGCGTAGTCATGGCAGGTATTTGCCTACTGCCTATTCGTGCGCAAGAGCCTAGTAGGGTGGGTGAGGGCGGAACGGCGACGGAGGAATTGCGCAAACTGATGTCGACGGCATTGGCGGCGGCGCGGCAAGGAGATCATTCCAAATTGGAAGAGATCTCACGCGGATTGATGATTCCAGAGTACGAGATGTGGTTTAAGGCGATCTTTGGGGATGAGGAAGGCACAAAGATGGGAACGGCTTACCGGGTGAACTTCGAGCAAGCCGAAAAGTCCTACCCCAAGCTGTTTCAGTGGGTGGCCCAGCAAGAGGGCGAACTGGTGATTGAGGACGTCAAGGACTTGCCGAAACGCAGCGACAGCTGGTGCGGGCAAGCACTTGCAAAGGCAATAAGGGGAGACATTTCTTTTTATCGCGTAAGCGTGGGGCAGGCGGATAGCGGCGCGTTGCGGAGCGGCCGCGTGGCGGGATATTTCGTGCTGGTCGGTGGCGCCTACCGCCGGCTGGATTGCCAATTGGTGGGGCTAAGACCGGAATCGTCTACGGCATCACCGCACCCGATGGGAGCTCTCAGAGTCGGCGGGAATGTGATGGCGGCAAAAGCCATCAGGAAAGTACCGCCGGAATATCCGATGGACGCGCGCATGTCCCACATCTCGGGAACAGTGCGGCTGCATGTGATCATCGGGAAAGACGGAGGGATAAAGCAATTGGAGGTCATCTCCGGCCATCCAGCCTTAACCGGGGCAGCGCTTGATGCCGTGAGGCAATGGCGGTATCAACCGACGCTTCTCAACGGCGAGCCAGTGGAAGTGGATACGACGATTGATGTTATTTTCGCGCTCAACTAGTGAAAAGCTTGTGCAGCGGGAGCGCAGGGAAACGCTCATCGAAGGTAAATCGATTAATTAAAGGAAAACAGCGAGCGCCGCGTCAGGACGGCGACTGGGGCTGTTCGGAGCGCTTTTGCTTGATTTCCTTGACCTTGTCGAGGAGTTCGTCGGCCTGCTTCCGGAGGCTCTCGCGCTCACCGGCAGACTCGACCATATCGGCCTTGCGGCGATAGAGGAGGTTCAGGTAAGCCATGGCATCGTCATAATCCGGCCGGAGCTGAATGGCTTTTTGCAGGTCGGCGATGCCCTCGTCAACGAGTGCACCAAACTTTGCAGTGTATTCCGTGCGCACAGCAGGGGGAAGCGGATCGTCATCCTTGACCTGCTTGGTGACATGCTCCTTGTTGTAGGCGGCGCGGGCTTCGCCATTGGCGCGAAACGCAAGCGTCCAGTCAATCACGCCGATCCAGTAGTAAGGCTCTGGATCGTTGGGCCGCAACTCGATGTGTTTCTGGTGGTAGGACTTCGACTCTTCGAATTTCTTGGGGTCGTAAGGCGTGCCAGCCATCTGGAAGATGATGGAACCGATACCATCGATGGCGCTCATGTTATTGGGATCGATATCCAGAACTTCCTTGAACTCACTAATCGCTTGCGTACCCAGGCGAATGTTCTGGTCGGAAGGCGCACCGGGGATGTACTGGCTGGCGTAAGCGGTAGCGAGATAGAGGCGGGCATTCATCAAGCTGGGATCGAGATCCTTGGACTGCTTGAAATCCTCGATGGCGGCGTCGTACTGGCCGCCCTTGAAATTGGCGACGCCTTTATTGAGGAGGTCGCGGGCTTTGAGCTTGCTGCACCCCGCAACACCCGCAGCAAGGATTAAAAGCGCCGCGAGCGCGGAAGCGCGGCGGGCGATCCGAGTTGATCTGGCAAGTATCACCGATGATGCGTGAGTCATCGAAGCATCCATCCCTGCTGAACGTGACTCCGAAACGGCTGGAGCCGACGCCATGATATTCACGTCCGCCCTGCGAAGGGCAAGTGCAAACTTTTCAGAAACCCTTTTCCAGGTCCGGCGTCAGCAGACCCACTGACGCAATCCCCGAGGTGTGCATGACATCGATGACCCTGGCCACCACCTCAAATTCGACCGGCGCGTCGCCGCGGATAAAAGCCGTGCGGGAAGCGCGCAATTTATAAATTTCATCGAGCCGGGCGCCCAGTCTATCCCAAGTCACGGGTTCCTGGTTGATCTTCAGCGTCCCGTCCGCCAAGACCTGAATGACCACCACCCCATCGATCGGCGCCGTCACATCCTTCGCCATGGAGGGCTGAGGAACCAGTGCTTTCTCGCCCTCGGAGTACACCGGGATGATCATGAAGATCACCAGGAGTACAAGCAGGATGTCGATCAACGGCACGACATTCATGCTCGAGACAACACCGCGGTTACCGCCAACTGACATTCCCATAATCCACCTCGTCCTAAAGCAATTACCCGGCGAGGAGGACGCTCACATCTGCGAGAACCGGTGGGCCCCTCAGCTACGTTCAGGGCAAACAAGCCCACCGCTACAAATTTGCTCAGACAGGCGAGGCTAGCCCCACCTGCGAAAAACTATTGACCGGCTTCGAGCTTGGCGGTGATCAAGCCGATTTTGTCGATGCCGGCGCCGCGCATAATGTCGATAGCGCGGGCGACGTCCATGAACAGTACATCGCTATCGCCTTTAACGAAAGCGATTTTCTCGGCGCGCTCCTTGAAGATGGTCTCCATGCGAGGGCCAAGAGCGTCCCAAGTGGTGTCGTCCTGATTGATCTTGAGCTTGCCGTTCACGAAAACCTGGACGACGACCGTTTTGTTTTCCAATTCGACGTTCTGCTGCTGGTTCGGCGAGGGCTGAGGAACGAGCGTATCCAGGCCCTTCGGAATGAGCGGGGTGATAACCATGAAAATAATGATCAGCACCAGCAGAATGTCGATGAGCGGCACAACATTGGGAGTCGACATCGACCCCGTTGATGATCCAACATCCATCCCCATTGCGAGTCTCCTGTGGGCCTGCGGTAGAGCACCTCCGCGGGCCATGAAACCGCGCCGAGTGGGATTCGGCGCGGCTCGGTAAAATCAGCAAACGAATGGAGCAACTTCGTTCCCGCTGACGCCCGCCCAGCCGGGGCCAGCGGATAACAACGGTTCTCAGTCCGCAGGTGGCGGAGGACCTGGCGTTCCCTTCTGAGTCTTCTGGGTCAAGAGACCAAGTTGATCGACGCCAGCGGAACGAATCTCGTCGACAACGGCGACGACATCGCCATACTTGGCGCGCGCGTCGCTCTTGACGTAAACGGTCTTATCAATGCGCGTGGAGATGCGGTCCTTGATGTCCCCGGTAAGATCTTCCTTGCGCACCTGGGCGCTGCCCAAAAAGATATTGCCATCACGAGTGACGGCAACGACGATGGCGTCATCCTTGTCGGCGTCCTTCATTTCGTGAGGGTTATCCGTCGGAGCCAAGTCCACCTGGTGCGTCTTCTGCAACATGGGCGTAACGACCATGAAGATGATCAGCAGCACCAGCATGATGTCAGCCATGGGGATGACGTTAGGGGACGCCATCTGTGCTCCGGCTTGTGGCTTGTAGGCCATGGCCGGTTACTTCTTGGCGCCGCGGCGCAAGATGAAGTAGTTGATGAGTTCCATCGAGGAGTTGTCCATCTCCACGTCGAAGGCCTCAACCTTGTTTGTAAAATAGTTGTAAGCCCATACGGCGGGGACGGCGACGAGCAGACCGAAAGCGGTGGTGACTAGCGCTTCGGAAATACCGCCGGCCACGGCGGAGAGACCGGTGACCTTGTTCGCGGCGATGCCCTTAAACGCGTTCAAGATGCCGACGACCGTTCCGAAGAGGCCGACGAACGGTGCCGTCGAACCGATGGTGGCGAGAGCCGAGAGGCCGCGCTTCATTTCCGCGTGAACGATGGCGACGGAGCGCTCCAGGCCGCGCTTGGCCGCATCGATGACGTCGGAATCAGAAACCTGCTGAGAGGCGGACTGGAATTCGGAGAGGCCGGTCGCCACAACCTTGGCGATATGGCTCTTCTTGTTGCGCTCGGCAATGGCGATGGCTTCATCGAGCTTGCCTTCCTTGAGCGCACCGGCGACCTGCTGCACGAAGACGCGCGACTGCTTGCGGGCCGCGCTGTACATCAGGGCGCGATCAATCATCACGCCGAAGGAATAGACGGAAAGAACGAACAAGATGAGCACGACGACCTTAACCAAGAGGGTCATGGAAGCCCACATGCTGCGAAGGTCAAAAGTGGGGGCCTCTTGAAGAAGGAATGCTGCAAATACATACAGGGTGGCTACCATTCGTTTGCTCCTTAAGTTTCAAGTGACTCCCCGATTTGCTCGGGGAGTCCGCGAGAGTGTTTGCTGAATTTGCTACGCGGACTGGCGAGCCGGTCCCACGAAAGGCACGCCAGGCCGTACTACTGGTTCAGAGAGAAAATCACGTCAATGGTGGTATCCACGTCGACCGCCTCACCATTGAGCAGCGTTGGCTGATAGCGCCACTGGCGGACAGCGTCCAGAGCGGCCTGCTGAAGTAACGGATGGCCGTTCAAGACTTCCAGCTCCTTAATCGCACCGTCCTTGCCGATGATGGCGTGCAGGCGCACGGTGCCGGAGATGCGGGTCTGGCGCGCGAGCGGCGGATAGACCGGCTGAACGCGGTTGACAATGCGAGCGGCTTGGACGTTGCCACCGACGCGGAGCGGACCACTCTGATGCGGTTTCGGCGGGGGTGGCGCACCACCCATGCCACCGATAACGCCGCCAAGCACACCGCCCATGGAGCCGCCGGCAACGCCACCTGGGACGCCACCGGTCATACCGACGGAGGCCATGTCAGGCTCGGCGTCTTCCTTAATAATCTTTACTTCTCTGGGGATGACCTTAGGGGCCACAAGTTTGCCGGCGTCCATCAAGTGGGCTTGCGGCTTGACGTGAACGATTTGCGCAACGGCAGGAGGAGGAGGAGGAGGGGGCGGCGGCGGAGGAGCGGTGAGCATCGTCGCCATCATGGTCTTGGGGAGCGCTTCGGTGTAAATCAGCGGGATCAAAATCAGAATCGCCAGGAAGGCGACCTGAAACAGCATGGACAAAACGACCGTCCAGGGCTTGTTGGTGCCCTTGGGATTCGGACTGGAAACCACCATTTCGTCAAACATGATTGCTTACCTCCTACCGGCGGGAGCGAGACGTCCGGTGACGTTTTCACTTCCACGGTTCTTGTTGCCGGCTGCGGGTCCGGTGCCTGCCGCCAAGCCCTGGCCGCGCCAATGATTCCAGGCGACCACGAGCGGAGCAGCAATACCAAAGCTGGAATACGTTCCTACCACAATCCCTACCACCAGAGCAAAGGAGAAAGCACGAAGCACCTGGCCGCCCATCAGGAACAGGACGAGCACGGTAAGGAAAGTCAGGCCGCTGGTCAAGATCGTTCGCGAAAGAGTCTGGTTGATGGACTTGTTGACCACGTCCGCAAACGATTCGTTGCGCAGCAAGCGGTTGTTCTCACGAATGCGATCGAAAATGACAATCGTGTCGTTCATGGAATAACCGACCAAAGTCAGCAGCGCCGCAATGACCGTCAGAGAAATTTCAAAATGCAGCAGCGAGAAAAAGCCCAGAGTGATGAGCACATCATGAAACACGGCCAAAACGGCGGCCAGCCCATAAATCATTTTGTCGAGCATCCGGAAAACGAACCCGACAAAACCTCTCTGCACAAAAAATACCTGGCCAACCGAGGCGCCACCCTGGAATCGAAAGGCAATATATAACAGCATGCCCCCCAAAGCATAGAGGGTAACGTAAATCGCCTGCTGGCGGAGTTCGCCGCCGACTTTGGGGCCGACGATCGCCCCGCCGCGAATCCCGAAGGGACCGAGCGCGTAGCTGGATTTCACGGAGGCGAGGACCGGAGCGGTGACGCCGTCGGCCTTGGAGAGATCGTCGAAATTGGTGAGCACGCCGTTGGCATTCTTGTCGCGGTAGTCGAGAAGTTTTTTGGCGAGCTGCTGGTAACGATCGCCGGCGTTGGCGGAGAGAAGAAGAGGATCTTTCTCGTTGAGCAGGATCGCGAGCGAAGTCGGCGTCGCGGCATTGAAATCGGCTTTGCCCGAATTTGCGACACCATATGTGGCGTTCAGCGCGCTCAGCACTTTCGCCCGGTTGGCATCCAGAGTCTGTTCGTCCTGACCTTTGCCTTCCACGAAAATCTCGACTTCGTTCGAATTGGGATTAGCAATGTCGCTTATGCTCTGGATCTCCGTGTTACCGAGACCCTGAGCTGACAAGCCGCTACGAAGCTTGTCGAGGTTGGGAGGCTGGGCGAAGCGTACATCCACGTTAGTGCCACCTTTAAAGTCGATCCCGTAGCGAATCCCGCTACCGAAGAAAATCGAAACCCACCCAGCGAGGAGAAGAATGCCACTCAAGGCATAGAAATACTTGGCTTTGCCCATCCAATCGATGTTGGGCTGTTTGAAGAGCTCGATCATGCGGCCTTTACTTCCCTTCCTTAGACACCGGGGGTGGCGGAATGTTCCCGGCGAAAGCCCTCTACATCTCTACATAAGGTAGAAGGAAACGCCCGACGAACCCACTCCCCACTCGTTTGAAATCGAGTGGAACGCACGCCCCAGCAGTTCTAGTACGCCCTAGATGCTTATTACGGCCTGGCGGTCCATCTTTGCCAGGTGATACTGGAAAATCGTCTTCGACACGTAGATGGCGGTGAAAACGTTGGCCACCAAGCCAACGACGAGGGTGATGGCGAAGCCGCGAATCGGGCCGGTCCCGAAGAAACCCAGGAAAGCGGCGGAAACAACGGTGGTTACGTGAGTATCAATGATGGTCAGGAAGGCTTTGTCAAATCCGGCATCCACCGCGGCGGGGGACGATTTCCCGTTGCGAAGTTCCTCGCGAATGCGTTCAAAAACAAGAACGTTGGAGTCCACGCCCATGCCGATAGTGAGGATGACGCCAGCGATGCCAGGCAGAGTGAGGACCGCTCCCGACATGGCGAGAAATGCGAGGAGAATGACCAGGTTGAGAAGCAAGGCCAGCACGGCATTGCCGCCGGAGAGGCGGTAGTAAACCAGCATGAAAAGCATCACGACGACGAGGCTCAGAATGGAAGCCTGAACTCCGTGACGAATGGAATCCGCACCCAGGGAGGGGCCGACCGTGTTCTCCGCGAGGTATTTGATGGAAGCGGGCAATGCGCCGGCACGGAGGACCACAGCCAGTTCGTGAGCGGTTTCCTGGCTGAAGTTACCTTCAATCATGCCGGAATCTTCGATTCTGCCGTTGATCACCGGTGCCGAGTAGACGTGGCCCTCGAGAACAATGGCCATATTGCGGCCAAGGTTTTGCTGCGTAAACGGACCGAAACGCTTGGCGGCATCCGGCGAAAGCGTGAAATTGACTTGATATTGTCCAGGATTTGTAGTGTTACGAGTTTCGATGGCGCTGCGCAGGTCGCGCCCGGTGACAACGGCGGCGCGGCTCAGGACATACCAGACTTCTCCGTTGTCGAGGCTGCCCGTGGCATTGCGAGTCTCTGAGCGGCCAGGCACGATTTCGGTGCCCGCCGGCAAAACACCACCATGACGGGTCAGCGCTTCCGTTTCAGAGGAGTAGGGAGCGGGGTCCTCGACCAACTTTAATTCGAGCTGACCGCCAGCCTTAATGACACGCTTGGCTTCGGCCGGATCACCGACCCCGGGAAGCTGGACAAGAATTTCGTTGGCGTTGTTGCCGCCGCGAAGCTGAATGGTCGGCTCGGTAAGACCGAGCTGGTTGATGCGGCGCGCAATGGTTTCGAGCGATTGGGTCATCGTCGATTCTTGAAGTTGAGAAATGGCACCGGCACGGAGGGTGAGAGTGTAGCCGGAGGGATCGCCGGCGGCGGGAGACATTTCCCAGACGTTGTTGTACTGCTGGGCAACGAGGTCGCGGAAATCCGAGACCTGCGAGGGATCGATGTTGCGCACCAGGATGTGGGTATCGTCCACGCGGCGGATTTCATCGTAATGAATATTTTTCGAGCGCAGCAGGGTGGTGAGGCGGTCGACGGTGCTGTCCGTCTCGTGAGCGATGGCTTCCTGCACCTGGACCTGGAGGATCAGGTGGGTGCCGCCCTGCAGATCGAGGCCGAGCTTGATCTGGCGGCCAAAATTGTCCTTCACCTGCGCGAAGGAGGTGGGAAACGTCGGGTAGCCAATCAGAAAATAAAGACAGAAGATGATGATGGCAATGACGGACAGCGCTCTCCACTTCAGATTAGGGTTCATGGTCAGGAGGTAAGACGCGTGAACCGGCGAAGGGTGGGCTTATTTTGCATCTTCCGATGCCTCCACCTGAGCAATCGCCGCACGCGAGATGCGAATTTTAACCTGTGGTTCGCTGGAGATTTTCAAAATGGCCGAATCGCCGTCGATCCCACTGATGGTGCCGTAAATACCGCCGTTGGTGATCACCTTGTCGCCGGTTTTCAGCGCCGCGAGCATGGCTTGCATCTTCTTGCGCTGGCGCTGCTGGGGCATGATCACCATGAAATACATGATGCCAAACATGAGGGCGAGGGGGATCAAGAACCCGCCGAAGCCTGCCCCGCCGCCGGGGGCCTGAAGAATCATTGTTGCGATCATTTTCGAGTCGGTTCCCGATTCTTAGCTATTGGTGCTTAGTTCTTGGTTAAGCAGTGACCACGCGCGGTCAATTCAACAGCGACCGCAGAGCGGTTAACGCCCCGCTCCCCTACTCCGCCGGCTTCTCTTCTCTTTTTGGGCGGCCGCAAAGCGGCCGACTTTGGTGCCCTGCGGATGGCCCGCGCGACTGGTACAAACCTCAGGCCTGAATGCCTGATTTACAACTGCTTCAGGCCGGACCCGCGGCATAACGCGCGTGCATCTCAGATGAGAAATTCGCTAGGTTCCCAAACTCGATAGCCTCGCGGATTTGACGCATTATGTCAAGGTAAAAGTGGACGTTGTGGTGGGTGGCGAGGATGGCCGCGGTGAGTTCACCGGCAGCGAAGAGATGACGAAGATACGCGCGGGAGTAGCGGCGGCAGACGGAACAGGAGCAATGCGCATCGATGGGCCGCTGGTCCTGAGCGTAGCGGCCGTTCTTGATGAGCACGCGGCCTTCGCTGGTGTAGAGGCAAGCGTGGCGGGCAGCGCGGGTCGGCAGGACGCAATCCATCATGTCGATACCGAGCGAGACATAATCGGCAATCTGCTCGGGGCGGCCGACACCCATGAGATAGCGCAGGCGCTCCTTGGGCAGCAGCGCTGTGACTTCCCCGGTCATTTCGCAGGTGATGGGATGCGGCTCGCCGACGGCCAATCCGCCGACCGCGTAACCGGGAAAATCCAGATCAAGAAGCTGGCGGGCGCTTTCGCGGCGCAAGTCGGCGAAGGTGGCGCCTTGCACGATGCCGAATTGCCATTGAGTGAGATTTCCGTTACGTTGCGCGCGTTCTTGAAAATAGGCGCGCGCCCGTTTGGCCCATTCCGTGGTGCGCTTCAGCGCGGCTTCCGCTTTATCGCGCGGCGCGGGCGTTTCAATACACTCGTCGAGGACCATGGCGATGTCCGACCCCAGCGCGAGTTGAATCTCCGCGGCCTTTTCCGGCGTGAGGAGATGTTCGGAACCGTCGAGATGCGAGCGGAAGCGCACGCCTTCGTCGGTGATTTTTCGCAATTCGGAAAGACTGAAAACCTGAAAGCCGCCGGAGTCCGTTAGGACGGCGCGCGGCCAGGACATGAATTGATGCAGCCCGCCGAGCTTGCGGACCAGTTCGTGGCCGGGCCGGAGATAGAGATGATAGGTGTTGGCGAGGAGGATTTCCGCGCCGAGTTCCTCGAGCGCTTCCTGGGTGAGCCCCTTGACGGATGCCTGCGTGCCCACGGGCATGAAAAAAGGCGTCTCGACGGTGCCGTGCGGCGTGGTCAGGCGGCCACGGCGCGCCCCGGTAGGATCAGTTTTTGTGACTTCAAAAGAGAAATTCATCTTCGACTAAAGAAACTAAGAGAGGACAGGCAGGAATACCTGTCCTGCCTCATTGTATCAGGTGAAGGAGACAGGCAAGAATGCCTGTCCTACCTTAGGAGAAGATGAAGGCCCAGCCGACGCGGCACACCACAAAGACAGCCCAAACACTGAAGGCGATTACGAACGCTTTGGACCCCTTTAGTTTCTTCGGGTTCACGGCGGCAAAGCCAATCGCAAGCAGGATGAGCGTCCAGAACGTAAAGAGGTCAAACGACTTACAGAGTGCCACTAGCCACTTCGCGGATTCGTCGGGCAACAACGCGGCGAGATTTGCAGCCACGGGATTGTCGAGGTCCGCCGTGCCAAAAGGTTTCAGATACAAAATCAGGATGAAAAGGGGACTGCTAACGAGTCCGGTGAGAAAAGCGTGAGCCGTGATGCCGAGCGCCGTGCTGAAGTTTGTGCTGACGGCTCCGAGTAAGCTGTATGCCCCCCACATCACCAGTCCAATTATGAGCACCAAGATAATCGGCCCCAGAGCACCGGCCGCATAGGTAAAAGGCGGCGTGAATTTCGCGCCCCCTTCGATTTGTTGCTGCTTTTGCTCCGCCGACATATTAGCGGCGCGGGGACTCTTTTCGATTTGCTGGCTCATGAATTCGCGCCAGTTGATGCGCTGGTTGATGGCAAAACTAACCCCGATGCTGAGAATCGTTGTGAGGATGACTGGCAGCACCCAACTGGGTTTCCGCACGATATCTTCAAACGTTTTTCCGGGTGAGAAGAAAACGCCAACGACCCGGCCGAAAGGACTGATCATCGCTTGCGCTTCCGGCGCAGGGCTAGGAACAGGGGTAGTAGCCATCGAGGACTCCTCCACCACAAGATTGCGTAATTCCGCCTTCTGGAGGGAAGTACGCACGAACACCCGGAAAAATTTCAGTGGGGGGATTCTAGCGCGGAGGAAAAGAAGTTGACAGTCGAAAGTTAGAAGTTAGAAGGCCAGAAGCAAGGAAAGAAAGAGCTAAAGGGGAACCGTTCAGACATAGGGAAGTTCATGGACAGCGGCGAGTAATTCTCCGACCACGTCTAGCGCTTATCGACTGGTATGACAAATTTCAGCGCGGTGTGCGTGGAAGAAAAACCGACCACTTTCACGTCTTTCAAGCCGACTTTACGGCCCGCCGCCAGAACATCATTTTCCGTGATTTGCTTCTGGCCTTTGGGATAGACGATCCAAAGCGCCACAGCGCCCTGCATGGATTTCGAGATTTTTGAGAGGGCGCCGAGATCTTCCTTCGAATCCGCGGCAAAGAAAATGCACGCTGCATCCGCAGGGGTTTTGTTTTTGATGAGCGATTTGGTGAGTACGCCGACTTCCCGAAGGAAATCCGAGTCGAATCTGCCGAGCAGAGAAACTTTCGCGCCGGGCTTCACGCCAAGCTTTTCGATGCGCGATTTGGGATGAAGAATTTTGTCGCGCCATTTTTCCGCGGCGGGGCCGAGATGGAAAACGGCGATCCCTTCCGGAGTCTGCAAGCGAAGTTCGCCATCCACGGCTTTCGCCGATTTGATGGTGGAAAACGGAATCTTCAACCGGAACTCTCCGCGGAAAATGATCTCGCTGGTTTCGAGTAGCGCCCTGCCTTCGCCGTGTTGCTTGCCAAATTGGACCGGGCATTTCACTTCATTTCCCATAGTGATTTACCTGCCTGCCTTTCGCATTATTCGAAGACGTAACTCTTCGATGGCGCACCCCGCCTGCTGGCGAGACCCACAATAGTAAGCTAGTAGGTTCCATGGCAACTGCCGCGACACATCGTGTGGACTGGAAGCTGATCTGGGCGCAGCGCGGGTTCCGCTTTTTCTTTTTTGCCATGTTTGTGTCGCTCTTCGGCAGCGGCATGAATTTTGCCGGCGTCAGCTGGTACATCCTCGCCGCCACGCACTCCACGGTGAAAGTCAGCGGACAGGTGATCGTCATGACCCTGCCGGGACTTTTTGTCCCGTTCCTCGGCGGCGTGCTGATCGACCGCATCGACCGGCGCTACCTGGGAGTGATGCTCGACTTGGTGCGCGGATGTTTCGTCCTAGCTACGGCTTACATTGCGTGGCACGGCCATCTGCAGCTCTGGCATCTCTACGCCATGACGCTGATCACCGGCACCGGTTCCGCGATGTACTGGGCCACAGTCAACGCGCTAGTGCAGGAAGTAATTCCGCCGAGCCAGTTTACCGGGGCGAACGCCGCGGTGCTGGTCGGCGTGCAGAGCGGGATGCTCATCGCGGGCGCGTTCGTCGGATTCCTCTACAACACCGCGGGAATCGCGGGGATTCTGGCCATCGACGGCGCGACTTATTTCGTGTCTGCTTACTGCCTGTTTCGGGTGCGCCGCGGGTACGTCTCGCCGCGCGAGAGCCATAAATATCCACGGGAATACAACGAAGCGACCGAAGCAACCGCCGAGGCTCTAGAGACGGGTGAAAATCCGGAAGTGGCCGAAGCGGGCCTCTCGCTCGCCGTTTACGCGGACATGAAAGAAGGCTTTGGGTATCTGCGGCAGCAGCCATTGGTGCGTGCATTGGGCATCACGCATTCCATCATGATGGCGGGCGTTGTGAGCGCAAACGTTGTTCTGGTGGCGCTGGCAAACGACATTCTCAAAGCTGGCGCGCCCGGGCTGGGGTATTTGGAGGCGGGCTGGGCCACCGGCGCGATCATCGGAGGACTCATTGCCAGCCAGCTTCCGCAGCGGCTGCGCATGCCTCTCTACGTTGCGGCGTGTGCCGGACTTGCGGCAGGCCACATGGCGACTCCGTTCGTCGCGTTTCTCGTCGGCGCGGTCCTGATGCAGATCGTGTTTGGATTTTGCCGCGCGCTGGGGGGAGTCGTGGCGCAATCGTCACTGATGACCATCGTGCCCCGGCATTTCATGGGGCGAACGCAATCCGCGATGGCGATTTTGACGACGGTCGTGCAGCTCTTCATGAGTTTTACGCTGGGATGGGTGGCGCAGGACGCCGGACTCATCGCCGGCTACGCGCTCCTGGCGCTGCTTTACACGGGCGCCACGGTTTCCGCGATTCGCGCGCGCCAGCTTATGCGTTAAGTTTCATTGATACTTTATCAGCCTCGACGAGGTTCTCATGGAAATCCGAACCATTCAGCCGTTCCTGCAATATTTCGGAAATGTGCGCGAACGCACCATGCGCGTGGCGCGCTGCATTCCTCCGGACAAACTGGACTGGAGCTACGCACCGGGAAAATTCACGCTGGGCGATTTGCTGCGGCACATCGCAGTGGCAGAACGCTTCATGTGGGCGGAGACCGCACAGGGCCACACCAGCCGCTACACAACGCATGGCAAAGAGCTGGCCGACGGCTACGAAAACGTGATGGCGTTCATGGAACGGCTGCACGCGGAATCCATGGAGGTTTTTGCGAAACTCAGCGACGAAGATTTGGAGCACAAATGCAAGGACGCCCGACAACGCGGAAATCACGAAGTGGAAATGGCTGCGCCTGATGGTGGAGCACGAAATCCATCACCGCGGCCAAATTTATCTTTATCTGGGAATGCTCGGCGTGCCCACTCCTCCGCTTTACGGGCTCACGTCCGAAGAGGTGCGCGCGCGCAGCAGCGCCGAGTGATGAATTGTCCTGCGTGGATTTCGCTTAGCCGGATGCTGGATTGGGGGCCGGGGCCTCTACAGCAGAGACAGCCTTTTGGCCGAGGAGATCCACGGCCGCCTGATAGAGCTTGGCGCGTAACTGGTACCGTTCATTCGCCTTGGTGATGTAGCGCACGGCAATTTCCACGCCGCCGACGACGGGCTTCACGTTAATGGCCGGGGCAGCGGAAAGCGCGGTCATCTGCCGCGAGCTCGCCGCCTTTTGCCACTCCTGCTCAGCCTGTTTTGCCGTTTCGGTTGTCGCTTCGGCCACTTTTTTCTGGATTGCATCAATGACGGGATACGGGTCTTGACCGGGGGGAAGTACGATCTGCAGTTCATCCCACATCCACTGTCCGGTAGTCGAGAAATTGAAGTAGTGGCCCTCGATGGCGTAGCTGTTGGTAAACGTCACGCGCCGCCCCGTTGGATGGCCCGAATCCGTCCAGTTACCGGTTTCCAGCAAGACCGTATGAAACATTCCGAGTTCGACCACTTCACCAGTCACGCCGTTGATTTCCACCCAGTCGCCGAGACGAACGCCGTTCTTGCCCATAAGCACGAACCAGCCGAGGAAGCCCACGATGAAGTCCTTCAGCGCCACCGTCAAGCCCGCGCCGGCGAGGCCCAGAATCGTGCCAAGCTGACTTGGAGGGCCGAAAATCACCAGAAGAATGAAAAGCACGGCGAGGATTTGCACCGACACGCGCGTTAACGTACGCATCGTTTCGACTTGCCGCCGGTCGAAAGACGTTTTGCCCAGAAGTCGTTCGACCCAGCCATCGAAAAAGATGCCGATCAGCAGAATTCCGAGTATGAGGCTGATCCCGTTCAGCGCGTTATGGGCAACAACTCTTTGCTTCGCCGCCACGGCGCCAATCCAATTTCCGTAATTCTCGGCAAGCTGCTTTTGATCGTCAATTTGCTTATCAAACGACACCAAGGCCTTTTGGTCCGCGGACCGCTGCTTGGCGGCCTTCACCATCGCCGCGGATTCCTCGTGGCTCAGCGCGGCCCCATTCCCGCCGGTTGGGGATCGCTGATTTGAACCTGCCTGCCCGCCCGCTGGAGACGAACTGTTTTTTCTCGTTTCAATTTGCGCTTCCAGCATGTTGTGCCGCGCGGAAAGAAGGGCTGCAGCCGACTCCGCTTCTTGTTTCGCCGTCCACAGCAAAAGCTGCTTTTGATGCAACGCCATCCATTGGCCGAACCTGTGAATTAGTCCCCGCTCATCGGAAACCGCGGTTACTGTGACGTGCAGGGCATCGGTGGCCGCCGAAGAGGCTTTGTGCTCCTGCATCATCGCTTCTATCCGGCTCTTGGGGTCGCCGCCCGCCCTTTCCAAATCTCCT
>Ga0210410_10000314_pt1 | contig 59249 bp, 53 predicted proteins | sample IncBWC4MmetaG_FD_161058 | JGI IMG/M metagenome (GOLD analysis project Ga0210410, IMG submission 161058) | Forest soil microbial communities from Barre Woods Harvard Forest LTER site, Petersham, Massachusetts, United States - Inc-BW-C-4-M | ecosystem: Environmental > Terrestrial > Soil >...
GGTGGCCTCAGCGGCAGCACCTACACCGAAGCCGTAAGCTGGGGCAAATTCGTCCCCCGCGAAGAAGGCGGCCAGCTAGCCGAAGTCCTCGAAGACGCCACGGTAGCCCTGCCCTTAGTAGTCGGGGCCGTCCTCGAACGCCTAAAGTACTTCAAACACTAATCCTCGCGCGTCGAGCCATCCTCTGTTGTAGGGGCCGCTTTACGCCGCCCTCTTACCTTTTCTGTTTCTAGTGAGCGCGGTTTCAGAGTCCCGGGCCTCACCGGGATGGAGGGGCAACGGCAACCAACAATCTCCAAAGACCTCTTCTCTGTGTCCTCTGTGCTCCGACCTCTGCGCGCTCTGTGTTAAATTCTTTCTGTCTGATCTTTCTACCTCCTCGTGGTATATTTCTCCTCCCAATTCCGCACCACCCGAGAAAAACATGAACACGAAATTCCGCGCCGCGTTACTCCTTCTTCTCCCGATCTCCGTCCTCGCTCTTCGCGCCGCCCAAAAGGAAACTCCGATGCCCCATCACGCCACCGGCACCTTTGAAGTCAAAGTCGCTCCCCTCGACCCCGCCTTCAAAGCCGAAGACAACTCCATCGGCCGGTATTCTCTCGACAAGCAATTCCACGGCGCCCTCGAAGCCACCAGCAAAGGCGAAATGCTCTCCGGCATGGGCACCGTGAAAGGCTCCGGCGGCTATGTCGCCATCGAACGCGTCACCGGTTCTCTCGACGGCCGCACCGGCACCTTCATCCTCCAGCACAACGGCACCATGCAAACTGGCGTCTACCACATGAACGTAATCGTAGTCCCCGACTCCGGCACCGCCCAGCTAACCGGCCTCCAGGGCGCCATGGAAATCATCATCAAAGACGGCAAACACTCCTACGACTTCTCCTACACCTTGCCCTGACAACGGAAGGGTCTCCCCACCCAAAAATAAATAAGGCGCACCCATGTGCGCCCTGCTACCTCTGTGTTCTCTCTGTGTTCCTCTCTGCCAACTCTGGGTTACCTCTAATCTGGAACCCTTAACTCACTCTATCGCCACCGTCGTCCCCAACCCCGCATACACATACTTCTCCCCAAACGCCTTCTGCAACCGCGCAAACGCCGGCTCCCCCGTGCAATGTCCCGGCGCCATCCGTTGCACCTTCCACTTCGTCTGCAGATTCCCGACCAGCGCGTCAATCTCCTCGACCGGCGTAGTCACCAGGTGCAATCCTCCAAACACAATCTCCGTCCGAGGATCAATCGCGCTCGCCGCCTGCAAGATCGCCTCGATCCCTGCGTGCGAGCATCCATCCACCAACAGCAATCCCCCAGGCCGCTTGATCGCCAAGGTCAACTCCGGCATCTCCAGCGTCCCTTTCTTCTCCGACACCGTCCGCACCACAAAAATTCCCGGTGCCACCTCTGTCGTGGCCCGCACCAGTACAAAGTTCCCCGTGTCGTACAATTTCCCGGAATCCAAATGTTCCGGCGGCGTTCCGCCGAAATACCGCATCTTCGCCGGCAAATTCGCATCCGGCCGGAAAAATGCCGGTGGCACCTCGTTCCCGCCAAATCCATTCGCCCCATCCGCCGGCACATAAATCGTCACCGTCGGATTCACCTTCAGCAGATACTTCACCCCCGTCGCATGATCCGAGTGCCGGTGCGAAATCACCGCAAAATCAATCTTCGTCAGATCCACGCCCAACGCCTTCACGTTGCGCTCGAAAATCTCCGCGTTGTTCCCGCTGTCGAACAAAATCCGCTTCCCGTCGTGTTCCACCAGCGCCGAAAATCCCCAATCCTTCGTCAACTCCTTCGAATCCCCAAACGCGTCATACAAAATCGTCACCCGATCCGCCGCCATCACTCGCCCGCAAACCCCACCCATCAAAACCAGGCCAAAAACCAACCGGAAAACTTTCTTCGTCATCGCATCCCTCCCCAAAAAACAAACGGCCCGCTATTGCAGCGGGCCGCGAAGCTTACCAGTCACTATTCACGAGTCACTCCTCAATCATCATCCCCAATCAAAAACGCGGCCGTCAGCACCGTGGTCCACAATCCCCGCTTATCTCCCACCGCCGACTGCGTGATATTCATCGTCCGCACAATCTTGTTCGAAATCCGGTAAACCTCTTTCTTTTCGTCCCACGAAAGATCCGGATCAAACTCCACGTTCAGCGTCGTCGCCAGCATTTCCGCCGCCAGCTCTTCCGCGTATTCGCCCGCCACCTCTTCCGTCTCGCCAAACGAGTGGTGCTCGCTCAAATATCCGTACATCGGCCGCTCGCTCGGCAGCGCCAGCCCGATGCTCGCCGCGATCAACCGGTGCGGCTCCTTCGTCGAATTCTCGCTGATCACCGTGAACGCCACCTGCCCCGGCTTGATCAGTTTCAATCCCTCGCTCCGCGAAATCAATTTGCAGTTCGGCGGAAAAATCGAAGACACGCGCACGATGTTGCACGCGGCAATCCCGGCGTTCCGCAACGCGAGCTCGAAACTCGACAGCCTCTCGCGATGTTTTCCTACGCCTTTGGTCAGGAAAATCTTCTTTGCGACAAACGCCATAGTGCTGGGTCACCATCCATGAATGATTTTGAAAAAATTTTTACGTCCTGTGGAAAAGTAACAAGTCTATCCCCGAGTGTCAATGCAATATCAGCCCAAAATTCTGTGTACGGACAACTTTTCACTCAGAACGATTCTCACCAAGCGTAGGCCGCCCACTTTCTCTCGCAATCGCAGCTCAACTCCACTCCGTGAGGACCATCAATTGTTTTCTGGAATCAAAAAAGGAAGGAATATCGACCATTCACCAACCACCACGCACCGTCGCCTCGCTGACCACCGGTCGCTGGCCACTTCTTTCACTCCCCCTCCAAATGCCTCACCAATTTCCCCAGCGGCCGGCACAACGCCAGCACCTTTCCCAAATCCTCCGCCGTAAAATCCGCACCCGCCTCCGTCACCGTCGCGCCCTTCCGGCTGACCTGCATCACTCCCACCACTTTTCCTTTGCACAAAATCGGGGCGCTGATAATTTTCTGGATCGATTCCCCCGTCGTCGTCGCCGTCTTCACGCCCTCAAACACCGTCGCATGCCGCACCGACGGGAAATTGTTGTTGATCTCCGGCTTGCTCTCCCGCGCTGTCCGCGCCGCCAGCGCCGATGTGCTCGACATCGGTATGAATCCCACGTTCTTCAGCGCCTGCGGCACCAGAAAATGCAGATGCCTCCATCGTGTCGAAACTCCCAGGATGGCCACTTCACCCGTCTGAACCCCCAGGTTCTTCGCGATCTTCTCGGCCACCGCGCCCAGTGGAATCTCCACCGGCGCCGCGCCTCCCACTTCCAGTGCCTCAGCCAGTCGCTCCAATTCCGTTACCAGGCTCGTTGACATAGTTAAGAATTCTCTACTCGTCTGCAGGGATCGCGCGGGGCCCTGCGCTTCCGTCTCCGTCCACTCTTCCTTCATGTTCATTGCTTTCGTCGCCCCCTGCAAGAATCTTTCGAATCCTCTGTGTCTTTCGTACCGACAGTCCAAACTTGCAAGCCCTTTCCCAACTCCCTATACTATTTGTGCTGCAAGTCCATCGCGCCCTTCTTTCGCGATCCACAAAAATTCTTGGGACTCCTGCGGCGGAGAGGGCATGTCTTCTACGGCAACCCGGCCTGAAACAAATTATTTTCTACGAAAACTTCATTCGCTTTCCGGAATCGTTCCCGTTGGCGCTTTCCTCGCCGAGCATTTCTGGTCCAACAGCGCCGTCCTCGTCTCTGCTGCCAAATACGACGAAGTTTCCCGCGACCTCCAGACCATCCCCTTCCGCCCGCTCATCGAATGGGCCTTCATCTTCCTGCCCATGCTCTACCACGCCGGCTACGGTATCTATATATGGATACGCGGCAAGTCCAACGTCTCCTGCTACCCCTGGGTAGGGAACTGGCTTTACACAACCCAGCGCTACACCGGCCTCATCGCCTTCGTGTACATCGCCTGGCATCTCTACACTCAGCGATGGATGACTCACGGCAAATCCACCTACGCCGAAGTCGAACAATTTTTTGCCAATCCGTATTTTCTCCTCTTCACCGCTATCGGCGTTCTCGCCTCCTCCTTCCATCTCGGCATCGGCATCTGGAATTTTCTCTGCAAGTGGGGACTCGCCGCTACCGTTAGAGCTCAACGCGCCGCCGGGCAACTCGGCATGGTCGTCGCCCTCACCTTCAGTCTTGTTGGGGTTCTGATTCTCGTCAGCTTCCGCCTCAACTGGCATCCCTTCTTTTTCTACTGGCAAAAATGACACAACCTAAAATCATCGTCGTTGGTGGCGGTCTCGCTGGACTCATGGCCACAATCCGTGTCGCCGAATCCGGCGTCCCGGTCGACCTCTTCTCCATCGTTCCCGTAAAGCGCTCCCATTCCGTCTGCGCCCAGGGCGGCATCAACGCCGCAAAAAATCAAAAGGGCGAAGGGGACTCCACCGCCAAGCATCTCGACGACACCATCTACGGCGGCGACTTCCTCGCCAATCAGCCTCTCGTCAAGCGCATGTGCGATGAAGCCCCCGCCATCATCGATCTCCTCGATCGCATGGGCGTCATGTTCAATCGCACGCCCGAGGGCCTTCTCGACTATCGCCGCTTCGGCGGCACGCTCTATCACCGCACCGCCTTTGCAGGCGCCACCACCGGCCAGCAGCTCCTCTACGCTCTCGACGAACAGGTCCGCCGCCACGAATCCGAAGGCAAAGTAAAAAAATTCGAAGGTTTTACATTTCTGTCCGTGGTCCTCGACGACGCCGGCGTCTGCCGCGGCATCTCCGCCATGGATCTCCGCTCCATGGAAGTCAAGATTTTCCCCGCAGATGCGGTCATCTTCTGCACAGGCGGCATCGGCGCCATCTTCGGCCGCTCCACAAATTCCGTCGTCTGCACCGGTTCCGCGCAATCCGCTCTCTTTCAGCAGGGCGTTGACTACGCCAACGGCGAATTCATCCAGGTTCACCCCACCTCTATCCCCGGCGAAGACAAGCTCCGCCTCATGAGCGAATCCGCCCGCGGCGAAGGCGGCCGCGTCTGGGTTCCCCGAAATCCCAACGACACGCGCCCTGCAAAATCCATTCCCGAAAACGAGCGCTTCTACTTCCTCGAGGAGTGGTATCCGAAATACGGCAATCTCGTTCCGCGCGACATCGCCACCCGCGCCATCCATCGCATCGTCTATCACGAAAAACTTGGCATCAACGGTCAGGCCGCCGTCTATCTCGACGTCTCCCACATCGATCGCGAAACGCTCGACCGCAAGCTCGAAGGCATTCTCGAAATCTACGAAAAATTCTGCGGCGTCGATCCCCGCAAAGAGCCCATGAAAGTTTTCCCCGGCATGCACTACACCATGGGCGGCATCTGGGTGAACGCCGTCGATCAGGCCACCAACGTCACCGGCATCTATGCCGCCGGCGAATGCGAATACCAATACCACGGTGCCAATCGCCTCGGCGCCAACTCGCTAGTCAGCTGTATCTTCGGTGGCGGCATCGCCGGCAACGCCGCGGTGAAATACTCCAAAAATCTCGAGAAGGGAACTGACTCGGCTCCCTCCACCGTTTTCGATCGCGAAAAAAAACGCCAGGACGAAAAGAATCAGGCGCTCCTCTCTCAGGACGGCACCGAAAATCCCATGACCATCTGGAAGGAAATGGGCGAGATCATGACCGAGCACGTCACCGTCACCCGCATCAACAAAAATCTCGAACTCGCCGACAGCCAGCTCCGCGCCCTGCAGGCCCGCTATCAGAAAATCAATCTCAGCGACCGCACCAAGTGGTCCAACCAAACGCTAAACTTCGCGCGCGAACTCGAAAACATGCTCCTCCTCGCCCGCGTCATCACGCTCGGCGCTCTCGCCCGCAACGAATCCCGCGGCGCCCACTACAAACCCGATTTTCCGGAACGCGACGATGCCAACTGGCTCAAAACCACCCGCGCCAAATACAAAAATGGTGAAATCCAGCTAACCTACGAGCCCGTTGACATCTCGCTGATTCCCCCGCGCGTCCGCAAATACGACGCCGCCAAATGACGACCCGACGAGGGTCGTCATCCTGAGGAGCATCGTGACGAAGGATCTCACCTCAGGACACGAATTTAAATGGCACTCAGGCTAGCTTCCTGATCGCTGTTATCTGTTCGCTGGTCGCTTATTACTGAGGACTGATTACTGAAAACTGATCATTTCCTCATCGAGGACTCAATGGCCGAAAAACAAGTCCACCTCAAAATCAAACGCCAATCCGCCCCGGGCCAACCCGCCCACTGGGAGGAATTCTCCCTCCGCTGGCGTCCCTCGATGAACATCATCATCTGCCTCCGCGACATCGCCGAAAATCCCGTCACCCGCGACGGCAAAAAAACCACGCCAATCTCCTACGACTCCAACTGCCTCGAAGAAGTCTGCGGTTCCTGCGCCATGGTCATCAACGGCAAAGTCAAAATGGCCTGCAGCGCCCTCGTCGATCAGCTCTCGCAACCCATCTCCATCGAGCCGATGACCAAGTTCCCGATCGTCCGCGACCTCGCCGTCAATCGCCAGTTCATGTTCGACTCTCTGAAACGCGTCAAAGCCTGGATCCCCATCGACGGCACATACAGCCTCGGCGAAGGCCCCCGCGTCGCCCCTGAAATCCAGGAAAAGGGCTACCCGCTCTCCCGCTGCATGACCTGCGGCCTCTGCCTCGAAGTCTGCCCGCAAGTAAACGCCGGCAACAATTTCGTAGGCGCCGCTATCATCAGCCAGGTTCGCCTCTTCAACATGCATCCCACCGGCGCCATGCACGCCAAGGAACGCATCCAGACTCTCCTCGGCGAAGGTGGCATCGAAGAATGCGCCAACGCCCAAAACTGCGTCCAGGCCTGTCCCAAAGCCATCCCCCTAACCGAATCCATAGCCGAAGTAAACCGCGAAGCCTGGAAGCAATCCCTCCTCGGCTGGCTTCTCGGCTAGAGCATAGGCTTTAGCCTGTGCTCTGCGTTTTCTTGCTTTTGTGGCACAGCCATTCCTCGCTGTGCTCCTGGGCTTCTCTTCTCTGGGCTCTCTCTCTCTGTGTTAAATCTTTTCTCTTCTCTTCAACTTTCAACTCTTAATCTGCAACTCTTCTGCTACTCTATCCCCGCTAAACTCCTAGGAGCCCTATGCACCGTCCGCAAATCTCCCTCTCTCTTCTGCTACTCTTAATCATGCCCAGTCTCGCCGCCTCCCAATCCATCTCCGATCAAGCGAAAAAACTCCAGTCGACCTCCATCGTCATCGACACCCACGACGACACCACCCAGCGCCTCCTCGATCCCAAATTCGATCTCTCCACCCGCCACAACGACGGCAACATCGACATCCCGCGCATGAGAGAAGGCGGCCTCTCCGCCATCTTTTTCTCCATCTGGATCTCTAGCAAAATCATGGGCCGCGAAGCCGTCAAAAAAGCCCTCGATCAAATCGACGCCGTCCGCGAACTCGTCCGCAAAAATCCCAACGATTTAATCCTGGCCACCTCCGCCGCCGACATCCGCGAAGCCAAAAATCACCACAAAATCGCTGTCCTCATGGGCGTCGAAGGCGGCCACATGATGGGCAACGACCTCTCCGTCCTCCGCACCTTCGCCGCTCTAGGTGTCCGCTACATGACCCTCACTCACATGGACAACAACGAGTGGGCCGACTCTTCCACCGACAAGCCCGCCCATAACGGCCTCACCGATTTCGGCAAAGACGTAAGCCGCGAAATGAACCGCCTCGGTATCATCGTCGACATCGCCCACGTCTCCGACAAAACTTTCTACGACGCGCTCGAAACCAGCAAGGCCCCCATCTTCAGTTCGCACTCCTCTTGCCGCGCCATCTGCCAGGCCCCCCGCAACATGACCGACGACATGATCCGCGACCTTGCCAAACATGGCGGCGTCATCCAGATCAACTACCACGTTGGCTTCCTAAGCCAGGAATTCCGCGACTTCGAAAAGGCCCACCCCGAAGCCGAAAAAGAAATCAACGAAGAAGTAAAAAAGCGCTGCGGCGACAACGAAGCTTGCAGGCTAACCACCGGCGATCAAGTCGTCCGCGACTTCATGCAAACCGGTAAACTCCCCAAAGTCGATTGGACCTTAATCGTCGACCACATCGACCACGCCGTAAAAATCGGCGGTATCGATCACGTCGGCCTCGGCTCCGACTTCGACGGCGCAGTAATGCCCCTCGGCATGCAGGACGTCACTCACATCCCCCAAATCACCGACGCCCTTCTCAAAAAGGGCTACTCCGAATCCGACATCCGCAAAATCCTCGGTGAGAACACCCTCCGCGTCCTCTCCGAGGTCGAACGCGTAAGCCGCGACCTCAATAAATAGCGTTCCGTTAGTTTGCTGATCAATTGAACATGAGGGTGCCCCACGTTTCGCGCCGTTTGCGATACGTGGGCTCTTACGATCTAAGGCCACAATCCCTCTTCTCCGCATCCCTGCGAACTCTGCGTTGAAATCTTTCCTTCTTCATCAACTCTGCGCCCTCTGTGCCTCTGCGTTAAGCCCTCTTCCTTCCTCTTCCCCCCAAAATATGCAAAACTAATCCACGTAAACATCAATCACCACCCGATCAAAATTTCCGGAGGCTGAACCAAATGCATCTGAAAACCTGCGCGCAACTCCTGGCCGCGCTAATCCTCGCGATCCCCGCCGTAGCCCAAACCCCCGCCACCACCGCCAAACCCAAATCCACCACCACCGCCGCCAAACCTGCCACGCCTACCTCCGACCGCGCCCTCCTGAAACCCACGCTCCTCAAAGACCAAGCCCCCGAAACCTATCAAGTAAAGTTCGACACCACCCGCGGCGAGTTCACCATCACCGTCACCCGCGCCTGGTCTCCTCTGGGCGCCGACCGCTTCTACAATCTCGTCAAGCACCACTATTTCGATAACGCCCGCTTCTTCCGCGTCCTTCCCAATTTCGTCGTTCAGTTCGGCCTCAGCGCCAATCCCGCCGTCAACGCCGCCTGGGAAAAAGCCACCATCAAGGACGATCCCCGCTCCCACAGCAACACCCGCGGCACCCTCGTCTTCGCCACCGCCGGACCCAACACCCGCACCACCCAACTCTTCATCAATCTCAAAGACAACGGCTCCAATCTCGACTCCCAAGGCTTCACTCCCTTCGGCCAGGTAGATGGCGACGGCATGAAAGTCGTCGAAATGCTCTACGACCAATACGGCGAATCCGCCGGTATGGACCAGGAAAACATCTCAAAAGGCGGCGAGAAATTCATAGCCACCCACTGGCCCAAGCTAGACACCATCAAATCCGGCACCCTGGTAGGCGCCGCAGCCACTGCCCCATCCAAGCCCGCCCCCAAACCCGCAACCGCCGCGAAGCCAGCCGCCAAGCCAGCCACGACCACCCCCAAGCCCCAATAATCACAACTCTTAGCCAGGAGGGGCCGCTCGCCGGGCGCCTCCTCCTGGGTTCGTCTTCTCCTCTGGGTGCCACACCCTCCGGTTTTCAGGGTGCGAGTTTTGCCGTTTTTTCCTCTTCCACCCACCAACTCTCCATGTATCCAAATCCTCAATCCACGGCATCCAATCTTTCGAACGCTACCCGGATTGACATCGCTCCCCGCCCCGCGTAGCCTTTCTTGGATATGCATAACACCTGCCAGATCTGTTGTCCTACCGCGGTAGCCTGCTGTTGCTGTCGGCTATCGTCATCTGGCCAGAGGTGCTTCCGAATCTAGCTCTTTTTGAACTTTCAGCTTCGAAGCCCACGTGCCAGATCACCGGCCACGTGGGCTTTTCGTTTTTCTGCCGTCTTTTGTGACACAGCCATTCCTGGTTGTGCTCGGGGTTAGCCCAAATGGAAAGGGAACTGTAACAACCAATGCCCGACTTAAAAGAAACCAAAGCCCAGCGCGTCGAGCGCCTCAAGCGCGCCAAAAATCCCTGGGACCACCTCGACGAAATCCGCACCTTCGCTCGCCAGGGCTTCGACTCCATTCCCCCCGAATGGCTGGGCACCTACTTCCGCCCTTGGGGCATTTACACCCAGGGCGACGGCGTTGGCGTCATCGGCGGCAAAAATGGCGAAGGCAAAGCCGTCCCCTATTTCATGGTCCGCATTCGCATCCCCAACGGCCTCCTTACCAGCGAACAAGCCCGCACCATCGCCGACCTCTCCGACCACTTCGGCAACGGCGTAGCCGACATCACCGTGCGCCAAAACGTCCAGCTCCACTGGATCCGCGTAGAAAACCTCCCCGAACTCCTCGAGCGCCTCTGGTCCGTCGGCCTCCGCACCACGGGAGCCTGCGGCGACGTAACCCGCAACATCACCGGCTGCCCCCTAGCCGGCATCCACTCCCACGAAATTGCAGACGTCTCTCCGGTCGCCCTCGCGCTCGATAAGGAACTCGGCGGCAATCCGGAGTTTTACAATTTGCCTCGCAAATACAAAATCACCGTCACCGGCTGCCCGGACTGGTGCTCCTATCCCGAAATCAACGACATCGGCCTAACCGCCGCTCGCCGTCCTCGCCATGGCGGAGAAGAAATCGGCTTCTCCCTCCGCATCGCCGGCGGCCTCTCCACCGAACCCCATCTCGCTGTAAAACTAAACGCCTTCATCCGCTGGGAACAAGTCATCCCCGTAGCCCGTGCCATCACCGAAGTCTTCCGCGAAAGCGAAGTCCTCCGCCAATCCCGCGATCGAGCCCGTATGAAATTTCTTTTCCTTCAGCACGGCTGGACCGCCGAGTCCTTCTTAGCCGCCATCGAATCCAAACTAGGCTACAAACTCGATCCCGCCGCTCCGGAACAACTCCCCGTCTCCATCCATCGCGATCATCTCGGCGTCATCCCGCAAAAACAACCAGGACTCTTCTCGATCGGCGCCTCCGTAATCCGTGGCCGCATCACTCCCACCCAAATCCGCGTTGCCGCCGATCTCGCCGAGCACCACGGCGACGGCCACCTCCGTGCCACGCTCATGCAAAATCTCCTCCTCATCAACATTCCCGAATCCCGCGTCACCTCCGTCGTTCACGAACTCGTCGCCAACGGCCTACCCGTTGAAACCAACGCCTTCGTTCGCGGCACCGTAGCCTGCACTGGCTCCGAATTCTGCAAGCTAGCTCTCACGGAAACCAAGTCCTACGCCCGCTGGCTAACCGAGCAACTCGAAGAACGTTTCCCCGGCTATCAGGAAGACATCAAGCTCCACATCACCGGCTGCCCCAACTCCTGCGGCCAGCACTGGATCGCCGACATCGGCATCGAAGGCAAGAAGATCAAGCAAGACGGCAAAATGATCGACGCCTACTACTTCTGCGTCGGCGGAAGCGTAGGCCAGTTCGCCGCCATCGCCCGCCCAGTCGGCTATCGCTGCGCCGCCGACGAAGTCCCCAACGCCATCGCCCGCCTCCTCGCGCACTTCCACGCCTATCGACATAAGGCCGAGCCGCTGCAAAAATTCCTGGCTCGCCAGTCCACCGAACAACTCCGCTCCATCCTCTCAGGCCAACCAGCCGGCCAAATCGAAATCGCCCTCCGCGACGTCCCCGCCGAACGCGTCCCCCACTCAATCGAGGACCGACCATGAAGCCTCAACTCGCAACCAGCACCGTAGCTGCGACACCTACGGTGTGCCCTGCTCCGCCGGGTGGCCGACCCTTTGCGCCTTTTGCAAAGGGTGGGTCTTGGCTTTCTCCCGATCTCGTAGGGGAGGCTTTACGCCGCCCTCTTGCATTTGCCTTTTCCGTCATCCCGACCGGAGCGGCCCGATTTTTTGCTTCGCGCCACCCTTTGGCGCGTCGGGCCGCACAGCGGAGGGACCGTGGCAACACTTCAGCCCAATCACCCTCAATGGAACAACCACAATCCCTGAATCTCGCCAGGAGCACCAACTAATGTCTCTCTTCCCCGCATTCCTAAAACTCCACTCTCGCCGAGTCCTCGTTGTCGGCGGCGGCGGGATCGCGGCCCAAAAAATCCCCGGCCTCCTCGAAGCCGGCGCCCATGTCCACGTAGTCTCCCCGAAACTCGCCTCCCAACTAGCCGAATGGGTCCGCAACCGCCAGATCGACTGGTCCCCCAAACCCTTCGAGCCTAGCGATCTCGAAGGCGCCTTTCTAGTCATCGCCGCCACCTCTCTCTGCGATCTAAACGAATCTGTCTACCGAGAAGCCGACCGCCGCAACATCCTCTGCAACGCCGTCGACGACATCGACCATTGCCACTTTTACTGCGGCTCCATCGTCCAGCGCGGCGACCTCCAAATCGCCATCTCCACCAACGGCAAAAGCCCCGCGCTAGCTCAGCGCCTCCGCAAAGAACTCGAAGAACAATTCGGACCCGAGTACGAATCCTGGCTCGACTGGCTGGGCGCGGCTCGCGAAACCCTCCGCGCCCAATCCAACGATCCTGAAATCACCAAACGCTGGCTCCACCTTCTCGCCAGCAAGCCCATGTTCGAACGCTTCCTCCAACAAGCCAACTCTCCCGACAGCTCCGAAGGAGCCGCCTGATGTCTCGCTCAAACGCAAAAGTCTTCCTCCTCGGCGCTGGCCCCGGCGACCCCGAACTCCTCACGATCAAAGCGTTGCGCATACTGCAAAGCGCCGACGTAGTCCTCCACGACTCCCTAATCGGACCAGAAATCCTCAATCTGATTCCTCCAACGGCCGAACGCATCGACGTCGGCAAGCGTGCCGGCTTCCGTCTCCTCACGCAATCCGACATCAACTCGCTCCTTCTCTCCAACGCCGCCAAACACAAAACCGTAGTCCGCCTCAAAGGAGGTGACCCTCTCCTCTTCGGCCGCGCCGCCGAAGAAATCCAAGCCCTCCGCGAAGCCAAAATCGATTTCGAAGTCGTCCCCGGCATCTCCGCCGCGTTCGGCGCAGCCGCAGCCGCAAGAGTCTCCCTCACCGATCGCCGCCTCTCCTCCCACGTCCTGTTCACCACGTTCTCCCGCGCCCCCGAATCCAAATTCCTCCCCGGCATCGGCCTAACCGCCGACACCACAGTCGTCATCTACATGCCCGGCCCTGACTACGCCGAAGTCTCCCGCTGGCTCCAGGACGCTGCCGTCTCCGCCGACACGCCTGTCCTTGTAATCTCCAAAGCCTCGCATCCAGATCAATCGCAGCACGCCACCACTGTCGCTGGCCTCGCGCACCAAGCGCCACTCCCAGCCCCAGCCCTGCTCCTAGTAGGCCGAGTAGCTGCCTCCGCCACTGACGCCACAAAAGCCAGCGATTTCAACTGGCTCAACGAATCCACTCCCGATTTTTCAAATTCCCGAATTTCCTAACGAAGGAGAAACACCATGAGTAGTGCCAACTCGCCAACACAAACCAAATCGGCCCCACGCTTTTCCCTAGACGCCTGGGCCGTCTTAATCGCCCTAGCCGCCGCCGTCCTAATCCGCGTCGGCCTGATCCATCGCATCCCCTGGTAGCGCGTCTTGTGGCACAGCCATTCTTGGCTGTGTTCCTGGGTTCTCCCCAGCGCTGTCATCCCGACCGAAGGCCCGATGCCTCTTGTCGGGCCGTAGTGGAGGGACCGTGGCAAGGCTTCCGCATCACCACTGACCATTTAACGAGCAACAATTTCGAATTTCAATTTTCCAGAACAGAAGGGAACTAAACCATGGCCGACGCAATCGTTCTCCCGCAAAATCCTCCGATCTCCGTCAGCTCGAAATTCCTCCGCCTGATCCCCGGCGTAGCCCTCCTAGCGGTCATCGGCTTTGCCGGCAAACTCCTCGAAAAAAATATCAATCTCTACGCCAAATCCCACCACTGGACGATCCCCAATATCGAATACGTCCTCTGGGCCATCCTCATCGGCCTAGCCATCTCCAACATCTTCGGCCTCGCCGAAATCTTCAAACCCGGCGTAGCCACCTACGAATTCTGGCTCAAAGCTGGCATCGTCCTCCTCGGCTCCCGCTTCTTGCTAGGCGACGTCTGGAAACTCGGCGGAGTCAGCCTTCTTCTCGTCTTCATCGAAATCGCCGGCTCGCTTGCTTTCATGACGTTCCTCGGCCGCCTCTTCGGCCTCCGTCCCAAACTCACCACGCTCCTAGCCGTGGGCTCCGCCGTCTGCGGCGTCAGCGCCATCATTGCCACCAAAGGCGCCATCGAAGCCGATGACGAAGACTCCTCCTTCGCTATCGCCGCCATCCTCGCCCTGGGCGCTCTCTCGCTCTTCACCTTCCCGCTAATCGGCCACGCCCTCCACCTAAGCGATCACGCCTACGGCGCCTGGGCCGGCCTAGCCGTCGACAACACCGCTGAAGCCACCGCCGCCGGCGCGCTCTTCTCTGACTCTGCCGCCAAACTAGCCGTCCTCGTCAAAACCACCCGCAACGCCTTGATCGGCTTCGTCGTCCTCGCCTACGCCATCTATTGGGCCGGCCGCGGTCAAGCGCAAGCCGTAACTAACAAAGCCGCCTTCCTTTGGCAGAAATTCCCGAAATTCGTCCTCGGCTTCCTGCTAGTCTCCGTCCTCGCCACGGTAGGCTTCTTCACCAAAGACCAAAATACCAACCTCGCGAATCTTTCCCGCTGGGCCTTCCTCCTGACCTTCGCCGGCGTAGGCCTCCGCACCAACTTCCGCGAAATGCGCCAACAAGGCTTTCGCCCCTTCGCGGTCGGCTTCATCGGCGAAATCGCCATAGCCGCCTTCACCCTCTTGCTAGTAATCGGCGCCGACAAACTCTTCCATCTATGATTAATTTTCTCGTGTTGGACCATCTTGTAGGCCGCCTCCCAAAAACGCGGCCCTACAAAAAAAGAGGGGCACGTTATCGGGCGTGTCCCTCTCTCTTCTCAGCGAACCTCTGCTCTCTCAGCGTCTCTGCGTTATCTTTTCTTTACTCCGTGCTCTCCCTGTCCTCTCTCGTGAATCTTTGTCTCAAATCCCCGTCACCTGCCCGCTTCCGGCTTCGCCCAGAACGCCGCTCCGCCTCCGCCTACAAACCGGTAAGCACCATCCACGTAAACAAAATTCGCAATAAACGAAAATTTCTGATCGTGACTTCCCGATCGAAACTCCAGCCGGAACTGCTCCACGGCGATCGGTTTCACTGGCCGAAGCCCATACCCTCCGGAGCTGTCTTGCCCCGCCCCACTCTCTCCACGAGGCTCGCAGCGCACCCGAAACCGGCTGCCTGGATCTGCGCGATTCATGTCTTCGATCAGCGAACTTTCCGCATCGGTGATTTCCCGATCGTACACAGAACTCAATTTCGCAGCATCCTCCACCGAAAAATAATTCCCAAACCACTCCTTTGGCTTCGGTAGCCGGAACACGCCAAAACTTTCATCCATGCCCTTATCGTCGCCCTTTTGAAAGGCTTTCAAAAAGGGTTCAAACTGCTTCTCCAGTCCCTGCGCATCCTGTTTGTAAGTTTCCGGACTTGGCGCCGAGGCCACACGCCGCAACGGCATGGCAGGCGTCAGCAAAAACAAACAAAATATCCCAACGCAAACCCGCACGCTCTTCTCTTTCACCAGTCACCAATCACCAGTCACCGTCTCTTAAATCCCAAGTACGCTTACCAATTCCTTCACGCTCCCCGCCGACTTCTGAAGCGCCGCATTCTCTTCCGCCGTCAACTTAATCTGAATAATCTCCTCCGCCCCTGCGGCTCCCAGCTTCACCGGCACGCCCACAAACAATCCCTTGATCCCATACTCGCCTTCCAGATAAACCGCGCACGGTAGAATTTTCTTCTTATCCTTCAAAATCGCTTCCACCATCTCCACCGCTGCCGCCGAAGGCGCATAATACGCCGACCCCGTCTTCAGCAAATTCACAATCTCCGCGCCGCCCTTCCGTGTCCGGTCCACAATCGCGTCAATCCGTTCCTTGGGCAGCAAATCCGGCAAAGGAATCCCGGCAACCGTCGAATACCGCGGCAGAGGCACCATGTCGTCTCCATGCCCGCCCAGCACAAACGAGTGCACGTTCTCCACGCTCACCTTGCACTCCATCGCCACAAACGCGCTCATCCGCGCCGAATCCAGCACGCCCGCCATCCCCAGCACGCGATTCTTCGGAAATCCGCTAACCCGAAACGCCGCCTGCGCCATCGCATCCAGCGGATTCGTCACCACCAAGATGATGCACTTCGGCGAATGCTTCACAATCTGCTCGACCACGGCCTTCACCACGTCGTAATTCGCCTTCAGCAGATCGTCGCGGCTCATCCCCGGCTTCCGCGGAAATCCCGCCGTAATCACCACCACATCGCTCCCCGCCGTGGCGCTGTAATCTCCCGAAGCCGTCGAAATCCCCGTAGCAAACGAATCCGTCCGCGTGATCGGCGTCGACTCCACCATATCCAGCGCTTTCCCCGCCGGCGCCCCCTCCAAAATGTCCGTCAACACCACATCCGCCAGCTCCAGATCCACAATTCTCTGTGCCGTCGTCGATCCCACAAATCCCCCACCCACCACCGTAACCTTCTTCCGGCTCATTCCCATCTCCTGTAGGGGCGGTTTTACGCCGCCTCCGCTCTTGAATCTCTCTTGTGGCACAGCCATTCCTGGCTGTGCTCTTGGGTTCCGATCTGACGCCACCAAACAAATGAACTTGAAAGTGCCCCATCCTTTGCGTCTTTTGCAAAGGGTGGGCTCTTATGATCGAGCGCTACAATTCTTCCGCTATTCTCCCTCCTCACTGGTCACCGGTCGCTTGCCACTGGTCGCTTCTCTTATCTCCCCGCCGCCAACCCCACCATATTCTCAATAATCGCCCCAGCAAACGCCGACGTCCCCAATTTCGTCCCGCCAGTCATCAATCTCTCCAGATCGTACGTCACCCTCTTTTGCTGGATCGTCTTCGCAATCCCGTCCTCAATCAACTTCGCCGCTTCCTTCCATCCCAAAAACTCAAACATCATCGCTCCCGACAGCATCACCGAACTAGGATTAATCACATCCTTGTCCGCATACTTCGGCGCCGTCCCATGCGTAGCCTCAAACACCCCATACCCATCGCCAATATTCGACCCCGGCGCGATTCCCAATCCCCCTACCTGCGCCGCGCAAGCATCGCTCAAATAATCCCCATTCAAATTGGGCGTCGCCAGCACGCTGTACTCGTTCGGCCGCAGCAGCATCTGTTGAAACACAGAATCCGCAATCCGGTCGTTCACCATCAATTTCTTCTTCCACTGCCCCTTCCCATGCGAACTCCCGATTGAATCGAGCGTCCGTTTCACCTCGGCGTAGACCTTCTTCGTAAAATCCTCCGTGGCCTGCTCCAGTCCCGGCTCGATCATTGCCGCATTCTGTTCCACGCTCAGCCCCGGATTCTTCTCCAGATTATCCAGAATCCAGCTCTCCCGCTCCGTCACCGTCTCCGCGCGAAATTCCTCCGCCGCCAGCTCATAACCCCAATCGCGGAACGCCCCTTCCGTAAATTTCTGGATGTTGCCTTTGTGCACCAGCGTAACCGTCGGCCGCTTGTTCACCAGCGCGTACTGAATCGCCCGCCGCACCAGCCGCTTCGTCCCAAACGGCGAAATCGGCTTGATCCCCACGCCCGAATCCATCCGGATCTGCTTCTTCCCGCCGCCCAGCATCTCTTTATTCAAAAATTCCAACAATTTCTTTGCTTCCGTTGTTCCGCTCTTCCACTCAATCCCGATGTACACGTCCTCTGTGTTCTCCCGGAAAATCACCACATCCATTTTCTCCGGCTCCCGCACAGGGGAGGGAACTCCCTGGAAATACCGCACCGGCCGCACGCAAGCATACAAATCCAGAATCTGCCGCAATGCCACGTTCAGCGAACGAATCCCCCCGCCCACAGGAGTAGTCAGCGGCCCCTTGATCGACACGCGAAAATCCCGCGCCGCATCCACCGTCTCATCCGGCAACCATTGCTTGAACGTATTGAACGCCTTCTCTCCCGCAAACACCTCAAACCACGCCACACGCCGCTTCCCGCCGTACGCCTTCTCCACCGCCGCATCAAACACCCGCCGCGACGCCTTCCAGATATCTCTCCCCGTCCCATCGCCCTCAATAAACGGAATAATCGGATTGTCCGGCACCTTCAGCGCACCGTCCTCATACCCGATCGCCTTCCCATCTCCCGGCACCGCCACCCCGTTATAACTAGTCTTCATAATTGTCCCCCGGTTCCCAACTCCTTGAATCTATGTGGCACAGGCACTCCTGCCTGTGCTCCTGGGTTTTCCATCAAGCTCCACCCAACAAAAAACTTGAGGATGCCCCATCCTTCGCGCCGTTTGCGAAGGGTGGGCTCTTACGATCTAACGGCGAGACACTCCGCCTCTTCTCTCCCTCTTTTCTGTGTCCTCTCTGGCCCTCTGTGAACTCTGTGTTGAACTCTTCTCTTTTCTTGTTCCCTCACCAAACCCAAAACAATATCACACCGCAACCCTCACCCCGAAATTCCCGTAGTCTCCAAAAATCCTGTCCAAATCCCCGCAACTGGGTTATCAATAAATATGCCTCCCTGCGAAATCCAAATCCGCCAACTAACCCTCGCCGACGCCGAATCCTTCCGCGGACTCCGCCTCGAAGGCCTCCGCCTCAACCCCGAAGCCTTCGGCAGCACCTACGAATTCGAAAAAGATCAACCCCTAACCAGGTACACCGGTTGGCTAACCAACTCCGCCGTCTTCGGCGCCTGCCAAAATTCCCACCTAATCGGCACCGCCAGCTTCACCCAACAATCCGGGCTGAAAGATTCCCACAAAGGCCTACTCCGTGCCATGTACGTCCGCCCCGCCGCACGCCGCTCCGGCGCCGGCCGCCAACTCGTCCAGGCGATAATCGAACTAGCCCGCCAAAAAGTCGAACAGGTCCAGCTAGCCGTAGTCAGCGACAACCAACCCGCCATCCGCCTCTACCAATCCCTCGGCTTCCGCCAATACGGCCTCGAAAAAAACGCCCTCAAGCACAACGGCAAATACTACGACGAAATCCTAATGTCCCTCGACCTCACTGACTCAACTTCGTCTTGATTTTCGCCATTGGAGGTTGTCGTATACTTTCCGGGCTTCATCATCTCAGCTCGGCTCGCAACCAAGGCAGTGTCTTCCTGAGGCTGCGACTTCACCCACATGAAAGCGCCGGAGGGGCGAAAGACGTTAGCCCAGCGCGTGAGCGCTGGGACTCGGTCGCGCACACACACAAGCGTCGGAGGGGCGGCAGACTCCCTTCAAAAAAACTCGTCTTCCCGCACCAATCCCTACCCGCGCCAAAAAAATCCGGAAACTCCGCGCTAATGTTTCTTCAATGAAAAAGCGGCCGTCAGGACCGACGCCGCTCCGACAAATACGAGGTCATCACCGAAAACACAAACAACCCAAAGACCGCCAAACCAAGAATCATCACTACCACGGGGCTACCCTCCAAACGCCCCTTTACACTGCAAGCCGCTGGCCAATTATCCCGTCTTCGTTTTCAACCACTTAACCAGTTGCCCCGCGAATATGTATACCCCCAACTCTACACACCTGCCATCCAATTCCAACACTCTGCACCCAAGTCCTAGAACCTTTCTCCTATTACTCGCCAAAGCTTTCACCCGTTTCGTCGGCCCGTTTCCTGATCGCTGTTATCCGATCGCTGAATCTCTCTCTCCTCAACTCTTATTCAAATGTATCGACCCATCCCCCGTCCTCACCACAATCGTCTGTCCGCCGCCATTCATCTTCCCCAAAATTTTCGTCGAACTGAACGTCCCTTCCACCATCACCGGAATCCCCAGGCTGATTCGTCCATCGTGCGTGCTCGCGTCCAGGTTCGCTTGCATCTCCCCCGGCAAATCCAGGTCTACGCTGCCATCGCCCGTATGGATATTCCAAGGCGCCGACACGGTCGATCCCTTGCCAGCCCGCGCCGTCACGCTTCCATCTCCCGTCCTGATAGTCAGCGCATCAAACCGCCCTTCCACGTTCACATGTCCATCGCCAGTAGTAATGTCCGCGCGCCCATCCAGTGCGCGACCCTCAATGTGCCCGTCCCCCGTATGTAGCCGGATATTTCCGTGCGCGCCCTGCACCGTAATGTGCCCGTCGCCGGTCTTCACATCCAGGTTCCCGTTAATCGAATCCGCTTCCACCGACCCGTCGCCTGACGTCACTTCCAAATCCGCGTCCTTCGGCATATGCACTTCCACCCTGAGGCTCGAGTGCCTCACCCCAAAATTGAACCAGTTTCCGCTCCGCGTTTTCGCGATCACTTCCACGGAATCGCCATTCTGCGAAGTGCTAACCTGCAAATCCCGATCCAGTTTGTATCCCGTATACTCCACGCGAATCTCCACCTGCTTGATATCCCCCGTGGACACCCGCACCGACCCATCATCCGTCTGCACCCGCACACGCGCGTGCCCCGACACGGTGAAAGTCTTCGCCACCTCATCCGCCCGCACCAGCCCCGGCGCCAGCAGCATCCCGCCACCCAAAAGGGCCCCGGCCAACGCCGCGCCGGCCAACCGTTGCCTCAATCCAATCCTCATAAATAGCCCTCCGCGACCCGTCCTAATAACCAGAAACGCATTCCCCGCCCAAAATGTTCCCTTTGATTTCCCCTACTTTTCCCGGTTCAGTTGCCCGACTCAAGTGCTTGAGGGGCTCAAGGTTCGCTTTTTTTGCGAAGGGTGGGCTCTTGCGATCCAACGCCACCCAATCTCCGCTCTTCCTCTTCTCTGCGTCCTCTACGTCTCTGCGTTAAGCTCTTTTTTCTTATTTCTTCGCCGCCTTCTTCTTACTCCCCGGCTTCCCTCGCAACGCCCCCAAAAACTCCTTCGCAGGCAAGGTATTAATCACATCCTTCTTCTCGAGCCACCCCCGCCGTGCCATCACCACCCCATACCGTATAAAGCCCAAATTCGCCGCCGTGTGCGAGTCCGTCGAAATCACCACCTTCACCCCGCGTTCCTTGCACATCCGCAAATACACATCCTTCAAATCCAGGCGGTCCGGATACGAATTGCACTCCATCGCCACGCCATGCTTCGCGCTAGCATCCAGCACCTTCTCCATGTCGTAATCAATCGCATCCCTCTTCAACAGCAGCCGCCCCGTCGGGTGCCCGATAATCTGCGTGTACGGATTCTCAATGGCCGCCAGCATCCGTTCCGTCATCGCTGCCCGGTCCAAATTGAAATACGAATGGATCGAGCACACCACCACATCCAGTTGCGCCAGAATCTCGTCCGAATAATCCAGGGATCCGTCTTTCAAAATATCCACTTCCGACCCCGCCAGAACCCGGATCCCCAGTCCTTTCTCGTCTGCCGCGCGCAGTTTCTTGATGTGCGCCGCCATCCGCTTCTCATCCAGCCCGTTCGCCACCGTCACTGCTTTCGAGTGGTCCGTAATCGCGATGTACTCGTGCCCCAGTTCCCGTGCCGCCTCCGCCATCTCCTCAATCGTATTCTTCCCGTCGCTTGCCGTTGTATGCATTTGCAGGTCGCCCTTCACGTCCCGCAGCTCAATCAGCTTCGGCAGCTCATACTTTTCCGCCACCGCAATCTCTCCTGTGTTCTCTCGCAATTCCGGCGGCACAAACTCCATTTTCAACTTTGCGTAAATCTCCTCCTCCGTCCGCCCCGCGATGTGCTTCTCGGCCCCCAAAGTCGCCAACTGATACTCGTTCAACGTGAGCCCCATCTCATTCGCGCGCCCGCGCAACGCCACGTTGTGCTCCTTCGACCCCGTGAAATACAACAGCGCCGCCCCAAAATTCTCCTTCTCGAGCAGCCGCACATCCACCTGCAACCCATCCTGCAGCGTAAAACTCACCTTGTTCTCGCCGTGCGCGAGCGTCTGATCAATCCCCGGAAACTTCAAAATATGCGCCGCAATCGCATCCACTTCCTTCTGCTTCGTGTGCCCCGGCGCCAGCGTCACCAGCAAATCCAGGTCTCCCACCGTTTCCTTGCCTCGCCGCAGCGACCCCGCCGGCGTCACGCTCTCCACGCTTTTTCCCGCTTTCTTGATATGGGCCATAATCGCCAGCCCCGCTTCCTCTCCCCGGCTGATCAAAAATCTTCCCGACGACTTCTTGAACACCTCCACCGCCTTCAAAATATTCTGTTCGCTCTTTTCTCCGAATCCCGGCAAATCCCGCAGCTTGCCTTCTTTTGCCAGCTTCTCCACATCTGCCACACTGCCCGCCTTGAAATGGTTCCACAAAAACGCCACCTTCTTCGGCCCCAGCGACTGCAACTCCAGCAGCTGCAGAATCGACTCCGGATATTTCTTCAGCAGTTTTTTTCGCAGCGAGTAATCGCCCGTCTTTACGATCTCCTGCAGATGCTCCACCATCCGGTCGCCGATCCCCGGCAACTCCGTCAACTTCTCCGGCGTCGCCGCCAGTTGCTGCACCGACTCTGGCAGGCTGTCGATCAGTTCCGCCGCCTTCTCATAACTCCGGTAGCGCCCGATGATCGCCCCGTCAATCTGCAAAAGTGACGCGGTCTCCCGCAATACCCGTGCAATCTGTTTGTTGTCCATGCCCGCAATTATATTCCTCTCCGTCTTGGGTGCCCGTGCAAAAAAAGGCCCGACCCTTGTGCTTGAGGCTGCCCCACCCTTCGCGGTTTATGCGAAGGGTGGGCTCTTACGTTCCAGCAGCAACCAATCTCCGCTCTTCCTCTTCTCTGCGTCCGCAGCGTTAATTCTTTCTTCTTTCCACCCAACAAAAAAATAACGGCGGAAGCTCTCGCCCCCGCCGTCTATTAGATCCAAATTCTCTCTCAGGCGCTTTTTTTTACCTCGGCCGCCTGCGGTCCTTTGGGTCCCTGTACTATCTCAAATTCGACCGGATCACCCTCCTGCAACGTCCGGTAACCATCCCCGGTGATCGCCGAGTAGTGTACGAATACATCGGGCCCATCTTCCCGGCCTATGAATCCGTATCCTTTCGAATTATTGAACCACTTTACTGTTCCTTGCACTTCGTGTCTCCTTTGGACGGTGACTCTGGGGGCGGAATACCTAGACGCGCCGCCATGAGCACGAATTGCGCGGAGTGTATCAAACTGGAATGCTGAGTCAAGCAGACTCTAACGACTTTCTTTCACCCTTGTGCATATTTATACGCTTTTCAAACGGTTCAAACCGTCAGGGAAGGGAAGCCTACAGCAAAAAAGTAAGGTAATACAGGATCCCGGCAATCGATTTCGCGTCCTGCAATCGCCCGCTCTTTATCATCTGTTTCAGCTCTTTCAGTTTGAACGCGCGCACCTCGATCTTCTCATCCTCCTCGGGCTGCGCCTCCCCGGCCGTCAAGCCCTCGGCAAGCAATATATACATCCGCTCTTCCAGAAAGCCGGGGGTAGGGAAGACATCCAGAAACACCTTGAACCGTTTCGCCCGGTAACCCGTCTCTTCCAGCAGTTCCCGCGCCGCCCCCTGCTTCGGCGTCTCTTCCGGCTCCTTCCGCCCCGCCACCAGCTCCCACAAATACTGCCGCGTCGCATGGCGATACTGCCGCACCATCACAATCCTTCCATCCGGCAGTACTGGCAGCACCACTACCGACCCTGGATGCGTAATCACCTCCCGCGTCGTCCGCAACCCGCTCGGCTCCAGCACCTCATCCCGCCGCAACCCAAACACCCGCCCCTGATAAATCATCTCGCTGCTCAAAATCTCAGCCGTCCCCTTGCCCGCCTTAGCCACATCTCCCCCTTTTGAGTCCGGAAGCAAAGCTTCCGCTTTTACGCCTTGGCCCGCACAGCAGATCTAAACTCTAGACACCCAACCGCATCATACCCAATCTCACTTGATCGAAATAAGCAGTTCGGAGTTCTCCTTTGACGAATGGCCCAACGAAAACCAGCGCCGGAGGCGCGGCAGACATTAGCCCAGAGCGTAAGCGCTCGGTACGCAATCCGAAAGGGTTCCAAGCGCCGCAGGTGCCACAGATCTTCAATCACGTTCCACGCCCATCGCAATTGCGGCCACCAACCGCATCCTGTTCGCTGCTATCTGATCGCTGTTATCCAATCTCCCCGTCTCCGCGCTATACTTTCCTTTCTGCCAATGCCCATTAACACCATCATCATCGACGACGAAAAACCCGCCCGCGAAGAGCTAGCCTTCCTCCTTAAAGCCTTCCCTGAAATCTCCCTCATCGGCCAGGGCAAGAATGGCTTGGAAGCCGTAAACTTAATCAAAGAACACAATCCGGACCTCGTCTTCCTCGACGTCCAAATGCCCGGTCTCGACGGCTTCGGCGTCTTGAAAAAGCTCGTCGAGCGCAAACTCAAAGTCCCCCACGTAGTCTTCGCCACCGCCTTCGACCACTACGCCGTCCAGGCCTTCGATGTAAACGCCGTGGACTACGTATTAAAGCCCTTCGACAAAGCCCGCCTCTCCAAAGCCATCTCCAAAGCCAAAAAAGAAATTGAAGCCCACACCAGCACCACCGAGCGCCTCGAGCAACTCGTTTCCCAGCTTTCCGCTCCCAAACCCTCTTCCACCCAACCCAGCAAAATCCTCATCCGCTCGCAACAGCGCATGCTCCTCGTCGACGCCGAAGATCTGATCTTCGCCTCCATCGAAGGCGGCCTCATCTCCGTCACCGCCAAAGACCTCGAAGGCTCCTCCAACTACCGCACCCTCGAGGAACTCCATGCCACGCTCGACTCGGACTCTTTCTGGCGCCCGCACCGCTCCTATCTCGTCAACATCCACCACATCCGCGAAGTCGTTCCCTGGTTCAAATCCAGCTTCATGCTGAAAATGAACGACAAAAAATCCTCCGAAATCCCCGTCTCCCGCCAGCAAACCAAACGCCTCCGCGAACTCTTCAAACTCTAAACAAATGTCTCAGCCATGGAGGGCTTAGATTTGCTAGACCCAAAGAAACGCGATGGCCTTTCTAACGGGGATGCTCGATTTCTTGAAATAATAGACAAATATGGATGGCACGTCATGAGCGTCGCGCCTCTTGTGGGCGAAAAGGGTCAGAGTTTCGCGTACTCAACCGGGCTCTTCATGCGGTTCCAACACCCAGAAATAATTCTTTGCGGTTTAGATCCAGAAGTTGCCCGAGTTCTAACTACGGAGAATACGTCTGCTGGGCAAGCTGGTTTTATTCGCTATGCGTCGGCTGATCCCTAGCGACGGCGCGCCTGGCTATGTCATCGTCCTGTTCATCCTCTACGGATCCTGGTGGCTCTTCCGCAAATTTCTGCGCCGCAATTGATCTCCATGGGCGGCTCCTTGTCTGTGTCCTCCGTGGTGAAACCCCAGTTCAACCTCCCGTCCCCGCCAAACTCCGCGTCTTCACCCTCCGCAACCGCGCAAAAAATGCATTCGCGCGCCCAATGTCCTTCGCAATCTGCGCTTTCAACTCCTCCGGCCCCCCAAACTTTTTCTCCTCCCGCAATTTCTTCCAGAACCGTACTTCAATCCTCTTCGGCGAAAAGTTCCCCGAATAGTCCAAAAGATGCGTCTCCACCGTCAGCCCCGTTCCATTGAACGTCGGCCGCATCCCCACATTCGTCACGCTTCGATGACTATTCAGCTCGTTCTCCAGCACCGTGCGCGTAATGTACACGCCCTTCGCCGGCAGCAACTCCTGTTCCGGCCGCAAATTCAGGGTCGGAAACGTAAACTTCCGCCCCGTCCCCGTTCCCGGCACCACCTCTCCCGTCAACGCAAACGCCCGCCCCAGCATTCGCGCCGCCCGCGTCACGTCGCCCTCCGCAATCAATTTCCGGATCATCGTGCTCGACACAACCTTTCCATCCACCACCACCGGCTCATGCACGATCACATCAAATCCGTCCCGCATTCCCAGTTCCCGCAAAAACTTAACGTCTCCACCCTGCCTGTGCCCAAATCGAAAATTGTCTCCCACCACCACCGCGCGCACCTGCAACTGCCGCACCAAAATCTCGTCGACAAAATCTTCCGGCGCCAACAGCGATAACTCCTTCGTGAACGGCAGCACCACGGCCGCTTCCATCCCCAGCGCCTCAAACCACTCCAGCCTCTGTTGGTTTGTCGAAATCCGCGGCGGCGCCACCTCCGGCCGCAGCACTTTCAGCGGCGGCGGCTCAAATGTGAGCGCCGTAGCCACTGCCCCCGTCTCCTTCGCCAGCCCAATGCAGTACTCCAGCAGTCTTTGGTGCCCCAAATGTATTCCGTCAAAATTCCCAATCGCAATCACACTCCCGCGCCCGTTCTTCTCTGCGCCCTCTGCCTGCCCTGAACGTAGCTGAAGGGTGCTCTCCCGCTGTGTCCTCTGTGTTAAGTGTTTTTCTTCTTTCCCAAACACTGCCGCCCATTCCGCCGCCGAAGTAAACACCGCCATCCTTCCCGCCGCCCGCACCTCCACCGCCCTCGCCCCCGTCTCCACCTCAAACGTCAACCCGTCGTACGCGAGCTTCACCTGCGGATATCCCGCCTTCCGCAACCGTTCATTCGTAGCCGCATGCGGCAAGTCATGCGCAATATGCGTGAACCAGGCCCGCTTTGGTTTCAATTTATCAATCAGCGCCAGCGACTGTTCGACCGTCATATGCATCGGATGCGGCACATCCCGCAGCGCATCCAGTATCAAATCATCCAATCCCTCCAGGAGCGCCGCGCTCTCCACTGGCAACCGGCTGAAGTCCGTCAGATACGCCGCCTGCCCAAACCGGTATCCCAGAACTTCCATCTCTCCATGCACCAGCGGCACCGGCACAAACCGCACCCCCATAACCTCAAACGGCCCCTTCACCACATGCAATTTCACGCTGGGAATGCTGCTCAACGTCGGCTTGCCGTCAAATACATACGCAAACGCCCGCCGCACAATCTGAAACGTTTCCTCGTTGCCATACACCGGCATCGGCGTCCGCTGCTTGAAGTTGTACGGCCGCAAATCATCAAATCCCAAAATATGATCCGCGTGCCCATGCGTCAGCAGCACCGCATCCAGCCGGTCAATCCCGGCGCGCAAAGCTTGCGTCCGGAAATCCGGCGTAGTATCAATCACCACATTCTGCTCGCCGCGCGAAAGCAGCAGGGAAGGGCGCAGCCTCTTGTCATGTGGATCCGCCGACTCGCACACCGCGCAATGACACCCCAGCGTCGGCACGCCCATCGACGTCCCCGACCCCAACACCGTAACCCGCATCCGCTCACTACTCATTTTCGGTATCGCCACAGCGCAATTGTCCCACACCCTCCCCACCCGTTGTAGGGGCGGGCTTGCCCCGCCCTCTTGGGCTTTCGGTCGAACACCAAATCCCAAAAGTAGTTGAGGGTGCCCCACCCTTTGCGTAGTTTGCACCTCTGCCCCATCCCGCTGTTCTTGCGGGATGAAAGGATGGGCTCTGACGATCCAACGCCACCAAGTCCATTTTTCCCTTTCCTGTCTTTCTCTTCTCTGTGCTCTCTGTGGCGAATTTTTCTCTTTCTTTCCCCGAAAACAAAAAATCCCAAGCGCCGCCAAGCAAGCACCTGGGATCTCTTCCCAACTTCTATGTTCCAATCTCTAATTACTTCCGCTTCTCCCCCTTCAGTGCCCCCTGCGCCTGCGCCATCTGCGCCGCCATGGCCTTATTAATCTCCAGATACGTCATCTTCAACTTTCCCAGCAAATCCAGCAGCATCGAATCCTCTTCCGGCGCCAGGTTGCCCTTGGTTTTCACGTGCAGCGCATCGAGCATGTCAATCAACTCTCGCGCCGCATCCGGATCGATCACCGGCTCGCCCGTACGCGGATCCGCATAAGCGCCCAGCACCATCGCCGCATTGCTCCCGATCATCCGCACCAGGTTCTCAAACGCCTGCAACTTCTTCGGCGTCTCTGCCGGAGCAGCCGCCGCCGTCTTCGCATCCGCCGCCGCTTGCGCCACGGCCTTTTCCTTCACTTCTTCCCGCTGCGCCTCGCGCTCCTGCTCTTCCACAACTTCCTTGCGGATCTCGCCCTCGGCGGTAAACGGCCGCCGGTCAATCACCTTGAAACCTTCATCCTGCTTGTGTTCAGACACGGTCGCCTTCCTCGGTAGCCTCAGTAGAAAAAATCCCTACCAGTTTATCACGGGAAGGGAACTCCCCCATCACTCAGTCTCCCTCGCCCCTCCTCTCCGCTCTTCTCAGCGAACTCAGCGTTCTCAGCGCACTCTGCGTTAACTCTTTCCTCTTCTCTTCGTCCTCGCCCTGCTTGTCAAACCAACCTGCCCGCCGTACAGTTATTGCATCAGGAAAAAACGCGCGCATGCCCTCCAAAAAAGCTTCTCACCGCCGCAAAAAATCAAAACCCAAACCGCGCCGCGCTAGGAAATCCCCGCGTCCCCAAAATCCCGGCCCCGCCTTCGCCAAACTAGCCGCCGTCATGGCCCACCTCCGTGCGCCCGGCGGCTGCCCCTGGGACCGCGAGCAGACCCACTCCACCCTCCGCACCTACCTGATCGAAGAAGCCTATGAAGTCCTCGACGCCCTCGACTCCCGAGACGACTCCAAATTCGCCGAGGAACTCGGCGACCTCCTCCTCCAGGTCCTCTTCCATGCCCAAATTGCCGCCGAAGACCGCCGCTTCTCCATCAACGACGTCATCCGCGAAATCCACGACAAAATGATTCGCCGCCATCCCCACGTCTTCGGCAAGGTCAACGCCAAAACTTCCGCCGAAGTCCTCCGCAACTGGGAACTCCTGAAAAAGGAAGAGCGCCGTGCCAAGTCCGACGATCCCGTCGAAACCAAGGCTGCCCACTCGCTCCTAGAAGGCGTCCCCCACACCATCCCCGCCCTTCTCGAAGCTTTCCAACTCACCCGCAAAGCCGCCCGCATCGGCTTCGACTGGGACAACGTCGAAGGCATCTTCGACAAGCTCCACGAAGAATCCGATGAACTCCGCGAAGTCCTCCGCAAGAAAGATTCCCCCGACCGCATCGAATCCGAACTAGGCGACATCCTCTTCGTCGCCGTTAATCTCTCGCGCTTCCTCAACGTCGACCCCGAAATCGCTCTCCACAAAGCCAGCTCCAAATTCACCCGGCGCTTCCGCGAAATGGAAACGATCGCCCGCGAGCGGGGAACCACGCTAGCCGAGATCCCTCGTCCACAGCTCGAATCCCTCTGGGACCAATCCAAACAAAACGAACTCCTCAAGGCCACCGCAAAATGAAGTCCCTCTTCTCTGTGACCTCTACCCGCCCTGAGCGCAGCCGAAGGGTGCTCTTTCTTTGTGCTCTCGGTGGTAAAGCTTTTCTCTTCTCTTCGCTGAAAGCTGTAGGCTGTAAGCTGTCCGCTTGCTCATGACCCCCGAAATCCAAATCCGCAAGTGCACCACCCTCCCCGACTTCCACCGCTGTGTCGAAATCCAAAAATCCGTCTGGGGTGAATCCGACCTCGAAACCGAGCCCTACACCACCTTCGTAGTAGCCAACCAAACCGGCGGTCAGGTCCTCGGCGCCTTCGATGGCCCCACCATGGTCGGCTTCACCATGGCTCTCGTCGGCGTACGCGACAAAACTCCCTACCTCCACTCCCACATGACCGGCGTCCTCCCCGAATACCGCGACCGCAAAATCGGCCGGGCCCTCAAACTCTTCCAGCGCGAAGAAGCCCTCAGCCGCGACATCCGCCTGATCGAATGGACCTTCGACCCGCTCGAAGCCCGCAACGCCCATTTCAATCTCAACCGTCTCGGCGCCATCGTCCGCACCTACATCCCCGATTTTTACGGCGTCACCACCAGCTCTCTCCATCGCAACCTCCCAACCGATCGCCTCCTGGCCGAATGGCACCTCGACTCCACCCGCGTAATCGCCGCCATCAACGATCTGACCCCCGGCCCCACCGAAGCCCCTGCTACAATCCACATCCCCAAACTCGACGCCGTGCCCTCCGAATCCTCTACCCCCTTAACTTCATCAACCTCCTTTACCTCCGTTCAACAATCCAAAATCCGCTCCGAATTCCAAACCTGGTTCTCCAAGCACTACGCCGCCACCTCTCTCCGCTTCACTCCGACTGGCGCCGACTACCTCCTCCAACCCTGGTCCGACTTCTAGCCACTTTTGCGTGCGGAAGCGCAGCTTCCGCTTTTACGCACTCAGCAGAGCCGCCCAATCGAACCACCAGGCACCTTTCCAACCCAAACCTCGACTGTCATCCCTCACGCGCGTTCTTTACGCATGTGGGATCTGCTTTTTCCTCTCCGCACCCTCTGCGTCCGATCTCAGCGTCCTCCGTGTTGAGTCCCCTCTTCTCTTCTCCCCAAAAATCCCCCCTCCATCCCAAAACCTGGGTCATAATAATTCCCTAATGCAAATCCGCTCCCTCACCCTCCGCGAGATCCACCTCAAGCTCCTCGCTCCCTTCGAAACGAGCATGGACCGCGTCACCGAGCGCCGCATCCTCCTCGCCGAACTCAATCTCGACTCCGCCACCGGTTGGGGCGAATGCACGGCCGGCGAAAATCCCTTCTATTCTCCGGAAGACACCGAAACCGCCTGGCACATCCTCACCGCCTATCTCTGGCCCATGCTGAAAGGGAAGCACATCCAATCCGCCGCCGACCTCTGGCCTCTCCTCGAACACGTCCGCGGCCACGCCATGGCCAAGGCCACGCTCGAAACCGCCGCGTGGGACGCCGAAGCCAAACTAAAAAATCTTCCTCTCTCGAAATTGCTCGGCGGCACTCGCGAAGAAATCCCCTGTGGTGTTTCCATCGGCATCAAAGAAACTCTCGAAGAACTCACCGCCACGGTAAAAAAAGAACTCGATGCCGGCTACCAGCGCATCAAGTTAAAAATCAAACCTGGCAAGGACCTCGTCCCCGTCCAGCACATCCGCAATCTCTACCCGCGCACCAAACTTTCCGTCGACGCGAACTCCGCCTACCGCGCGGACGATCTCCATCTCCTCCAGCAACTCGACGCCTTCTACCTCATGATGATCGAGCAGCCTCTCGGTTGGGATGACCTCTTCGGCCACGTCGCCATCCAGAAGAATTTGCAAACTCCCATCTGCCTCGACGAGTGCATCCACACCTACGAACAAGCCGAAGCCGCCATCTCCCTCGGCGCCTGCAAAATCATCAACATCAAACTCGGCCGCGTCGGTGGCCACCTACAAGCCAAACGCATCCACGATCTCTGCGCCAAAAATTCCATCCCCGTCTGGTGCGGCGGCATGCTCGAATCCGGCGTCGGCCGCGCCCACAACATCGCCATGTCCACCCAATCCAATTTCTCGCTGCCCGGCGACGTCTCCGCCAGCGCCCGCTACTGGGAGCGCGACATCATCACCCCCGAGGTAACCGTAAGCCCGCAGGGCACCATAAGTGTCCCCACCACCCCCGGCATCGGCTTCACCCCCAACCTAAAACGCATAGACACCCTAACCACCCGCAAACTCCACCTCACCTGATCCCACGCCACGCTCTCGGTCTTCCATTCTTTTGTAAATCTTCCTATGTCTTTCACGTGCCCTCCATGCAGCATATTCCCCTTGCTGCGCCTGTACTATCTGCTACAGTACACCCGTGCTCCCGTTCCACGTCGACTTCAAACCAGGCGGCCCCATCTATCAGCAAGTCGTCTACGCCGCCACCAAGGCCATCGTCTCGGGCCAACTCCGCCCCGGCGACGAATTTCCTTCCGTCCGCTCCCTCAGCAAGCACCTCAAAATCAATCCCAACACCGCCCACAAAGTCATCACCTGCCTCGCCGACGCAGGCCTGCTCGAAATCCGCCCTGGTTCCGTCGCGATCATCGCCGCGCCGTCCTCCGCCACGCAGTCCGAAAAAACCAAACTTCTAGAGCAAAATTTCGAAGAACTCGTCGTCGAGGCCAAACGCCTCGGCATCGACTTGCGCGACATGCAAGCGGCCATGGAAAAACATTGGGAGCGCCTCAGCTTGAAAGGGAAGGGAACCCGGCCCCTGGGAGGAAGCAACGGATGACTTCCGCGATTCGCACCCACGCTCTCGTCAAGCGCTACCGCAGCCTCACCGCCCTCGACGGCATTGCGTTGGAAGTCCAGGAAGGCGCGGTCTACGCCCTCGTCGGCCAGAACGGCGCTGGCAAAACCACCGCCATCAAAATCCTCATGAATCTAATTTCCGCCACCAGTGGTACCGCCGAAGTCCTTGGCACAGACTCCCGCAAAATCCGCGGCAAAGCCTACGCCCAGATCGGCTACGTCTCTGAAAATCAGGAAATCCCCGAGTGGATGAAAGCCGGCGCCCTGCTCGACTATCTTCGCGAGTTTTACCCAACCTGGGATCGTTCCCTCGAACAGTCCCTCATCAAACAGTTCGATCTTCCCCTCGACCGCAAAATCAAAGCCCTCTCCCGCGGCATGAAAATGAAGCTCGCCCTCGCCAGCGCCCTCGCCTTTCACCCGCGCCTCATCGTCCTCGATGAACCCTTCGGTGGCCTCGACCCGCTCGTCCGCGATCAATTGATCGAAGGCCTCCTCGAACGCGCTGCCGAATCCACAATCTTTCTCTCCTCCCACGACCTCGCCGAAATCGAAAGCTTCTCGAGCCATGTCGGCTATCTCGATTCCGGCAAGCTCCTCTTCTCCGAGGAAATGGCCGCTCTCGCCGTCCGCTTCCGTGAAGTCGAACTCACCCGAGAGGCCGACGCTCCGCTTCCATCGCCTTTGCCGGACGCTTGGCTGCAGCCCAAATCTTCCGGCGCGCTCGTCCGCTTCGTCGATTCCCGCTTCGACGAACAAAAAACACCAGCCGACATCCAGCGCGTCTTCGGCACTGTGAAAGGCATTCAATTCCGTCCTCTTTCCCTGCGCTCCATCTTTCTCGCGTTAGCCCGCAAAACCGAGGAGGTCTAGCCATCCCATGGATCAAATCCTCCACATCTTCAAAAAAGACGCCCGACGCCACTGGCCCGAAATCGTCATCTCCTTCGCTCTCCTCGCGCTCTTCACCCGCCACGAGCTCCACCCGTGGCAGAATTCGCCAGACGTTGGCTCGCTCTCGTTATTCTTCCTCTCGTTTTGGGGGCACTACATTACTCCCGCGTTGGTCCTGTTCTGGGCCTTCCTCATCATTCGGGTAATTCAGAGCGAATCACTTGTCGGCGACCGTCAGTGGTGGGTTACAAAACCCTACGAATGGTGGAATCTCTTCCTCGCCAAAGTCTTATTCTTTTTCGTGTTTATTTGCGTCCCTCTTTTTCACGTTCATCTTTTCCTCCTCGACAAGTTCCATTTCCCCGTCCGCAGCAACCTCTCGCGACTGCTTTTGATGGAACTCGCAATGTTCTTCACTCTCTTCTTGCTCGTCGCCGTTCTGGCGTCTCTCACGAAAAACTTTGCGCAGGCGTTGCTGACTGTAGCGGTCATCGTCGTGGCAGGCGCCGGGCTCGCATGGCTGGGGTCGAGATTTGACAGTGGCGAGGACGGAAATTCTCAGCCCGCGATTGTCGACCACTTTCAGAGCCTCCTGCTCTGGGGCTCTTTCCTCTTCGTTCCCCTCCTTCAGTATGCTCGGCGCAATCGCTGGAAATCCTTGGGAGTTTTCGCCGCCGCGTTCGCCGTCAACATGCTGCTCAGCGCTTTAGTCCCGAACGCAAAAACGACGGACACGGAGTATCGCTTGGTGCAACTGCCGCAGGCCCCGGCCAGACTTGACTTCCGTGAAATCCCTAGAATGGCGGGCACACCAGATGCAAATGGATGGTCTGAAGCCATTCCTGACGTTTATCTGAACGTTCCGATTTCTGTGTCTGGAGTCGCTCCATCAACCATGGTGATGGTGGATCTGGTAAAGCTCACAACGGACTCCCCAAAGGACTCACGTTGGAGCCGTGGATGGAAATACCAGCATGCGGAGTTGTGGCCTGAAGACCAGTTGAGATCACTCTCCTACGAAGTGAACCGTAAAGAATACGAAAAAGTGAAAACTGTGCCGATGAACATTCACCTCGAACTGGCATTGTCCGAGTATCAAGAGACTGATGCGCGCGTTCTGACTATCCCCCGGGACAAATTTGTCGACACCACTCTCGGAATCTGCCGCCTCAGTCCGAGGCTATCAGAATGGTTGGAGTGTCTCTCTACGTTCAATGAGCCTGGGTTCATGGCCACGCTTGACCCGCAGAGATCTCCCTGCCCTAAAGATGAGAAGAACGGAACCGTTTCAGAGGAAGCCGTTTCCCACGCCTGGCAGTTTCAAAATTCTTTCGATTTCCCCTACTTCGCCGGTTACTCCCCGGTCGTTGACTATACAATCTGGTTCAGGCGCACTTCTCTCCTCAGTGATCTGGAGAAGAAAGCGCCACTGAGAGGTACATCTGTAGTTTTGTGTCCTGGTACGGAAATCAGGCTTTCCAAACCGCTGCTCAAACGTAAGGTTCGCATCAAACTCGACTTGAATGACGTACGGCTCCAGGATCTCACTGGTCCATTTGGCAGATAATCGGCGTTGCCGCTTCGCTTTCCGCTATCCGATCTCTGCTATCTGTTCTCCATCCGCTCCCCGCCTTCCCGTATAATCAAAAAAATGCCCTCCCTTCGCCCAAACCCGTGCGCATAAATCCCTCCGACGGCCACCGTCCCTCCCGCTCCATCCTCGTCGCCTGCATCACCCTCATCATGGCCATCTGGGCCGTCAACTACCTCGCCGTCAAATTCGCCCTCCGCTATCTCCAACCGCTCACCCTCGCCTCATTCCGCGTAGTGGCCGCCGCGATCTTCATGCTCGCCAGCTATCCAATCGCCGCGCGCCTCCCAGCCTTCTCCGCCGATCTCAAAGCCCACAAACAGCCGCGCACGCTCCGCGACCTATTCACCTTCGCTTATCTCGGTTTTTTCTGTGTCGGCCTGAATCAGATGTGCTTCACGGTAGGTCTTCGTTACACCAGCGTCGCCCACTCTTCTCTCATCCTCGGCATGGGCCCGATTTACGCCCTCGTCCTTGCCGTCCTCTTCCGCCTCGAAAAACTCACGTTCGGCAAAGCCCTCGGTATGGCCGTCTCGTTCATCGGCGTCGCCATCCTAGCCTCCGGCTCCGGCGTCTCCCGCCACTCGCCCACGCTTCTTGGCGACGTCATCACCCTCTGCGGCTCGCTCGCCTTCGCCCTCTACGTCGTCCTCGGCAAGCGCGTAGCAGGGAACTACGACCCGCTCACCATGACCACCTGGAACTACCTCTTCGGCGGCCTCATCATTCTTCCCATTGCCATCAACTGCGCCTTCGCCCTCGGCCCGCTCGCCAACTGGCAAGCCATCCCCTGGACCGCCTGGGCCTGCCTCGCCTTCACCGCCATCTTCAGCTCCACGCTCGCCTACCTCTTCTACTTCTGGCTCCTCCGCTATCTCGAAGCCTCCCAACTCAGCGCCTTCTCCTACCTGCTCCCAGTCTCCGCCACCATCCTTGGCATCCTCTTCCTCAACGAACGCGGCTCCTGGTCCGAACTCTTTGGCGCCGCCCTAGCCCTCTGCGGCCTCTTCTTAACCGAATCCGCCCGCTCCTCCTAAAGTCCCGCAACTCGCAGTCCACATCATCACTCGTCTTTGGAGGGGCCGGGCTTGCCCGGCCCTCTTGGCTTTTTCTCTCCGCGAACTCTGCGTTAGTCCGATTTTCTCTTCACTGGCCGCCGGCTACTGGGCACCTCTTCCACCAGTCACCACTCACTCCTTAATCTTCTGCACCTTAATCACAATCCTATCCGCCGACGGATGCGTCACAATCCCCTTCACCGTAATCCGCAAATTCTCCAGCTTCTGAAACTTGTGCGGGTCCCCTTGCACCTCCACTGCCTTCGTCATTTTCCCGTCAATATTTATTTCATTCGGCAGGTGCATCTCCCATCCCGTCGTGTCCGCCCCAACCGTCGACACCTTCACCAGAATCCCCGTCACCTCCACAACCTCCGGCTTATCCTGCGCCGCCACTCGCATCCCAATACACAGTATCGCCACGGCGATCATCATCCCCAGCATCGCGATCTTTCTCATAACCCCCTCCTCAGGTAGCGTGAGCCTATTCAACTCTTTCTCCGGAGTCAATCCACTCCTTCGCGCGGAGTCGCTCTCACAAAACTCCACCTCAATAGTTGCTCGGCCTGTCCCCCTGCGGCGCCTTCCACTCCTTAATCTTCTGCACCACAAACACCAGCCTGTCCTTCGATTCCACTCCGGACCGGTGCACAATGTTCCCCTTCGCAGTCACCTTCTTGTTCTCCAGCTTTCCCAGCTTTTTCGTGTCTCCTTCCACCTCGATCGAATGCACTCCGCTCCCGCCGAAACTCACTTCCTTCTCAAACTCAATCGCCCATCCCGTCGTCTCGGCGCCCGCCGCCATCACCTTCACCAGTTTTCCCGTCGCCTCCACTGTACCTTCCACCGGCGTTCCCTGTGCCGCGACTCGCGCACAAACGCACAGCAGCATTCCCACCGCCAAAATTCCCACCGTCCACAATCGCTTCATCTCATCCTCCTGGCTTGCGTTTCATCGTCAGACCGCAGTCCCAATTTCCATCTCTGGCACGCACAAGTACGCCGCGTACTCATCCACCGCCTGAAATCCCATGCGCTCGTACACCGCCCTGCCCATCTCTGTCGCATGCAAAACCGTCTCTTTCACTCCATACCCCTGCTTCATGAACGCATCCATGTGCCGCAGCAGCGCTTCCGCATACCCGCGCCCGCGATACTCCGGCAGCGTCGCCATCCACCCGATATAGGAAATCCGCTCCACAAACGACGCCGAACCTCCCGCCACAGCCTTGCCATTCTCGTACAGCAAAAAACCGTGATTCGGCCCTCCCCACAATCCCGCGCAAGTCAATTCCGCCACGTCCTTCAACTCCATCTCATGGCTCACCACATTCAGGTGCGCAATCTCTTCCGCCATCGCCGCTCCCGCAACTTCCCGAATCACAAATTCCCCCAGCGCGCGCTTCGCCGGCGACAATTCACCCGCTACCATCCCCGGCATGCGGAACATGGCCTCAATTCCCGGGGTTTTTTCTACTTGCCCGGTCCGCAAAAACATAAGTCCAGGCACGCCTCGCGGCTCCAGAATCTTCCCGAACTCGCTCAGCAAGCGCTCGAACTCCTCTCGACTCAGTTCCGCTTTGGTCTTCGGAAAGGCCAGGTTAAACAGCGGCACCGCAATCCCCGCAAACGCTATCTCCATTTCCGGATGGGTCGGTTGCGCACCGCCAGGAAACCTCTGCGCGTACCCCTGCCACGTTGAAACAAATATTTTCCAGGTGTCCGTAATCACCGCGCATCCTCACATATGCTGCGAAATCCCCAAAATGTTTCCATCCGGATCCTTGAACACGCCACCTTGTCCCCGCCCGGCGCCGTCCAGATCCCCGTCTCCTTGTCCTGCGCGAACGGATATTTCTCTGTAGCTACTCCTCGTTGCCCAAGCCATCGCACCACCTCTTCAATCTTTTCCACCTCCCATCCCAAAATCGTCCCCTGCAGCGGCGAATAATTCGGCATCTTCGATATCCGGATCTTCTGCTCACCCGCCTTCACCACCAGCGCAAATTGGTCCAAACTCACAAACGCAAATCCCAATTTCCCGACATAGAATTCCCTCGCCGCCTCATAATCCTTCGTCGGTACAAATCCCACCATCTTGCTCTTATCCAACATCCCCGCCTCCTTCCCCCGATATCCGCCGCCAATCATAACCCCGCCGCCTTCAGTTTTCTGATATCGGATCGCCGCTATCTGATATCCCTCCTCAACCTGTGCTAACGTAACCCACGTTCACATCCCAATCGGAGCCACGAATCGTGCCCAATCTTCCCCTCCGCAGCGGCGGTCCCAGCGCGCGCATCGCCGTAATCCCCGGCGACGGCATCGGCAAAGAAGTTACTCCCGTCGCCGTCAAAGCCATCCAGGCCGCCGCAGCCAAGCACCATCGCCCTCTTGAATTCGTCCACTTCGACTGGGGCGCCGACAAATTCCTCCGCGAAAACATCACCCTCCCTCCCGGCGCCGTCGAAATGCTTCGCGACGAATTCGACGCCATCCTCTTCGGCGCCCTCGGCGACCCCCGCGTCCCTTCCAATCAACACGCCGCCGACATCCTCCTTGGCCTCCGCTTCAAGCTCGATCTCTTCGTCAATGCCCGCCCCACCGAACTCCTCCACCCGCGATACACACCGCTCCGCGACATCACCACCAACGACATCCGCCTCATGGTCTTTCGCGAAAACACCGAAGGCCTCTACGTCGGCATGGGTGGCTTCTTCAAGAAAGACACGCCCGAAGAAATCGCCACGCAGGAAGACGTCAACTCCCGCAAGGGCGTCGAGCGCATCATTCGCCACGCCTTCGAATACGCGCAATCCCACAAGCTCAAACGCCTCTGCATGTCCGACAAATCCAACGCCATGACCTACGCCGGCGACCTCTGGCAACGCGTCTTCAAATCCGTCCGCGCCGAATACCCCGACGTTGACTCCCGCCACCTCTATATCGACACGTTAGCAATGGAACTCGTCCGCGACCCGCGCCAGTTCGACGTCATCGTCACCAACAATCTCTTCGGCGACATCATCAGCGACCTCGCCGCGCAACTCGCCGGCGGCCTCGGCCTCGCTCCCTCCGCCAACATCCATCCTGGTCGCACCTCGCTCTTTGAGCCAGTCCACGGCTCCGCCCCCAACATCGCCGGGAAGGGAATTGCCAACCCCTTCGGCTCCATACTAACCGCTGGTTTGTTAATGGAATTCCTAGGCTGGAACGACGAAGCTCACCAGCTAAAACAATCCGTAAAATCCGCCCTAAACGACAACATCACCACCCCCGACCTGGGAGGCTCCAAGACCACTGCCGAAGTCTCCGACTTTCTACTCAACCAAATTGCTGAACATTCAAGTAACACTTGAACCCCAATCTCTTCGGCTTAATCTCACGCCCTCTGCGTCTCCTCTGCGACCTTTGCGTTAAGTCCCCCTCTTATCTTTTCTTCACCGCCCAGGCAATCACCACCCCCATCAAGAATCCCCCAATATGCGCCCACCACGCCACTCCCCCGGCCGTCGCCATTCCCAACCCGTTAATCCCCGCCACAAACTGCAACACAAACCAATACCCCAAAATCAAAATAGCCGGCACCGGGATCAGGAATATAAAAAAGAACGTTAGTATCCGGTGATTCGGAAACAGCACCGCGTACGCCCCCATCACCCCGCTGATCGCCCCGCTCGCCCCCAGCGCCGGAATCCCCGAGCCCCAATTGAACAGCACGTGAATCAATCCCGACCCGATTCCGCACAAAAGATAAAAAAACAAATACCCGATATGCCCGAACGTATCCTCCACATTGTCCCCGAATATATAAAGGAACAGCATGTTCCCCAGCAGGTGCATTGGCCCGCCATGCAAAAACATGCTGCTGAATAGAGGAAACAGCGCCACGCCGGCAGGCGCATGCCCTGCCAGAAACGCCGGAAAGCGCGCCGGTACTGTGGCATTCGCCAGCACAAACAGTTTCTCGGCTCGAGGCGATAGCGTAAGCTGGTAGAAAAACACCAGCACATTCGCCGAAATCAGCATCACATTGACAAAAGGAAAACTTCGTGTCGGATTAATGTCCTTCAGCGGAATCATGGAGTCCGAAACAGCATAGCAAAGTTGTAGGCACCGGGCTGGCCTGCCCTGAGTCTGTCCGGATAGCCCGGCCCTATTTAATTTGTGCGAAGCTGCCTTGTCTCATGTAGCGCTGGCTTTCCTGCCAGCGCTCTTCGATCTCGACCGATGCAATTCCGATCCATTGAACCGCGGTTGCGAACCTTCAAGTAGTACCTTCAATGTCGGCCCGCCGACATTTTCTCTGCTACCGATACTCCTCACAAAATCGCGGTCCATCCCGCCCCAGCAACTGGCAACTCCTCCGAATCTCATCCGTAATCACCCGGCAAGAATTCTCCGCATTGCACGGAGGATGCGTCCCAGGAGAAACCTGCCTGCACTGTTCCACCAATTCCCGCGCCCGATCTTCTCCAATCGACTTCCTGCATTCCCGACCCTGGTGATGCTCCTCACCGTGTCCCTCTCCGTGGCCCGCCGCCACAAAATCCGCCCGGCATCCATGGTCCACCCAGATCCCACGCTCGTCGGCTCCCCACGAATATCCCTCCTGGCAAGCCGCCCCGCTCCGCTGCTTCACCAGTTGCACGCCGCCCCGCGCATCCACTTGACAGAAGTTCCTCCGTCCATCATCTGAAGCGCAGTAAAGCGATTGTGCCGGTCCGCCAGTTCCTCCCGGATGCTCAGGCCGGTCATTCGGTTGGGCCACAAACTCCGCCCGGCAGCCATGGTCTACCCAGATTCCGCGTTGATCGAAACCCCACGAAACTCCCTCTTCACAAGGCGCCTCGCTGTGCTGCCGGATCAGGTCTACGTCTCCGCGCGTGTCCGCCTGACAGTAGTGCCGCCCGCCATCGTCCGACGAGCAACGCACAATCGATTCGCCTCCCCGATTTTCCCCCGACCGCTCGTATTCCACGCGAAAGTAAGCCCGGCACCCGTGGTCCACCCAGATCCCTCCCTGGTCGTATCCCCACGAATATCCTTGCTGGCAGGCCGCTTCGCTGGTCTGCTTTTCCAGGGCCACACCCGCATGTGTGTTCGCCGGGCAATACCGCCGGTGCCCGTCATCTGAAGAGCAGGGAACCTGCCTGCCTCCGCTCGGACCGCTCTGCCCCCTTACCGCCAAGGCGAATGGGCACATCAGAGCGCACAACACAATCAGCATTCTCAGATTTCGCATGTTGATCTCCGTCTCCGACTCCGTTGAATTACCCGGCCACTTGTCTCCGTCAACGTACTCTCCGTCCCCGCGAACCTCAATCCATTTATTACTCGTCTGTAGCCGACAATGCACGCGCCCAGCTACCGGAGATACAGTTCAAAAGAAGGGAAGGGACCCAGCTCTGTGTCCTATAATTTTGTCCGCAAGAACCCCTGGTTAACAGAATCTTCTGGCGGGCATTTCGCCGCCTGAATCCGCATAACTTGCCGCGCCGGGGCGCGTACGTGATAAATTTCATTCCCCCGTTCGGTAAACCTACAAACTAATTACGCGAGGACACAACATGATCAAAGTCAGCGTTCTCTATCCAAGCGGCAAGGGGAATACCTTCAACAGGAACTACTAGCTCGCGACACACATCCCCGTTGTGCGTCGGCTAAGCGGCGCAGCTCTCAAACGGGTGAAGGTCGAGGAAGGGATGGGGGGCTAATGCCAGGCTCGGCCCCAGCCTATCTCGCCATGGGGCATCTCTTCTTCGAATCGGTCCAGGCTTTCCATGCCGCCTTTGAACCCCACGCGGCGGAAATCACCGGCGACATTCCGAACTACACCAATACCCAGCCCACCGTCCAGATCAGCGAAGTAAAGCGTTAGCTTGCTCCGGCACTCTGGTCGCCTGAAATGGATTCTCGGAGCAGAGAAGCTGCTGAACCCCTGAAAATGTCGGCGCGCCGACATTGAAAGTACTACTTGAAGGTTTTCCCGCTTTGAAAAAGGCTTTCGAATCACCCCCTCGCAAACTATTTTCTCCCTTTTCTTCCACAACTCCCCCACGCCAACATTGCGGATGCTTCCCCACCTGTGGTATTCAATCTAGTCCTGCATGTGCGTCCCGCTTGCTCAGAGTCTTTCCGTACAACTCTTTCCAGGCGATCGCGCCGACATTTCATGCCTGCCCGCGAAACGGAAGCCATCATCCTCAAGACCTTCGCGCTGGGCGAGGCCGATCGCCTGGTCAGTTTTCTGGGCCGCACTTCGGGTCGCATGCGGGGAGTAGCCGCTGGCGCACGCCGCATCAAGAACCGCTACGGCTCCACGCTGGAACTGCTCGCGCACGTGCAGCTCTGGTATGTCGAACGCGAAACGCGCGATCTGGTTCGCATCCAGCAGGCCGAGTTGCTCGAGTCCTTCAACAAGTCTCAGAGCGACTACGAGCTTTCGACCAGCCTCGCGCTCGTCAGCGAAACCGTCGAACTCGTTCTTCCGGAGCACGAGCCGTCCGAGCCGATGTTCCGGCTCATCCTGCTCACCGTGCGCGAGATCGAACGCCGCGGGAATGGTATCCTCCCGCTCAGCTACTTCGCTTTCTGGACGGTGCGTCTTGCGGGCTGGCTTCCGCGCTTCGATGTCTGCGCCGAATGCGGCAAGCCGTTCGGCAAGGAGCCGGCGTTTCAGGCGGCCTGGCATCCCGGCCTCGTCTGCCAAGAGCATCGCCGCTCAGGCATGAAGTCGGTCTCGAGAGATGCACGCCACCTCGCCGAAGTCTTCACGCGGGAAGGGCTGGCCAAACTGGACGCCGCGCTCGAGTCGCAACCTTGGGCCAGGGAACTACGCGAAGCGGCGCTGAACTGGATCGAGCATCACACCGAGCGAAAGCTCGCAACGCGCGAACTCTTGGAGACGCCGTGAACGTTAAAGTAAAACTTGAAGGTAAGGCAAAGCCAAAAGGCCTCACTTTTCAGGAGCTGATCCTCAAACTCATGCACTTCTGGGACGCTCAGGGTTGCGTCCTCCAACAACCCTACGACACCGAAGTCGGCGCCGGCACCATGCACCCGGAAACTTTCCTCCGCGTCCTCGGCCCCATGCCCTATCGCGTCGCGTTCGTGCAACCCTCTCGCCGCCCCGCCGATGGCCGCTACGGAGAAAATCCCAACCGGCTGTACAAGCACTTCCAATATCAGGTGATCCTCAAGCCCGCGCCCGCGAACGTCCAGGACCTCTACCTGCGCAGCCTCGGTGCCATCGGAATCGACCTCCGCACCCACGACATCCGATTCGAGGAGGACAACTGGGAATCGCCCACCCTCGGAGCCTGGGGCATTGGCTGGCAGGTCCTTCTCGACGGCCTCGAAATCACCCAGTTCACCTACTTCCAGCAGAGCGGCGGCATCGACCTAGACCCCATCTCGGTCGAAATCACGTACGGTCTCGAGCGTATCTGCGCCTTTCTGCAAGACGTCGAGAGCGTCTACCAGATCTGCTGGACCCCCGACAAATCCTATGGCGACATCCGCCTCGCGGAAGAGCAGCAGCTCTCGGAATACAGCTTCGACCGCAGCGACGCCAAAGCCCTACGCGCCGAGTTCGAGTTGCATGAGAAGGAAGCCAAGGAACTCCTCGATGCATGGAAGAACCGCAGCGAAACCGTCGGCGCCGCCCCTGCCGCCTTGAAGCGCTTCCCGATCCTCGCCGCCTACGACCACTGCCTCAAGTGCTCGCACCTCTTCAACCTGATGGACGCCCGCGGGGTCATCTCCGCCACCGAACGCGCCGCCCTCATGCAGCGTGTCCGCACGATCTCCTGCCGTGCAGCAGCGGCCTACCTGGAGCAAGCCACAGGCGCCGCGCCGAAGCCCGGGGTGCGGGCATGACTTCAAGTATTACTTTCAATGTCGGCTCGCCGACATTTGGAGTGCGGTTTACCCTGAGCCACGAAGGACAGCTCTGGCGCCGCTTTTACGGTGCAGGCCACGTCACCGCATTCCCAAATTGGAACGACGCCCCCGTCGGCTCATCAATGAATTTGAAAACAAACTATTGGGTAAGACCTTCAAGTAATACTTTAAATGTCGGCGCGCCGACATTTTTTCCGGCTTCCGCATATAGGGGCGGCTATACGCCCCCTTCTTCGCGTCCGATAGAGCCGGCGGTGTCCCGATGACCTCCGCCAAGAAGGGAACGAGTCGCTCTTCCTCCATGCCCAAGTCGAAGCCCGACCAGCGCGTCGAACTCGTTTTCGAAATTGGCGCCGAGGAAATTCCCGCCGGCATGTTGCCCCGCGCCGTCAGCGAACTCCAGGCCATCCTCGAACGCCACCTCGCCGCCGAAAATTACCAGCAAGGCGTCACCATCGAAACCTTTGGCGGTCCCCGTCGTCTCACCGCCTGGGTCCGCGGACTCGTCGCCAAACAAGCCGACGTTGAGAACGAAGTCACCGGCCCGCCAAGGTCGGTTGCCTACGATGCCAATGGCGCTGCGACCCGCGCCGCTGTCAGCTTCGCCGAACGCCAGGGCGTGCCTCTCCACCAGATTTATCTTGTGCAAACTCCCAAGGGCGAATATATCGCCGCCAAAGTCACCAAGCGCGGCCGCACTGCCCACGAGCTCTTGCTCGAAATCTTGCCCCGCGTCATCCACGATCTTCCCTGGCCTCGCACCATGACCTGGACCGGCCTCGAAGGCGCGCGCTTCATTCGCCCCATCCGCTGGCTCGTCGGCGTTCTCGACGGCAAACCTCTGAAGTTTTCTTTCGGCGGCATCACCGCGGGGGATACCACCGTTGGCCACCGCTTCCTCGGCAAGGCGCAAATTCGCGTCAAGAACTTCACCGACTACGAAAAGAAACTTCGTGCCAACGGTGTCATTGTGCGCCCCGCCGAACGCCGCGAAAGGATCGAGCGCGAACTTGCCAGCTACGCGAAGCGGACCGGTTTCCACGTTCATTCCGACCCCGACCTGCTGCAGCTCGTTACCTACCTCAACGAATTTCCTCACGTCATTGAAGGCAGCTTCGATCCAGCGTTCCTCGAACTTCCCGACGAAATCCTGATCACGGTGATGCGCGGACACCAGAAATATTTCGCCGTCGAAAAGCGCAGCGGAGAACTGGCGCCGCACTTCCTCGCGGTCATAAATCTGGCGAAAGATTCTCAGGGCCTCGTCCGCGCCGGCCACGAACGCGTCCTCCGCGCCCGCTTTGCCGATGCCCGCTTCTTCTGGGAGTCCGATCAGAAAGTGCGCCTAGCGGACATCCTTCCGAAACTCGACAAGATCACCTACGAATCGCGCCTAGGCAGCTATCACGCCAAGGTCGAACGGATGCGCTCCATCGCCCGCTGGCTCGCCGAGCAGTGGTTCAACCTCGGCATGATCCAGGCGCATGTCGCCGATGCCGACCGCGCCGCGGAGCTTGCTAAGTGCGATCTGGCCACGGAGATGGTTCGCGAGTTCACCGAGCTGCAAGGCATCGTCGGCGGCCTCTACGCTCGCGCGCAAGGCGAACCTGAGGTGGTTGCCGATGCGGTCTACGATCACTATCGCCCCGTGGGCCTCGACGATCCCATCCCGCGCAACCTCACCGGTTGCGCCGTCGCGCTCGCGGACAAACTCGACTCCGTCGTCGGCTGCTTCAGTGTGGGTGTCATTCCCACAGGCTCCAGTGATCCCTACGCGCTTCGCCGAGCGGCACTCGGCATCGTAAAAATCATCCTCGACCAGAAGTTGCCCGTATCCCTCTCGCTTGCCGTGGGTGCCGCTTCGAAGGCATTGCTCACGAACCCCCCGAAAAAGACAGCCACTCCCGCGCAGGAGCAGCAGATACTCGACTTCCTCCTCGACCGCGCCAAATTCGTGCTGAAGGAGAGGTCCGGCTACGCTTACGACGAAGTCAGCGCCGTCTTTCGCGCGGGCGCCGATGACCTGGTGGACGTAGAGAAGCGCCTCAAGGCGCTCAAAGCCATCCGCAAGACGCGCAACTTCGAGCCGCTGGCTGTCTCCTTCAAGCGCATCCGCAAGATTCTTGAGAAAGCAAACCTCCCGGCGGTTGATCTGCAGGTCGTCAACACCCAACTCTTCGAGAAGGACGCCGAGCGAAGCTTGTATGCCGCCGTACGCAAGGCCGCAGCTAGCGTCGTCGTGGACAAGCGGATGGGGAAGTATCAGGAAGCCCTCGAACAGATCGCCGGCCTACGCAAAGCGGTGGATGGTTTCTTCGAAGAAGTGATGGTGATGGCCGAAGATGAAGCGATCCGCAAGAACCGCTTGGCCCTGCTCGCGGAAATTCTGCGCGAGTTCACCACCATCGCCGACTTCTCCGAACTAGGCGGCGAGGTGTAGCTCACCCCTTCAGGGTGAGGGTTTCCCTGGCGAAGGCAAGGCTTCGCCGTCGTAATGAAAACCCTCAGGCTTGAAGGCCTGAGCTACGGTCAAAACCTTAAAGCATTACTTTAAATGTCGGCGCGCCGACATTTTTGTAAGTTGAAAGGTAATTCGCAGAAGATTTTTCGGCGCTCCTTGCGCCTTGCGCTCCAAACCCAATTGAGCCGCGGGCAGGGGAAGCCAGTAAACGCAGTCATGAACTCAAGCGAGGCATAAAGTGAAAAAGTGGGTCTATTTTTTTGGCGCAGGCAAATCAGAGGGCGACGGCGAATGGCGCGATATCCTGGGCGGCAAGGGCGCGGGACTCGCGGAGATGACCCGCATCGGTCTTCCCGTTCCTGCGGGTTTCACCATCTCCACCGAAACCTGCGACTACTTCTACAAGAACGGCAAGAAGTATCCGAGTGAGTTGAAAAAACAGGTCGTTGATAACGTTAAGAAACTGGAAAAGGTCACCGGCAAGAAACTCGGCGATCCCAAAAGCCCGCTGCTGGTCAGCGTGCGCTCCGGCTCGGCCCGCTCCATGCCCGGCATGATGGAAACGATTCTGAACCTCGGCCTGAACGACAAGTCCGTCGATGGCCTGGCCAAAGCTACGAAGAATGAACGATTTGCATACGACGCCTACCGCCGCTTCGTGCAGATGTATTCGACCGTGGTGATGGGCATGTCCAAGGAAGACCTTGAGCATCGCCTGCGAGCGATGAAACAGCGGCTAGGAGTGAAGGAAGACACGGCGGTTCCCGCAAGCGGCTGGAAAGAACTCGTCGCCGAGTACAAGCAATACTTCAAGGAAAAGTCCGGCGAAGCATTTCCTGGCGATCCGATGGAGCAGCTCTGGGGCGCGATCGGTGCCGTATTCGGCTCGTGGATGGCGGAGAAGGCGGTCACCTACCGCCGCGTTGAAAAAATCACCGGCCTGCTTGGCACTGCCGTCAACGTCGTGCAAATGGTCTTCGGAAACACCGGCGACAACTCCGGCACAGGTGTTTGCTTCACGCGCGATCCGAGCTCCGGCGAAAAGATTTTCTACGGTGACTACCTCACCAACGCGCAGGGCGAAGACGTAGTAGCCGGAATCCGCACTCCGGTGCGCCTTGCCGAGTTGCAAAAGGTCATGCCGAAGGCCTATGCGCAGCTCGAAAAGGTTCGAGTAAAACTTGAAGGTCACTACAAAGACATGCAGGACATGGAGTTCACGATCGAAGAAGGCAAGCTCTACATGCTGCAGACGCGCACCGGCAAGCGCACACCCTCTGCCGCCTTCAAGATAGCCATGGACATGGCCAACGAGAAGCTCATCAACAAAGAAGAAGCGGTGCTGCGCATCAAGCCAGAAGATATCGACCGCCTCTTCTATCCGGTCATCGATTCCAAGGTGGACAAGAAAGCCCTCAGCAGCAAAATCCTGGCGCATGGCATTGATGCCGTGCCTGGCGCCGCAGTCGGCAAGGTCTGCTTCTCCGCGAACGAAGCGGAAGAGTGGGCCGCGAAGGGCGAGAAGGTGATTCTCGTCCGGCGCGAAACCAGCCCCGAAGACGTGGGCGGCATGGCTGTGGCGCAGGGCATCCTCACCGCAACCGGTGGCAAGACCTCTCACGCCGCCGTCGTCGCGCGCGGATGGGGCAAGTGCTGCATCGTCGGCGCGGAAACGCTCGACATCGATTACAAAACCAAGACGATGAAGGACGGCAAGAGCGGCAAGGTGGTGAAAGAAGGCGAATGGCTCACGCTTGACGGCAGCGAAGGCGTGGTTTACGCCGATAAATTGCCGCTGGTGACGCCGGACTTCCCGAAGGCCTACCAGACCATCATGAAGTGGGCCGACGAAATTCGCAAAATCGGCGTGCGCACCAATGCGGATACGCCGCAGGACGCCCGCAAAGCGCTGGAGTTCGGCGCGGAAGGCATCGGCCTCTGCCGCACCGAGCACATGTTCTTCAACGACTTCGAATTTCCCGAAAAGAGCCACGAGCGGCAGCGCGCTATTCAGGAAATGATCGTCGCCGAAAACAGGGAAGCGCGGGTGAAGGCACTCGACAAATTGCTGCCGTTCCAGAGACGCGATTTCATCGGCATCTTCAAGGCGATGGACGGCCTCCCGGTCACCATCCGGCTGATCGATCCGCCTCTGCATGAATTCGTTCCGCACGATCGCGAGAAGCAGGCCGAACTCGCGAAGGAACTGGGCATTCCGGTCGAGACCGTGGCGCGCCGGGTGGAGCAGTTGCACGAAGCGAACCCCATGCTCGGCCATCGCGGCTGCCGCCTGGCGATCACCTATCCGGAAATTCTGGAGATGCAGGTGCGCGCCATCATCGAAGCGGCCATCGAATGCCACAAGCAAAAGGTTAAAGTAATACCTGAGATCATGATTCCACTGACTCTCGATAAAAAAGAGATGTGGATTCTTGAGCAGGCCACGCGCCACGTCGCGGATGAGCTGATCAAGGCCGCCGGCGTGAAGATTCCATTCACGGTCGGCACGATGGTAGAGTTGCCGCGCGCCGTGTTGCTCGCCGACGAAATCGCCGAGGTCGCCGAATTCTTCAGCTTCGGCACCAACGACCTGACGCAAACCGTGATGGGCCTCTCGCGCGACGACGCGGGACGCTTCCTGCCCGACTACGTGGACGAAAAGAAGGCCGGCATCTTTCCCGGCGATCCTTTCCAGACGCTCGACATCAAGGGCGTGGGGATGATGGTTCGTATGGGCATCGAAAAGGGCCGCAAAACGCGTCCAAAATTGAAGATTGGCATCTGCGGCGAGCACGGCGGCGACGCAGAAAGCGTGAAGTTCTGCCATCAAGTCGGCATGGACTACGTCAGCGCTTCGCCATTCCGCGTGCCGATTGCGCGGCTGGCGGCGGCCCAGGCGGTTGTGGAAGAGAAGAAGGCCGCGAAGAGCAAGCGCAAGTAGCTTCGCGGAATCACATCTAACAGCCCTCCGAGTGCGGTAGGATTACTGCTGCTGTTGCGATAAAAAGTAAATCGGCTTCGGGTTTACTTCTGCCCGAGATCGAAATCGCAAAAGCGGCGGCAGAGCCGCCGCACTCCAAAAAGGGTTTCCTCGTGTTCCATGGTCTGCGAGTTGCGGCTGCAACGGTGGCGCTCCTGCTCGCCGGGAGTTTTGGCGCCGCCGACACCGCACTTACCTTGCGTGGAAGAGTGCTGGACGAAAACGGACAGCCTGTCGCCGGGGTTCAAGTAAAACTTGAAGGTTTGGGAAAGCCCAAAATTTCCGCGTTCACCGACGACGCGGGATACTTTTCCGTTCCAAATCTCGCGCCCGGCGAATACACCGTGCAAATGGAAAAAGTGGACTTCTTCATTTTGCGCGGGCAGACCATCCAGGTGACTCCCGGTTCCACGGAGTTTTCCTTCACGCTGAACCACATTCAGGAAGTACGCGAAAAAGTGGACGTGGTGGCAGACCCCAACCGCATCGAACCCACCGAAACGCCGCAATCCGCGACCCTCACCTCCACGGAATTTTTCTACATCCCCGTTCCGAGTTCCCACGACTATCAGCAGAGTCTGATCGCACTGCCACAGATCGTGCGCGACAACCAGGCCCTGCTGCACATCGCGGGGGCGCGAGCCACGCAGTCACAATATCTGATGGACGGCTTCGAGGTTGGCGACCCGGTCAGCGGCGCTTTGACGGTTCCGCTCATTGTGGATGCGCTGCGCACCGCGGAAGTGGAAACCGGCAGATTCGGCGCGGAGTATGCGCACCCGGGCGCGGCCATTCTGAAGTTTGAAACGCCAGAAGGCGACGACCACTGGCGCTTCAACGCCACGGACTTTATTCCGGGGTTCAGATCAGACCAGGGCGTGAGGCTTGGGAATTATTATCCACGTATCACGTTTTCCGGGCCGCTGATCGCGGGAAAACTCTGGTTTCTGCAGTCGTTCAGCGTCGACCACACGCTAAACATCGAGCGCGACATTAAAACGGGCAACAACACCAGCGAGCAGTGGAGCGGCGACTCTTTTTCACGCTTGCTGTGGCACGTGGCGCCGAACGATAGCCTACATTTCACCTTGCTCTATAACAACAAAAGCGACACAAGCGTCGGACTCGATTCGCTGCATCCGCAGTCGACCACGCTGGACGCGCCTAGCGACCGGTTGTTCGCGTCGATCAAAAACCAGTTGTGGTGGAACCACACTCTGTTCGAGGTGGGCTTTGCCGAAGATCGCACCGTCCGCGATTTCGATCCGCAAGGCAACGCGCCGTATCTGTTGTTGGTGAATGGTGCGCAGGGGAATTTCTTTCAGCGTTCGGACCAGTCGAATCGTCGCCACCAGTTTTTTGCGGATGCGATCCGCCCGGGCTCGCACTGGCATGGATTACATACGTTTTCCGCCGGAACAAATGTTTCCCTGGTAGTGCTGAACCAGTCAAGCACGCGCGGTGAAATCCAGGCATTCAACGCGGCGAATCAACTGGTGCGGCGGACCACGTTCACGGGAAATGCGGTTCTCGATGTGGACAACACGCTTGCAGGCGCGTTCGTGCAGGACAACTGGACCCTGAGCTCGCACTGGGTGGCGCAAATCGGCCTTCGCGGCGATTGGGACCAGTTTGTGCGCCAGGCGATGGTGCAGCCACGCGCCGCCGTGAACTATCTGCCGTTTGCGGACGGCCGCGGAAAATTTTCCATCGGCTGGGGAATTTACAACATCCCGCTGGATCTTTCCGTGCTCGGGCAAACGCAGGACCAGCAGCAGGTGGACACGCTCTATAATCCCGCCACGGGCGCGGTAATCGCGGGCCCGGCGACCAGCACGTTCACGATGCCCGCACACGGCCTGCAGCAGCCGTTCTTCGATATCACCAGCGCCGGGTGGCAAGAGCGCATCTGGAAAAAGACGATCGTTTCCGTGGAACTCCTGGCGCGCAACGGCCACCGCGAACTGGCATTCCAAACTTTGAACCCTGGCCAGATCGGCAGCGCGTTTCTGTTGCAATCTACGCGGCGCGACAAATATCGCGGCGCAACCATTACCGCGCGGCACACGTTTGAAAAAGGCGCAGTGCTGTTTGGCAGCTACACGCGCTCGCGCGCAAATACGGATCAGGCGCTGGATCCGCTGCTGGGTTTGTTGTATTTTGCCCCGCAACAGGGCGCGTCGCTTTTGTGGGATGCGCCGAATCGCGCGCTTTCTTGGGGAACTGTACCGACTCCGTTCTGGGACATCGATTTCGCCTATTTTTTCGAATACCGCACGGGCTATCCCTTCAGTATTGTGAACCAGCAGCAATTTTTGATTGGTGCGCCGGACAGCAAACGGTTTCCAGATTACGCGAGCCTCAATATCAGTCTCGAAAAGAAATTCCGCTTCGGCAAATATCTCTTCGCGATACGCGGCACGGTGATCAATCTCACGGACCGCCAGAATCCAAACGTGGTGGTAAACAACATTGACGCCGTCGGCGTCACGCCCGCGTTCCTGAATTTTTCCGGAGGCCAGGGCCGAGCCTTCACCGGGCGGCTGCGGTTCCTGGGAAAGCGATGACAAGACGCCGAGTGGTTACAGGTGAGGCGCGTGAGCGATGCCGCTGGTGACGAGGAACCAGGTCACGGAGAGCAGCAACGCGATGATCACGTAGACGCCGGCGATGATTTTGGCGTTGCGGGAGACGCCGGCGCGGCGCATCAGCAGAACCTGGCCGACCATCAGCACTACGCTGACGATGCCAATCGCTGCAAAAGCAATAATCCACGGGACGCTCGGAGGTTGCGGGGCCAGTGAAGGGAAATCCGGGAAGTGAGCTCTCAGCCAGGGATCCAGCCAGATATTTTCGATCGTAACGGCAAACAGGACGGTAGTGAGCAGCCAGGTGAGGCTAAGCGTGAGAGACTTCCGCATGGGCTGGAAGGGCGTGGAAGCCATTTGTTCCCTCTGCGCGACCAGGGACGCTCAAACTCTAGTGGAAATCCCATTCAGACTCCAGCCCTAAATGGGCCTTTGGATTTGTTGCCTTCGGAGGTATTGGCTTCAGACGAGCGAGATTTTCTCGGTCCAGGGGTCCTGGGGAGGTAGGGCCGGTTCTTCCGCCGCCGGTGTTGCGACCTGAGCAGCATCGGCTTGAGCGGGAGAGACAGAGCTTGCGGCAACCGGTTCGGCAGCGGAGCTGGAATCGGCCGGCCGGGCGGCGGGCGGAGAGATATTGCGCGAGTCAATTGGCAGCAACGACGAATTCTGCGCCGCCCATTTTGCGGCCAGGCCGTTGAGCGGGCTTTTGGTGTTGTACTCCTGGTAGGTGATCATGCGGCCGATGCGGATGATGAGGTCATCGAGGCCTTCGGAAGCCGCCCAGAAGTCTCCGATACAGACCATAGCGTCGTCGAAGTTGGGATGGAAAACGGGAGTCAGCATGCGGCACTGCGGCGCCCGCCGCGGGTAGCCGAGCGAGAGATTCACTTCGAGCACGTGGATCTGGCGCTCCAGAATTTCGCCGCTGGCTGCCACGTACAATCCGCGAAGATTATAAGTGAAGCGGTAAATCTCCGGCGGCAAGCCCGCGGTGCCGGTGATTTGGATCAGCGGCCAGTCGGCCAGGCGCGAGGTGAGCGTCTGGTGGTCCAGTAACAGTCGTCGGGTGCGCGGCGAAGGCATCGGTCGTTGCGTTCCTGTTCCTCAGCTGAGAATCCCAGTCTGCTTCCACTTGGCGATGCGATTAATATGATACTGGAAGTAGATGGTGCTGAAGAAAAAAGTCATCACGCCGCTTAGCGAGAGGCCTATGTTTTCCCGCGAATTGTAATATTCCTCCATGGCATCGCGGATCTTGAAGATACCGATCAGGTAGGCAATCAAGCCCCCAAGAATCAGAATGCCGCCGATGGCGATGATTCCGGGGCTGTGCGTCGCCGAGGCGAACCCTATGGTAAACAGCCCGGCGAGAAATCCTGCGGGATACATGGCCACCAGAACCAGCGCCTTATTGTCGCCGGAAAGGCGGCGAGCCCAGTTGGCCAGCACTAGAGCCCAGGCCCAGTTGAACAGCAACGAGAGCACGTTGAGAAATATTCTAGTGAGCACCAGAATCCCCAGCAAAAGCGCCCAGTGAATATTGGGGGGCAACGGCACCGTTTCGACGGGCGCAGCCACGGCCACAGGCGCGGCGACGGGCGCGGGAATATTTCCCAGAATCTGCGAAACGGGAACCCAATCCGCCAAACCTTCGCTCTTTGCGAGGTCGGTCGGAAGGATACGTCCGGCCTGCGCGTATTCCTGCATCTCCGCCAGCGTGTAGGGGCCGAATTTCTGTTCACCGCGTTGAACGAGATATTCCATGTGCGTGTGATCCTAGGATTTGAATTTGACTCCCGTGCTGTCGCGATCGACGGTGCAGACATCTATGACGGCCCAGACCCAACTCATGATTCCGGCGAAACCCAGACTGAAAGCGGTGAGGCAAAGCTGCATTACGGCCTTGCGCTTGTATCCCGCATAAAAATTGTGCGCGCCAAAGAAACCGAGAAGCGCGCCGAGAACGATAAACGTGCTGCGATTCTTTGCGTTAGGGTCCGGCTCAAAATCGAAATTGAACGCGGGCGCGGCGGACGAGGCGGGAGGAGGCACGGGATTCCCGTCAAAGAACATGCTGCCAACGCCGACGCGCGGCGCGGGGCGCGAAACCGTAACCGGGGGCGCAGCCGAACCCGGCGGCAGTGGCGGCGGGGCGGCTTTGACAGGCTTCGGCGGCGCATTGGGATTCCAGCCCGGTGGCATCAGCCCGATTCCCGGAAGCATCGTGGGAAGATTGCCGGCGGTGGGAGCGGGAGCGGCTGTGGCGATCGGAGCCGCAATGTCGCGCCTGGTGACGCTCACCTTTTGCTCATCGGCAGGAGCGGCGCTGCAGCCGAAGACGGTGCAGCCGCCGTTTTCGGTGTAGCAATCGGCGTGGTGTGGAGTGCCGCAGCCCGTGCACAGAAACTGCTCGCCCGAATCGGGTTCGATTGGCGTGCGGCAGTAAGGGCAGACGGCGGCGCTCATGAACGGTGGCGCTCCTTGTAGCGGAAGGCGTAGCGGCCGATCTGCAGCAGGTCGCCGTCCTGAAGAACGCGCGTGCTGACGGGGATGCCGCCGACATAGGTTGCGCCGAGAGCCTTTAGCTGAACACGGGAACCGCTGACGGCAACGACGGCGTGTTGCGGCAGGATGGAAGGATCCTTGAAGAGATAGATGTCCGATTGCTGCTGGCTGCCGATGGTGCTGAGCTGTTTGTAAAGAATGAACTGCTTGCCGGCAAGCGGGCCGGAAGTGACGTACAGCCAGCGATCTTTCAGCGCGCTTTCGACAAGACCCATCGCAACACCAGTGGCAATGCCGACCAGCACGAAGCCGATGGCCCGGCTGGGAGCGCCGCCCTTGGTGGCCATGGCGATGGGATCGAAGATGGTGCCGCCAACGCCCGCCCCTAATAGGCCGCCGATGATTCCGTATTTCGCTTTCTTGAACGACTGGCCGACGATGCCGTAAATGGTTCCGCCGGCCGCGCCGAAAATTGCCCATGCGAGGCCGCGCGCAATCCACGCGGCGGGATTGCGATAAGAGGCCACGCCCATCTGCGCGCAAATGCCAAGGCCCAGGTTGTACATAATGTTGGCGACGATCTCAAAAATGAAACCGAGAATGACGCCGAGCGGAAGCGCCAGCACGCCGCGCAGCATGGCTTTGGCGAGCGAGCGCTCCACGATGCTTTCCGAAATGCCGAAGCCGATGCACATGAAGGTGATGATCGCGGGGACCATCAGCAGATTTCCCCAACGCGTGGCGTTGGCTCCATCCACGAAGCCGGGTTCGCAAAGACCCCAGCCAATCATCGCGCCGAGTAGCCCGGCGGCGCCGAGATAAAACCATCCCTGCAGGAGAAAGCTACCGCGTTCGTCGGCGACGACGGGCGCCTTGTCGGCGGCGTCGTTGATGGAGCCATAGGATTTCGCGGCGGGCGCATCCGCGGATGCCGCAGCGGGCCCGGGGCCTTCGACGGGAACGACGACGCCTGCTAGATCTTCGGCAGTGATGCGAAGAGGTTCTTTGTCGCTAGGGGTGGGCATCGTTCCTCTTTGTTGGTGGAGTGCTGGTGTCGGGAGAAGCGGGCGCCGGCGAATTGCCCGGAGCGGGAGCGGATTTGGGCGAAAGAGAGTTGAGAAAGTCGCGGTCCATGAATTCCTTGAGAGGCCGGCCAGTTTGCGGATCGACGGGAACGGGCATCACTACGATATGCGGAAGAAAATACCAGACCAGCAGGCCCCCGATGAGCAACACGGCAAGATGGGAAAAGAGCGTGGTGGCCGTACGCGCCAGCTTTGAGAGATCTTCGTCGGAGGAGCCGGAATCGTCCATGTCATTGCTTTTAGCGTTGCGGACCGGCTCTTCTTCCCACTCGGAATCAGAATCCGCGGCACGAATGGGTTCGGGCTTGTTTGAGGCATTGGCAGGCTCGCCGCCGTGGGCGTCCGTGAAAGCGAAACGCGGGATGCGTTCGAGGTGGCCGCCGTGCCAGCCGAAGCAGCCTTCCTCGTCGGAGTGGGGATCGAATACCCACGCGACCTGCTCTGGAGCGGAGAAAAAATTTTTGTGGATGAACGTGTCGTGATCGGAAAGAAAAATGCCGAAGCCGGGGTGCGAGTGATACCAGCCGACGATGCGCTCGTCGGGAAAGTCGCGATCCTTGATTTTGTAAATGTGTTCCCAGGTGTCTTGCGTGAAGGTGACGTGCGCGCCGCCCTGCGCGGCGTTGACGCCGGCAATGCAGGCTCGGACGTGCGTGGCGCCGTCTTCAAATCCGCCGATCAGTACGCCGCAGACTTCGTTTTTGAGGTTCGAGCGGGCGTGCTGGCGAATCTGGCGCGCAACTTCCGTGCTGATGCGGACGTTCGCGTGTTTGTCTTTGCCGGATTTGGACATCACGCGCCGCCTTGCGCCAGCGGCCCGAGAACTTCGGGACCGTCGCCGGCAAGCAGATAGCCGATTTCGCGCGAGGCGGTGCGCGCAGTGAAGATGTCGAAGGGCGGCAAGCCGAGTTCGCCGAGTTTGCGCGTGCCATGGGATTCGCGGCCTTCGTAGTCGTGCAGCGTGTGCACGATGCGCATGTGGCCGTCGGCGGGGCAGCGGCCAGCTTCGTAGCTGAGGGAGCCGACGGGGACGAAGAGAATTTCTTCCGCGGCGCAGTGCGGGCAGACGAGTTTGTGGAGAACGTCGCGGCTGAATTCGATGGTGACTTCGCTGGAAGAGAGCTCCCTGGAGGCGCGCAGCCACAATTCGTGGAGCGTGAGTTCGCTGGAGCGCTGCGGCAGGGAAACGATGGACGGCAGCGTGTAGTGGCTCATGCAGTCCGGATTCACGGTGTATTCCACGCGGTAAGAGGAGTGCTGCAGGCCCTCGAAGACGAAGCCGTGGCCGGAAAGCGTGGGCAGGCCGTGGAGTAGTTTGACCGCTTCCTGGACTTGAATTCCCGCGATGATGGAAGAGATTGTCGGCGTGGTTGGGACTTTGCCTTCGGTGACCTCTTCGTGAGTGAGAAGATTGCAGGACATTCTGCGATCGAGGATAGCCCAATCCACTTCGCCGAGCGTGCATTCATAGCAGGGAGCCGCGCCGGGAAGAAAAACACGCGCGACGCCGTTGATGCCTTCAATCGCGCCGTCGATCCAGGGGCGATTCACTTTCCAGGCAGAGCGGTTGATCCACAACCGCGCTTCGCGGTTATCGAGGCCGGCGAGAATCAGGTCGCAAGAGGCGAAGAGGCCCAGGCCGCACTCGCGCGTGACGTTCGCGACTATGGGCTGCAGCAGGGCATTAGGCGTGATGGAGAGATAAGCGCTGGCGGCGGCGTTGACCTTGAAGTCGCCGATGTCGCTCTCACGAAAAAGAATCGTGCGCGAAAGATTCGATTCGTCGATCTTGTCCATGTCCACGATCGCGACGTTGTGGAAGCCGAGAAGCGCGAGGTTTTTCAGGATTTCATTGCCGAGCGCGCCGGCGCCGATGACAAGCACTCGCGCCGCCGCAAGCTTCTCCTGATCCCACCAGGGGATCAGCCGGAGACGGCTGTAGCGATCTTCGTTGAGATCGCTTTTGGAAATGGTGGCCATGGGCGCGTGGCGGGCTCAGCCCGCGGTGATCTCCGGTTGCAGGCGAAGGATGTCGCCGTCCTGCACCTGGGCTTCGGCGAGGGTTTGCGTGTCCTGAATCTGGCGGCCGGAATTTTTGTGGTGGAATTTGTAGCTGAGTGGCGCGCCGTCGGGACCGTTGGTGGGAAGACGCAGCTTTTGAATCAGCACGGCGATGATTTTGTTGCAGGGCGCATCGTCGGGGAGTTCCACGGGCACGCGCTTGTTTTCCGTGGAGTCGTAGACGGTGACGTTGATCGTAGCCATGAACCGGTGTCTCCCAGGCAGAGAATTATTTCGCTGACTTCTTTTGTTGCGCGCCAAGAAACTCGTCGAGATGCTTCCGGCCCCCGGCGGAAAAATCCCAGTGGTCGGGATCGAGCACGGCGTCGGCGCGAACGGCGAAATTGAGGTTTTCGGCGTTGGGGCTGAGGCTGCGGTCGACCATGGAGGTGACCACGCCGAGGAGGTTGCCGCGCTCGTCGTAGACGGGCCCGCCGCTATTGCCCGGGCTGACGGGAGCGGTGATCTGGAGCGCGTCGTTGTCCGCGCGGGAGATGATGCCCGTGCTGAGCGTGAAGCGAAGTCCCTGCGGATGCCCGATCACGAAAATGTTTTCGCCTTCGCTGATTTGTTTTTTCGGCTCGACGGGCTGAACGAATTCGCCGCTGCCGGTTTCGCGGGGCAGCCAGATGAGGCAGAGGTCGAGATTCTTGTGGCGGGCGATGACGTCCGCGCCGGCCCACGTGCCGGAGGCCATGGCCACCAGCGCACGGGCGCCGCCTCGTTGGAAGGCCGATTCGTCAATCACGTGGCGAGCGGTGACCAGCAGGTAGCCCGATGAAGTGGCTTCGAGGAGAACGCCGGCCCCGAAGCCGTTCGAGGGAACTTCGTTGTGGTTGAACCAGGTGCGACGCGCGGGAGTGATCACTGCAACGAGAGGTTTCAGCGCTTCGGAAATTTCCTTGGTGGACATCGGAATGGACGTAGGAAGCGCCGGGAAAACGCTCTTAGCGTCGAGTTCGGTGAGGCTCTGACTGACGATGGCGGGCAGGGGAACGAAGGCGACGCTGAGGACGGCGACGACAGAGGTGAACATGCCGCTGATGATCAGCAGCGTGGAGAGAAACGAAAGCCAGGCGAAACGCGTGCGCGGCGGCAGGCCGCGCATGGCCACGCGGAGGATCAGCGTGACGATGCACAGGACGGGAAGCAGCAAAACGAGCGGCGAAAGCGCGCATTTCGCCCACAGCGGAACGGGCGGCGGGAGCTTGGGCTCCAGGTGGGGCGGCTGATCGGGCGCTGGCGGGGCGACGGCGGAAATCTCGCCAGACCCGATGACGATTTTCTCCATGGAGTTCGTGGCCCGTCCTTTGTGTGAAGGTGCTCATTATTCAATAGTGCCTTGGAAATTACAACTGGACGTGAGTGCATGTGATGCGCATCTGTTACTCGCGGGCGGGTAAATAAATCGAAGTCGGGTGCGGGCCAGTTTCCTGCTATCAGGAATTTGCGAACATTGGGGTCCGCGGCACCATCAGTTTCAAGCCGGCACTTGCAAGCGGGCATCCTTTCAAGCAATTATTCCCCTGGCGCACCGGCGCCCTCAAACTTACATTTTGGAACCAACACGACCGCGCAAATCGAAGAATCGTGGGACGGTCAGGTGAACAGCGGCATGATGGAATCGAAGCGAAGGCCTTACCCTGCTTTTTTCTCGTATCTAGGCTACACAATCTTCAGCATTTTTCTGGCGGCGGCAATTCTTGAAATTGGCTCCGCCGTTGTTCGGCATGCTTATCATTGGATCCATCCCGGCCTAGCACCGGCTCCTGCCAGCCCTGCGTATCAGGGATATCCTTGGGCAGAGGAGTTCTGGAAAGAGGAGTATCTCAGACGAGGATCGGCATACGAGGGTCGCTACGTTCCTTTTCTAATCTGGGGAGAAAAACCATGGCACAGCGAGTACATAAATGTCGATGATAGTTTCATGGGGAATTTGCGAAGAACCGCAAACCCATTGAGCCCTGCCTGCAATCAGGCACCGCGTAAAGTTATCTGGATGTTTGGGGGCTCGACCATCTTTGGATTTGGTGTCCCCGATGCGGAAACGGTCCCGTCTCATTTGTCGCGCGAGCTGAACTCGTCCGGGCCCGCCTGCTTTGTGATCCTGAATGCCGGCGTGGAAGGCTATGTGACGAATCAGGAGTTGCTTCTG